>Ga0315902_10001962_pt1 | contig 32806 bp, 30 predicted proteins | sample LakEriMetagenome_9_FD_203523 | JGI IMG/M metagenome (GOLD analysis project Ga0315902, IMG submission 203523) | Freshwater fungal communities from buoy surface, Lake Erie, Ohio, United States - Buoy 12 MA117 | ecosystem: Environmental > Aquatic > Freshwater > Lake > Lake biofilm | place: USA... | reverse complement strand
TGGCTTCAACTATGAGTAAATACCCACAAGTTTTGATTAATGTAAAAGATGTTAAAAAAGAAAACTTATCCTCTTCAGGAAAAATTAAGGATGCAATTGCTGCGGCAGAAGCGCAATTAGGTTCAAGGGGCAGAGTATTACTTAGAGCATCAGGAACAGAAGCACTTGTTCGAGTCATGGTTGAGGCAGATGAATTAGATTTGGCTCAAAAGATCGCTGATTCATTAGCCCAACTAGTAAGATTAGAGCTTAAGTAGCTAAAGGAGTTTTTATAAATGTGCGGCATTGTTGGCTACACCGGAAAAAACTCCGCACTCACTCCCGTAGTAGATGGCTTACGAAAACTTGAGTATCGCGGCTATGACTCAGCAGGTATAGCTCTACCAACTGAAATTGGTAAACCATTATTTATAGAGAAAAAAGCTGGCAAGTTAAAAAACTTAGAGGATGCATTAGCAAAGACACCAAATGCCACTAGCGGTATTGGGCACACAAGGTGGGCAACACATGGTGGCCCAACAGATACCAATGCCCATCCCCATCTTGATAATGAAGGTAAGTTAGCTTTAATTCATAACGGGATTATTGAAAATTATGTGCAACTCAGAGCTGAGTTGGAAAAGCGCGGCCACAAATTCAAATCAGAGACTGATACTGAATCGGTAGTTCACCTGCTCAGTGACGCTCGTAAGGAAAATAATGGTGATCTAGCAGCTGCAATGCGCCAAGTATGTAAGCAGCTGAAAGGATCATTTACATTACTTGCCATTCACTCAGATGATCCATCCCATATTGTCGGTGCCAGGCGAAACTCACCACTTGTTGTGGGAGTAGGAAATGGTGAGAATTTTCTTGCATCTGATGTAGCTGCATTTATTTCTCATACCAAGATTGCACTAGAGCTAGGTCAAGATGAGGTAGTTGAGATAACTCCTACCTCAGTTGAGGTAACTAATCTTTCCGGGGAGGTTATTAAATCAAAGCAGTATGAAATCTCATGGGATGCAAGTGCAGCAGAGCGTGGTGGCTTTTCCCACTTCATGCTCAAAGAGATCTATGAACAACCAAAAGCAATCGCAGACACTTTAATCGGTAGATTAGATGGCCTTGATTCAAAGATTAAATTTAAGAAGTTTGAAAAAATTATAATTATTGCCTGTGGAACTGCATATAACGCAGGTTTAGTGGGAAAGTATGCAATTGAAAAATGGGGACAAATTCCAGTTGATGTTGAATTGGCCTCTGAGTATCGTTACCGAGAACCAAGTTTGGATAAGAAAACCTTAGTAATTCCAATCTCCCAATCGGGTGAAACCATGGATACTTTAATGGCGCTTCGATATGCAAAATCAAAAGGCGCAACAATATTTTCAGTTTGTAATACAAATGGATCAACAATTGGTAGAGAATCTGATGCCGTCCTTTATACCCATGCAGGCCCTGAGATTGCAGTTGCCTCCACTAAGGCCTTTGCTACTCAATTAATTGCCATGTATCTAATTGGTTTAGAGATAGGAAAACAACTAGATCGCTTAAGTAAAAAAGAGATCAAGGAGATTAGTGATCAATTATCTGCACTACCAGCAAAGGTGGAGCAAGTCTTAGAGACAGTTGAACCACTCAGGGAGCTAACTCGTAAGTTTAAAGATGCACAATCTGTTTTGTTTTTAGGTAGACATGTTGGTTTTCCAACTGCATTAGAGGGTGCGTTGAAGTTGAAGGAGCTTGCCTACATGCATGCCGAAGGATTTGCCGGAGGTGAGTTAAAGCATGGGCCGATAGCTTTAATTGATAAGGGAACTCCAGTTGTAGCAATTATGCCTGCCGAACACTCAGTTCTTGCTGAAAAAATGGCAAGTAATATTCAAGAGGTTAAAGCAAGGGGTGCGGTAGTGATCGCAATTAGCGAGTTTGATTTTGTGGGTGCAGATCATTTGATTCGTATTCCACAAACTGACCAATTACTGCAGCCAGTTTTATCAGTGGTACCGCTACAGGTTATTGCTTATGAGATGGCGGTCGCCCGTGGAAATGATGTTGATCAACCAAGAAACTTGGCTAAATCAGTAACAGTTGAGTAGGAAAAATGCCAGAACAACGCCGCAAGCAAATGAACTCTGCAATCAAGCTCACAGTTTTATTCTTGGCTTTATATGCATTTGTAACTCAACAAGTAGTAGCTAATACCTGGATTAGAAGAGTAGATGAGTGGATTTATGAGCGTGATTTTTTATTAATCACACCTGGGCAAACACCGACTTTAGTTATGCTAATTGATGACCTAGGACTACGTAGCGTCAGCTCAATTATACTTTTAATAGTTGCGTTTTTAATCAGTCGTCGATTTAAATCATGGCGGCCAATAAATCTTTCAATACTTTCATTGGTGTTATTAAACTTAACAGTTGGCGCGTCAAAACTCTTGTTTGGCCGAACCAAACCAAGTACCGGTTTCGATCTTTTCTTTACCGATAGCGGTTTGTCATATCCCAGCGGGCATGCTGCAAATGCAATATTGAGTTGGGGAATTGCCGCTTATTTGATTTTTAGATACTCACATAAATATCCCTTTGAAGGAATGCGTTTAACCTGGTTTGTGGCGATTATTACCACAGGCGTTTGTCTAGCATCGCTATATCGCAATACACATTGGTTCTCAGATTTATTGGGCGGATTGTTTATTGGCTCAGCATTGTTGGTGGCAATAATTGCAATTGATCGCTCAATTACCTCAGATCGCCAACCCTCTTAAATCAAAGTAGGCTTTGGAATATGAGTCGCGCAAGGGCTGAGATAAATCTGGCAGCAATTGCTAGTAATTTAAAATTTATTAAAAGTAAAACTAAATCCCAAGTTCTAGCTGTTGTTAAGGCAGATGCATATGGTCATGGCCTAGTTGCAGTCGCAAAAGCTGCCGAGTCAGCAGGTGCTGATTGGTTAGGAACGGCATTACTGGAAGAGGCCATCTCATTACGAAATGGCGGAATAAATAAACCCATTATTGCTTGGCTAACTCCACCGGGTGAGGATTTTAAAACTGCAATTAATTTAGATATTGATCTTTCTATCTCATCCATTGAATTATTAATTGAAATTGCAGCAGCAGGAAAAGCTGTAAACAAAGTTCCAAGAGTCCACATTGAATTAGACACCGGAATGAATCGCGGTGGCTTTGGTGATGAGTTAGAGAATGTCATTCCTGAGATAACAAGCCATGTTAAATCTGGTTCTATTAAAGTGATTGGGATTTGGTCACACTTTGCCAGAGCTGATGAGCCAGGTGTTGAAATGAACCAAGATCAACTATCTCAATTTAATGCTCGAGTTGAGCAACTAAAAAAAGCTGGGATAAGTAGTGATTACTTGCATCTTGCAAACTCAGCTGCCTCTTTAACTAACCAAGATGCTCATAAAAACATTATTAGATGGGGTATAGGTTTGTATGGTTTATCGCCAGATATTAACAATATGGGCAGCTCTGTTGAATTAGGACTTAAACCTGTCATGAGGTTGATTTCTAAGTTGCAATTAGTTAAAGCAGTTAAAGCTGGTCAAAGTGTTGGATATGGCAGCACCGCTACAACAAAAGTTGATACCAAACTTGGTGTTATAACTATGGGTTATGCCGATGGAATTCCAAGGAATGCCAGCAGTTCAGCTGGTGTATTTGTTGCTGGTCAGCGCGCTGCATTAATTGGCAGAGTTTCAATGGATCAATTTGTAGTCGATCTCGGAGCTTCTTCCTTAGCAAAAACTGGGGATGAAGTGATTGTTTTTGGTGATGGCAGTGGTGGTGAGTACACAATTGATGAGTGGGCTAAGGCTTGCGGAACTATTAATTACGAGATTGTTACCCGAATTGGCACCCGTGTGCCTAGAATCTACCCTCGTGAGTAGCGCAAATTTGCTTTCAATAAAATCTTTATCAGTTTCATTTGGCGGACTCAAAGCTTTATCCAATGTAAATTTAGAATTGAATCAAAATGAAGTTGTGGGACTAATTGGTCCTAATGGTGCGGGTAAAACAACTTTTTTTAATGCCTTATCTGGGCTAGCAGATGTTGAATCTGGAACTCTTTCAATCAATGGTAAGTCACGTAAATGGCCGAAGCCACATCAGTTAGTTAATTTAGGAATCTCTCGAACCTTGCAAGGAGTTGGATTGTTTCCAGAGTTAAGCGTGCTGGAGAATGTAATGATTGGTGATACTAAGAGTTCAAAAAGCGGCTTGATATCCGGCGCACTAGGTCTTAGTAAAAACGATGAGATAAAGCTTCGACAGCGAGCAATGACAGCCCTAGAGCGGGTATACGCCTCAGGCATTGCAGAACAAAGAGCTGATTCACTTCCTTACCCAGTTACTAAGCGAGTTGCCATTGCTCGAGCATTAGTTTCCGAGCCAAAGATTTTGTTATTGGATGAACCAGCAGGTGGTCTTGGAGCACAAGATATTGAATGGATGAACTCACTTATTCATAATCTAGCTACACAATGTTCAGTGATTTTAGTAGAGCACCATATGGATGTAGTTATGTCAGTTTGTGATCGACTGTATGTACTTAATTTTGGTGAGGTTATTTCATCTGGTGATGTGGAGAGTGTCAGGCGCGATCCTGCGGTAGTTGAAGCGTATTTGGGGGTGAATAATTGAGCCTCATAGTTCAAGGTTTAACAATTGATCATGGCGCAATTCGTGCCGTAAATAATGTCTCTTTTAAAGTTCCACAGGGTCAATTAGCAGCTGTGATCGGTGCAAATGGTGCAGGAAAGACCACTTTACTTAGAACATTATCTGGCTTAAAGGAAGCATCGGAAGGAAGTGCTACTTGGAATGACTCTCCAATACTTGGAAGGCGGGCGGAGGATTTAGCACGCTCTGGCATCATGCATGTCTCTGATGGCAAATCTGTAATTGCTGAATTGAGCGTAAAAGATAACTTAGCTTTAACTGGATTGTGGCGTAAAGATAAAAAAGATGTAAAAGCAGCCACCAATGAGGTGGTTGAGCTTTTCCCAATTTTAGGTCAGCGAATGTCTCAATCAGCTGGCTCACTATCCGGTGGTGAGCGTCAGATGTTAGCCATTGGTAGAGCGCTAATTGCCAGACCAAAACTATTACTACTAGATGAGCCCTCCCTAGGTTTAGCACCACTAATCGTGGAGCAGATATTTCAAACCATCAGGTCATTTGTTAAGAGCATGAATTTGACTGTGGTTTTAGTTGAGCAAAATGCGATGGGAGCCCTAAAGATTGCAGATGAAGGCATTGTGCTAAATCTTGGATCAGTTGTACTAGTTGATTCAGCAGAAAAACTGTTAAACGATCCGGCAGTTCGTTCTGCCTATTTGGGATTTTAAAAATGACACAATTTATTACTGCAGTTCTTACCTCCTTATCCTCCGGCGCAATTTATGCTCTAATGGCGATTGCAATTGTTTTGGTATGGCGATCTACACGAGTAATTAACTTTGCCCAAGCAGGACAAGCCGTTTTAACCACCTACATTGGCTATACAGTTATTCAGAGAACTGGTTCATTTTGGATTGCATTAGTAGTGGCAGTAGTAAGTGGTGCGGTAATTGGTGCTGTCATCGACAGATTTTTTATGCGACCGATATTTAAGCGGGTTAAATCTGGGCCAATTGTGATGATTGCACCTGTTGTGGCAACTCTCGGTTTATTGGGAATCATCCAAGCCATAATTGGATTTATTTGGGGAATTACTAACCAATCAATTGAAGCCCCAGTATCAACTGGCGGTTATAAGATCATGGGTACAGTAATTGCGTTTAGTAGTTACAACCTGCTTGTTTTAGTTTTTGTTGCCGCAGCTATGCTGCTTCTTACCCTGTTATTTCAACGAACAAATATTGGTTTGGCACTCAGAGCATCAGCTTATTCACCTGAGATTGCAAAACTATCTGGAATTAAAGTGGATTCAGTTCGCACCTTAGGTTGGGCACTTGCGGGAGCATTTGGTGGATTAGCTGGCATGCTTTATATACCTGGTTACTTTTTATATCCAAACGCTATGGATCTATTGTTAGTACTCGGATTTATTGCAGCTGTAATCGGTGGTTTAGAGAGTTTGTTTGGCGCATTTGCTGGCGGCATGATTTTAGGTTTTGCAATTATCTTCTCAACTACATACATCAGCCCTAAATTATTTTTCCCTACCGCATTTATAGTATTAATTTTGGTTTTATTAGTTAAACCAGCTGGGCTCTTTGCACCGAAGAAGAGTCGGGGTGCATAAGTGAAAAAATCTAGCAAGGCGCATAAACCAACTACAACTAGAAAGAGATTACTTTTATTTATTTTGTTTGGTTGGCTACTGTTAATTTTAGGAGATCGAGTAGGAGATCTTGAGCTATATCAAGGTTCATTTGTTGCAACTTATGCCTTGGCAATTACATCAATAGTTCTTCTTACTGGTTATAGTGGTCAGTTGTCATTGGGACAAAGTGCATTAATGGCAGTAGGTGCATACGCTGGAGCACTTTCAATATTTAATGCTGGCATGCATCCAGTAATTGGTTTAATTATGTCAGCCCTAGTGGCTGGCGTATTTGGATTAATACTTGGTTTAGTTGCAGCAAGATTGAGTGGTCCTTATCTTGCAGGTACCACATTAGCTTTAGCAATCTCACTTCCAACTCTTGCAAATCAATTTCCAATTCTTGGAGCGGAAGAGGGAATAATCTTTGATGTTGGACCAGCACCTGCAAGATTTGGTGAAGAGTTTTCACAGTACAAATGGTTCTTTTGGATCAGCGTACTTGCTTCATTAATAATGGTCTTCTTTATCGTTAATTTACTTACCTCAAGGTATGGCAGAACCTTTAAAGCGGTAAGAGATAATCCAGTTGCTGCCCAACTTTCTGGAATTAATGTCGAGCGATTAAAGGTAAGTGCTTTTGCACTTAGCTCTGGGGTAGCCGGTTTATCTGGGGGTTTGCTGGTAATGCTAATTAGCGGGGTCTCACCCAGCGCCTTTCCGCTCAGTCTCTCATTTTCACTGCTAGGAGCAGCCGTTGTTACTGGCCTGTACAACCTAAAAGGTGTCATTCTTGGCGGGTTGGTGCTGGTGGCTATACCAGAAATCGCCGATTCGTTAGTATCTCGTATTGGAGGTTCAGACAACTTAACTACGGTGTTGCCGGGATTTTTTGTAAGTGCGCTGCTGATACTGGCAGTGGTATTTACCCCAAATGGTCCAGGTCACCTGCTTAAGAAGCACCACTGAGTAAAAAAGAGTTTTACCAATTAAGTAAACCCTAGGGAAGGAAATAAATGATCAGAAACAAAAGTATGAAGCGAGCAACCCTTGCTTCAGCGATTGTGGCAACCAGCGCCATGGTGCTCAGCATCGTGCCCGCTCAAGCCAATTCGACAGGCGTGACAGCAACATCGATTAAGCTGGGTGTTTCAACCCCGCTTACCGGATCTGCTGGACTTGTCTACGGCAAGGTGCCAGGAGCTATGCGAGCATACTTCGACTACATCAATGCAAATGGTGGAGTTAATGGTCGTAAGATCTCACTAGTTATTCGTGACGATAAGTACCTGCCAACACTTGCAGCTACTCAAACCACAAACCTAATTTTAAAGGACAAAGTTTTTGCACTAGTTGGCGCACTTGGAACTGCTACACACTCCAAGGCTTATACAGCAGCTGCTCTTGCCAAGAACAATGTTCCTGATCTATTTATTAATACCGGCTTTAGTGGATTTGCCAATAAGACCAAGTACCCAACAACATTTATGGTGCTTCCAACTTACAACATGGAAGCAAAGGTAATGGCCAAGGTGATTAAGGATAATTTCCCAGGCCAAGCCACATTTATGATCGCTCAGGACGATGAGTTTGGTGCCGACGGTGTCGCTGGATTTACCACAGCAGGACATAAGTTCACCGCAACTCCAACTCTCTACCCTCAGGGAACAATGACTGCGGCCAGAGCTGAAGGCGCCCTCACCACTCTAGGTGCAGTACCAGGCAAGCCAGTCTTGGTTTTGTTTGGAACAACTGATGTTACTGCCACAATTTTGAAGGCAGCAGAGAAGTTAGAGCTAACTAAGAAGTTCACATTCTTAGCAGGCTCAGTTGGTGCAGATGCAAATACATTGTTAGCTCTTGGTGTTAAGCCAGCAACAATCGATGGCGTCATATCAGCTAGCTTCTTGCCTGATGCAAAGGATTTAACCGATCCTTATGTCAAGCAGTTCAATGAGATCAATACCCGTTATAACAAGGGTGTTACCTTTGATAACTATGTACTTGCTGGAATGAATACCGCAATGCTTACTGTGCAGGCTCTACGTGCTGCAGGTAAAAACCTAACTCGTGCCGGACTTATGTCTGCGATTGAAGCAAAGGGATCAACATTTGCTAGCGCAGGATTAGTGCCACTTGGTTACTCAGCTACTAGCCGTGTTGGGTATAACGGTTATTGGGTAAGCCAGTTAAACGCTAAGGGTGAAGGAAAGCCATATGGCGGCAAACTAGTTATCTATACAACTGATTCAGGTGCTGGATTAGTTGAAATATCAAACTTCGTTCGTCCAACAATGCCTAAGAATGGGATACCAACAAACTCATGAAAAATCTCAAACTAACTAAGGGGTTAATCGCCCTTTCTTCTGCAGCACTTATCGCTACCTTCACAGTTGCAGTTCCAACTGTGGCAAGCGCAGCTGATACTTGTGTTACGACAAACGTACAATCTGGTACAAAATCTGTATCTGTTGAAAAGTGCACTGGCACAGATGGAAACAATTCCAAGTATGAAATCATGATGCCTGCAAAGTTCAATGGCACATTGATGGTCTACTCACATGGAATTCGCTACAACGTGAATCTGCCAAAGATTCCAGTGGTAGCTCCAAATGGATCATTAATTGATTACTCACCAGAGGTTTCACCTTCTGCTGCAGTTACAGCAGCATTGTTGGCTCAGGGCTTTGCTCTAGCCGGTGCAGGTGTGCAAACTCAGGGGTGGAACTTAGAAGAGGGCGTTGAAGCTGCTCTTCAGGTTTTAACAATTGCCCGTGATAAGTACTCAAAGATCAACAAGGTTGTGACTTGGGGTAACTCACTTGGTGGATTAACCTCACAAGCACTCGCTGAACAGTACTCAGGCGCTGTTGATGCTGCACTTCCAATGTGTATTGCAGATTCAGCACAAGCTGAGATCACTATGGCCGGAGATTTCCTTTGGGGAATGAAGTCACTCTTTAATCCAAAAATTAAGGGAACTGGTTACTCAAAAGGTCAAGCTGGATATGTTGAGATGGTCACCGATATTGGAACTGTGCTAACAACATTTGCAGAGTTGCAGGCAGCATTGGCAGCAAATATCACTGCGCCAGCATGGCCATCAACCTCAACTGCACCAGCGGCATTAAAAGCACTTCCAGTGCGAAGTGCAATTCTGCTTCTTGGTTTAATGGCTGGTATTCCAACGCAATCACCAGATTATGATGCTTCATCCGGCCCAGCCGGAGCATCTGAGACCTCCTTTGGTTTAGTAATTAGCCCAGCACTTGCCGTTCTACAAAACGGAGCAGAGGCTGCTGTATTGGCAATAATTGCTAATTACGACATGGAGGTTCGTTATGGTGGAGTTGTATTTGATAACTCAACCACTAATTATGTAGCACGAGTCAGTGAAGAGTTAGATCAATATGCTGCAGCATTAACTGGTCGCAACAGTGCCCTAGCAGTTCTTGGTTACCTTGGATTACTTCCTAAGGTCAAGGCTGATGCTGCTGCAGTTGCCAAGATGAATAGTGCTTATCAGTTGCAAGGAAAGATTGAGGTTCCAACCATCACTCTTGCTGCAACCGCTGATCACATTACTCCAGCTGGTGCTGCTCAGTACTTAAAGAACCAATATGAGGCAGCTGTAGCCAATGGTGTTGCTAAGTCAGGCAAACTGCTAAATATTTGGAATAGACCAGATGATGCTTATACAGAGTTCTCATCTGCTGGCGCACCTGTACCGCAAGTTGTGAAAACTAACGGTACCGGACACTGCAACTACACAACCAGCCAAATATTGGCAGTTGCCAAATTGATTGCATCTGCGGCTAAGACAGGCAGACTGCCTTCTAATTCAGCAGTGAATGCTGCAATTAAGAATGAGCCAAACTTGTTTGTTGATCCAAACTTCGCACCACCATTGCTGAAGTTCCGTCAATAAGTAAGTAAGTAATTAAACAGGCTCCTAGGAAACTAGGGGCCTGTTTTTATTCTCTATAAACTAATCCCCTCATGAAAATTCAGGTTAATTCACCACAAGCAATGTTTGAATTAGGTGAAAAAATTGGCCGACAATTAAAACCTTCAGATGTGGTTGTGCTAACTGGCCAATTAGGTGCAGGTAAAACAGTTTTGACCCAAGGAATCGCCTCAGCTTTTAATATTTTAGGAGTGACTTCTCCAACCTTTGTAATTAGTCGAATTCACAAAGGAGTTCCAAATTTTATTCATATTGATGCTTATCGATTATTGGATTCAAATCCAAGCAATTTTGCTGACTTAGATTTTGAAAGCTACTTAGCCAGTAGCGTATTTGTGATCGAGTGGGGCAAAGATTTTGTCTCTACATTGACCGATCAATACCTAGAGCTAGTTATTACCTCTGGGGAAAAAGATTCTGATCGAGAAATTGAATTCATTTTCTACGGTGATCGTTGGTCAGGATTTAAAGTATGAAAACGGTATTAGCAATTGATACCTCGACCGCGCAAACAAGTGTTGCTTTAATTCAGGACGGAAAAGTTTTATTCAACAAATCTCATAATGACCCACTTGCTCATGGAGAGGTATTGCCAAGGTTAGTCTCACAAGCATTAGCAGTAAGTAAAAAAGTAGATTTAGTTGCAGTGGGTATGGGTCCAGGTCCTTTTACCGGCCTTCGAGTAGGAATTGTTTTTGCCCAAAGTTATGCCTTAGCTACTCAAATAGATTGGGTCGGAGTTTGTTCACTAGATGCGATGGCTGCTGGCATAAATGAAAGTGAGTTTATTGTTTCAACAGATGCCAGGCGCAAAGAGAGATTTTGGGCAAGGTATAAAGATGGGGTTCGAATTACCCAACCTGCGGTAAACAAAGCAAGTGAGTTAGAAAAGATTGGTATTCCAATTTGTAATGAAGGAGATTTCTTTCCAGATCCAATTAGATTGGCACAGATAGCTTTAACAAGTAAATCAGTTTTGCAACCAATTTATGTCAGAAAACCTGATGCCTACCCATTACCTGAAGGAGTGAAATTTAGGCCTATGACAGCATTGGATCTGGTATCTGCAATATCAATTGAAAAAGAGGTCTATGGCAAGAGCGCTTGGAGTGCTGATCAATTTAAAGAGGAGTTTGCAAAAGCCCCAAAGAGTGCGCAGTACTTGGTTGCAGAGTTTGAGGGAAAACTGATTGCCTATGGTGGAATTTTTTATGTGGCAGATGTGGCTGATATTCACACATTAACTGTTATGGCAGACCACCGTCGCAAAGGTGTTGGCCGTGAGTTATTAAAGCGATTAATTGATTGGGCCAGGGTTAAAAAAGCACAAGCAATAATGCTTGAGATGAGATTAGGAAATGATCAAGCCCACCCCCTATATCAATCCTTTGGATTTGTTGAGGTTTCAAAACGAGAGAATTATTACGGACCAGGTTTAACTGCGGTGGTAATGCGCAAGGAGCTTAAGTAATGGCACTGGTATTGGGAATTGAAACCTCATGTGATGAAACTGCGGTTGGAATTGTGGATGGGCGAAAATTACTTGCAAATGTGATCTCATCAAGTGTTGAACAACATGCCAGGTTTGGTGGTGTAGTTCCTGAGGTAGCAAGCAGAGCCCATCTTGAGGCTATGCAACAGGTAATTAAGCAAGCGTTAAAAGATTCAGGAGTTACCTTAAAAGATATTGATGCGATTGCGGTAACGGCAGGTCCTGGCTTAATCGGTGCTTTATTAGTGGGAGTCAGTAGTGCCTCAGCACTTTCTCTGGCCTTAAATAAACCTTTGTATGGAGTTAATCATCTATCTGCCCACATCGCAGTTGATCAATTAGATAATGATAGGAAAGTTACCCCAACTATTGCATTACTAGTAAGTGGTGGTCACTCTTCAATATTGAAGGTATCCAACTTAGCAACTGATGTTCAGGTAATGGGATCTACTATTGATGATGCAGCTGGTGAGGCCTTTGACAAGATTGCCAGAATTATGGGATTAGGTTTTCCAGGTGGGCCACTGATTGATAAAGAATCACGCAATGCAAATCCAGCCTTTGTGGATTTTCCTCGCGGCTTAACCTCACCTGCTGATTTGGCTAAGCATCAATATAATTTTTCTTTTTCAGGTTTGAAAACAGCAGTTGCTAGATTCATAGAGCAAACACCAGGTTATAAAAAAGCAGATGTGGCAGCATCATTTCAAGAGGCAGTTGTGGATGTATTGCTAAGGAAATCATTAGCTGCCTGCAAAGAAACTGGAATTGATAATTTAGTTATTGCCGGAGGAGTGGCAGCTAACAGCAGATTGCGTCAATTAGCTCAGCAAAGATGTGAGCAGGCGAAGATAAACCTTTCAATCCCACCAATTGGGTTGTGCACCGATAACGGAGCGATGGTTGCTGCCCTTGGCAGTATGGCGATTACCCTGGGTGTTAAGCCCTCCCAGATAGGCATTGGGGCTGATTCAGCTGCCTCTATTGCTCAGGTGATCTGGTAGATCAACCCTTAATTTGCACTGGCTCCCACCGCCCTTTAAAGTTGGCTTTAGCACTCTAGGGCCTCGTGTGCTAATTAATACCTGAGGCACCTCAAGAGGGTAATTCCAAATCTAAGAAGGAGATATCAGGATGGCAATTTCAATTAAGCCACTAGAAGATCGCATTGTTGTTAAGGCAAATGAGGCAGAGCAAAAGACTGCATCTGGATTAGTAATTCCAGATACTGCCAAAGAAAAGCCACAAGAGGGAACTGTGATGGCGGTAGGACCTGGCCGTTTTGAAAACGGAAATCGTATTCCGCTAGATATTAAAGAGGGCGATGTCGTGCTTTACTCAAAGTATGGCGGCACCGAGGTTAAGTACAACAATGAGGAGTACTTAGTACTTTCATCTCGTGATGTACTAGCAATTATTGCGAAGAAGTAATCATGGGTAAATCACTTCAATTTGATGAAGCAGCACGCCGTGCGATGGAGCGTGGCGTCAACATTCTTGCCGACACTGTCAAGGTAACACTTGGACCAAAGGGTCGAAATGTTGTAATCGCAAAGAGCTATGGCGCACCATTAATTACTAATGATGGCGTAACAATTGCTAAAGAGATCGAGCTATCTGATCCAGCTGAAAACATGGGAGCGCAACTTGTGAAGCAGGTTGCAGAAAAGACCAATGATGTTGCAGGAGATGGCACAACAACTGCAACGGTTTTAGCCCAAGCAATGGTGAAAGAGGGTCTTCGTAATCTTGCCGCTGGTGCTCAACCAATGGAGCTTAAATACGGAATTGAACAAGCAGTATCAGCAATAACTGAGGCGCTGCGCAAAAACTCAACTGCGGTTAGCGGAAAATCTCAGATTGCCGATGTTGCAACAATCTCTGCTCAGGACAAAGCAATCGGTGATCTAATCGCTGAGGCGATGGACAAGGTTGGCAAAGATGGCGTAATCACAGTTGAGGAGTCATCTACAACTGGGCTTGAGCTTGAGTTCACAGAAGGTATGCAATTTGATAAGGGATATATCTCTCCTTACTTTGTTACCGATTCAGATCGAATGGAGACAGTTCTAGAGGATGCCTTCATTCTTATCTCTGGACAGAAAATCTCAGCACTAAGTGAGATTCTGCCAGTATTAGAAAAGGTTGCCCAAGCAAGCAAACCACTTTTGATAATCGCCGAAGATGTTGAAGGTGAAGCACTTTCAACCTTAGTAGTTAACCGCATGCGAGGAACATTTGCCTCAGCTGCTGTGAAGGCTCCAGGTTTTGGTGATCGCCGCAAAGCAATGTTGCAAGATATTGCAATCCTTACCGGTGGTCAGGTCATCTCTGCTGAGGTGGGCTTAAAGCTTGAGCAAATCGATATCGAGATGCTTGGTAAGGCTCGTCGAGTTGTGATCACAAAAGACAACACAACCATTGTTGATGGTGCTGGTAAGAAAGCTGATGTGGCAGCTCGGGTAACTGAAATTCGCCGCGAGATTGAAAATACTGATTCTGATTGGGATCGTGAAAAACTTCAGGAGCGAGTAGCAAAACTTGCTGGTGGAGTTTGTGTAATTAAAGTTGGAGCCCACACTGAGGTTGAGTTGAAAGAGAAGAAGCACCGTCTTGAAGATGCCATCTCTGCAACAAGAGCTGCAGTTGAAGAAGGAATTGTGGTCGGTGGTGGTGCGGCATTAGTACATGCAGCAGCAGCACTTGAAAATGATTTAGGTTTTGAGGGCGATCGCGCAGTTGGTGTGCGCCTAGTCCGCAAAGCCTGTGATGAACCACTTCGTTGGATTGCTGAAAATGCTGGTCAAGAGGGTTATGTTGTAGTTTCAAAGGTTCGCACCATGAAACCTAATGAAGGTTTCAACGCTTACTCTGAAACCTACACAGATCTTGTAAAAGAGGGTGTGATTGATCCAGTTAAGGTAACTAGATCGGCATTAGCAAATGCAGCCTCGATTGCAGCCATGTTTATTACAACCGAAGCCTTGGTATTTGAAACTCCAGAGGAGAAGAAAGAAGAGGCAGCAGGTCATGGCCACTCACATGGCGCAGGCGGTCACTCTCACTAAGTAAATTAACCACGAGGCCTTGTTCTCAAAGTAACGACAATCGATTAACATCAATCGGTGAAAGTTACAACGCTAACCGTTGATTGCGGTGGCACTGGGATCAAGGCCTCTGTGCTTGATAAAACTGGAAAAGTATTAATTGATTTTCCATATTTAAAAACTCCCTATCCACTTTCACCAAGTAAATTAATTGGAATTATTCAAGATTTTGTAAAGGCTGATCTGAGAATAAAGCGAGTTACTGTCGGGCTGCCAGGGATGATTCGAAACGGCAAAGTTGTAGTAATTCCGCACTATATAAATAGCAATGGGCCACGCAGTGCCATGGATCCAAATTTGAAGAAGGCTTGGTATGGCTTTGATATGCAATCTTTACTTCAAAAACGATTGAAGCTTCCAACCTTGGTTTTAAATGATGCTGAAGTTCATGCCGCAGCGGTAATTGAAGGTAAGGGGCTTGAGACAGTTTTAACCTTTGGTACTGGATTAGGAAGCGCCATATTTAGCGATGGCAATCTTGCCCCGCATCTTGAGATTTCGCACGCCACAATTCGATATGGAAAATCAATTGATACCTGGATTGGTGAGCAAGCCAGAAGGCGAATGGGTAATCAATTATGGTCAAGACGGGTTAAGAGTTTAATTCAGGAGTTATATCCAATGATTGTCTGGGATAAGTTGTATATCGGTGGTGGAAATGCGCAGCGGATTAGTAAATCAGCACTTAAGAGTTTTGATTACAAAGTCAAGATAATTCCTAACTCAGCTGGTGTGACTGGTGGGGTTAAAGCCTGGGACTTACTGGGTTAGATTTCAATGGATAAGTATTAAGCAGATACGATTGGTGATATGTCCGATATTGAATTAGGCCCTGGCAAACGTGCGCGCGCAGCGTACTCATTTGATGAAATTGCAATTGTGCCATCTCGAAGAACTAGAGATCCCGAAGAGGTTTCAATCTCCTGGCAGATTGATGCATACAAATTTGATCTACCATTTATGGCAGCACCGATGGATTCAGTGGTTTCACCAGATACTGCGATCGCAATTGGTAAAGCTGGCGGACTAGGAGTTTTAAATTTAGAGGGAATTTGGACAAGGTATGAGGATGCTGAAAAACAATTAACCCTAATGGCGAAATTAAACGGTGATGAAGCAATAAAGAAAATGCAGGAGATTTATGCATCTCCTATCCAGCCAAGCTTAATTAAGGAGCGGATCGCACAAATTAGAGCTGCTGGTGTAACTGTGGCAGGAGCACTCTCTCCACAGCGCACTGCAGAGTTTCATAAAGCGGTGTTAGATGCTGGCGTAGATATATTTGTGATTAGAGGAACTACTGTTTCAGCCGAACATGTTTCAGATCAGATTGCGCCATTAAATTTAAAGAAGTTTATATATGAGTTAGATGTGCCAGTCATTGTGGGTGGATGTGCAACTGCGCAAGGTGCATTGCACCTTATGCGATCAGGTGCAGCCGGGGTTTTGGTTGGTTTTGGTGGCGGCTCTGCCCACACAACTAAAAAAGTATTAGGAATATCAGTTCCAATGGCTTCAGCCGTTGCTGAAGTGGCATCTGCAAGACGTGATTATTTAGAAGAGTCTGGCGGCAGGTATGTGCATGTAATTGCAGATGGTTCAGTGGGCTCTAGTGGTGAGATTGCAAAAGCTGTTGCCTGTGGGGCCGATGCAGTAATGATGGGTTCACCACTTGCCAAGGCAAGTGAGGCACCAGGCAAAGGATGGCATTGGGGATTAGAAGCCCACCACCCACAATTGCCACGGGGTAATCGAGTTCAGGTTGGAACTATTGGATCTCTCACCGAGGTTTTAACAGGACCATCACACACATCAGATGGGTCAATGAACCTATTTGGTGCATTGCGAAGATCGATGGCAACTTGTGGTTATTCAGAGCTAAAAGAGTTCCAAAGAGTTGAGGTAGTAGTTCAACCTTAGTTTTTGGCTGTGAAAGTACTTAAAATTAGATCGTAACTGACCTTAATTTAAGAATCTGGTTTGTGATCCAACAATTGTTGATTAAACTTTGTGTATGCAAAAAGTAGTAAAAACCCTAGCAACATCAACAATACTTACTATTTGCTCACTTTACTTTCCGACAGTTGCGGTCGCTGCGCCAACTAAGAAACCAGCACCGGTGATTTGTAAGCCAACAAACGCTAAAGCGCATACGGTGAAAAATATAACCCCACCCGAGGTAAAACCTCCATTTAAAAATAGAACATTTACCTTCACGACTAATTGTGGTGATATTGTCATACAAGCAAATGGTAAAGGCGCTCCAATTACTGTTACTGCTCTCGCAGCTTTAGCAAATGGCGGCTTCTATAACAAAACTTTTTGCCACAGATTAACAACTGATGAGATTTATTTTTTGCAGTGTGGCGATCCAACCGGCACAGGTAGAGGTGGCCCAAATTTCACCTACCAGGATGAGAATCTGCCACAAGCTGTTGAAGCAAATTACCCTGCTGGAACAGTAGCGATGGCAAACACTGGAGCAAATAAGAATGGTAGCCAGTTCTATATTTTTTATGAGGACACCTCAATGAATCCAAATTACACAATTTGGGGAAGAGTAATTAAAGGATTGGAAATTGTTAAGGCAATTGCAAAAGAGGGCGTGGTAGATGGCACCTCTAATGGCATGCCAAAACAAATGATTGCAATTGAAAAGGTCAGAGTTCGTTAATTTGTATTAACTATTTTAAAAACTTCAGCAATACTTCCTACAGGTAGGTTATTTGCCTGTGCGTTTCGCTCTCCCCACTCGCGCACCATACTTTCAAGATTTTCATTGTGTGCAGTCTGGCTTACATGAGCTTTTAGGGCCTTCATTTTTTTATCAAAGGTGGTGGTGATATCAACAAAATGATCTGGGTTTTGAGTAGACATAACCCAAACCTCTTTCACCCGCCAAGGTTGCAAACCCTCATCCTTTAATAGGTCTTCAAAAGCAAAGGCATTTCTAGAATCTGGATAGACCGCTTGAATTGCAGCTTCTCCTGCTGCCATGTGATCTGGATGAGATGCAAATAGCCGGTCCCAATTACGATCAGGTGATTGAATGACCATTCGATCAGGTTTTGAAATTCTAATTTGGCGAACAATATCTTTTCTAAGTTCAATGGTTGGTACTAGCCAACCATCTCGATAATTCAGGAAGGTAATGTCGGTAACGCCAACTGCTAACCCTGCTTCGCGCTGTTCTTTTTGACGAATCTTTGGCATATCTTCTCTTGGCACAGTTGGATCTTCGCCGCCTTGATCACCATTTGTGCAGATGCAGTAGGAAACTTTGATTCCCTTTGCACTCCATAACGCAATTGTTCCGGCTGCGCCAAAATCACAATCATCGGGATGGGCGGTGACTACAAGTACTCGCTCAATCTCACTGTCATCTATTGGAGGCATCATTGGCAAGATTACCGCAGCAAATACCTCTGTCTTACCCACCGATAGACTTAGCAATATGTCTGCACTAACAGAGGGATTAAATCCTCAACAATTGGCAGCGGTAAAGCATGAGGGATCACCACTTTTGGTAGTGGCAGGTGCCGGTTCAGGTAAAACCAGAGTTTTAACTAGAAGAATTGCTTACTTACTAGCAGAGCGAAATGTCGCACCTTATGAGGTGCTTGCTATCACTTTCACAAATAAAGCAGCTGGTGAGATGAAGGAGCGAGTAGCGCAATTAGTAGGTGACCGAGCCAAATTAATGTGGGTATCTACTTTCCACTCTGCCTGCGTTCGCATACTTCGTAAAGAGGCTTCACTGCTTGGTTATACCAATTCATTTACCATCTACGATCAAAGTGATTCATTGCGATTAATAACAATCATAATGCGAGACTTAAATCTTGATGCAAAAAGATATGCTCCAAGAGCTGTGGCATCTCTTATTTCACAATCAAAAAATGAATTACTGGGGCCAGCTGATTATTTAAATCAAAGTAAGGATCAATTTCAAGAAATAGTTGCTCAAGTTTTTGCAATTTACCAAAAGCGATTAACCGGGGCGAACTCCATGGATTTTGATGATTTAATTGCTAAAACAGTGGAGGTATTGCAGCGACATCCTGAGGTAAGAGCAAAATATCGATCACGTTTTAAACATATTTTGGTGGATGAGTATCAGGATACAAATCATGCCCAATATGTCCTGATTAAAGAGTTAGTCGGTAGTGATCTTGACGGTTTTGCGCCGGCTGAACTTTGCGTAGTTGGCGATGCTGATCAATCTATCTACGCATTTCGCGGTGCAAATATTAGAAATATTTTGCAATTTGAGGCTGATTATCCAAATGCAAAAACGATTTTGCTAGAACAAAACTATCGTTCCACCCAAAATATATTAAGTGCTGCAAATGCGGTGATTTCAAACAATGAAGGACGGAAAGAAAAAAATCTCTGGTCAGATGCTGGCGCTGGACCCATGATTACCGGCTATGTGGCAGAGAGTGAACATGATGAGGCTGATTTTGTGGTGCAACAGATTGCCAAATTACGAGATTTAGGAAAATCAAACCCTGGCGATACTGCCATCTTTTATCGAACCAATGCCCAGTCTCGCGTATTTGAAGAGGTGTTTATGAGAGTTGGCATTGCATACAAAGTAGTTGGTGGTGTTCGATTTTATGAACGAAAAGAGATCAAGGATTTTCTGGCTTATTTAAGAGTAATTGTCAATCCAGAGGATGAGGTTTCACTTCGTAGAATCATTAATACGCCAAAGCGAGGTATTGGTGATCGTGCACTTGATCTAATTGATCTATACGCGCAAACAAATAATTTATCATTCTGGCAATCTTTATGTCGGGTTGATAAAAATCAGGAGATCGCCCAGCGCTCAGCTATTGCCTTGAATGAGTTTGTTAAATTAATCCAGTCATTACAAACTTTAGTAGAGGCAAAAACTAGACCATCGGTAATTGCACAGGCTGTACTTGAACAATCTGGCTTGTTAACTGAGTTGTTAGAGAGTAAAGATCCACAAGATGAAGTCAGAGTGGAGAACTTAGAGGAGTTAGTAGCGGTTGCAACTGAGTATGAAGAGGGTGAGGTAGATGAGGGTGAAGAGATTTCACTTGTTGGATTTCTTGAGGATGTTTCACTTGTGGCAGACGCTGACCAAATTCCAGATGGTGAAGATCATGGCGGTTTGGTAACCATGATGACACTGCACACAGCAAAAGGCTTAGAGTTTCCAACTGTTTTTTTAACTGGAATGGAGGAGGGAATTTTTCCTCACTCCAGAACATTAGGTGATCCAGATGAGTTGCAAGAAGAGCGACGACTTGCCTATGTTGGCTTAACTAGAGCCCGAGAAAATTTATTTATTACTCGGGCGGAGTATCGATCATCCTGGGGTGCTCCTAATTACAACGCGGCATCTAGATTTTTAAGCGAGATTCCAGATTCAGTTATTGAATGGAATCAAGTGCAGGAGAGGATTTCACCAATTAAATCCTCAATTAAACGCTCATTTATTCCACCTAGAGCAACTGGCAAAGTAAGTAACACAATGAAGCTTGAGGTTGGTGAACGAGTCTCACATGACACCTTTGGCCTTGGCACAGTTGTTTCAGTAAGTGGAGAGGGTGATCGGGCTGAAGCAACTATTGATTTTGGCTCATTTGGTGAGAAGCGGCTTTTGCTTAGATATGCCCCGGTTGAGAAATTATAAATTTATTGGCAATTTCATTACTATTACCACCTTGCCGAAGCAAAAGATTGATCGGGGATAATTAATTGGATCTTTTTGAGTATCAAGCACGTGATCTTTTTGAATCACACAAGATTCCAGTACTTGCTGGAGCAGTAGCTACTACCCCAGATCAAGCGCATGCAGCAGCAGCCAAAATTGGTGGCAAGGTTGTTGTAAAAGCCCAGGTGAAAGTTGGCGGTCGAGGTAAAGCTGGTGGCGTAAAACTTGCAGAAAATCCTGATGATGCCAAAGAAAAAGCTTCTGCCATTCTCGGGATGGATATAAAGGGTCACACCGTACATAAAGTAATGATTGCCCAAGCTGCGCCAATTGATTCTGAGTACTACTTAGCAATTTTGTTAGACCGAGCAAATCGTAATTTTTTGGTGATGGCCTCAGTAGCTGGTGGAATGGAGATTGAAGAGGTTGCTCACAAAACTCCCGAAAAGTTAGCCAAAGTTGGCATAAACCCAAATATCGGAATTGATAAAACAAAGGCACTTGAAATTGCAAAGGGCGGACAGTTTCCTGCAGATGTAATCGACCAAGTTGCAGATGTGTTAGTGAAATTGTGGCAAGCATTCATTAAAGAGGATGCAACTTTGATGGAGATTAATCCATTGGTTAAGACCTCAGATGGCAAGGTAATTGCATTGGATGGCAAGGTAACTTTGGATGACAACTCCACCTTCCGCCACCCTGATCATGAGCAACTAATAGATCATGCCTCCACCAATCCATTAGAGAAATTAGCTAAAGAGAAGGATCTCAACTACGTAAAGCTTGAGGGTCAAGTTGGAATCATTGGAAATGGTGCCGGACTAGTTATGAGCACTTTAGATGTTGTTGCCTATGCGGGTGAAAAATATGGCGTAAAGCCAGCTAATTTTCTAGATATTGGTGGCGGTGCTTCAGCCGAAGTGATGGCAAATGGCTTATCGATAATCTTAGGAGATTCTGATGTGAAGAGTGTGTTTGTCAATGTTTTTGGTGGTATTACTGCATGCGATGCAGTTGCAAATGGAATTGTGCAAGCACTAGATATGTTGGGAAGTAGAGCGACTAAACCAATTGTAGTAAGACTTGATGGCAATAATGTTGCACTCGGCCGCAAGATATTAAATGATGCCAATCATCCTTTGGTTCAACAGCTTGAAACTATGGATGGTGCCGCCGCAAAAGCAGCAGAGTTGGCGGGCAAGTAATGGCAATTTTTGTAAATGAAAATACCAAGGTAATTGTTCAGGGCATGACTGGCTCTGAAGGAACTAAACACACAAAGCGAATGCTTAAAGCTGGAACCAAGATTGTCGGTGGGGTAACCCCTGGCAAAGGCGGACAAAGTGTTGATATGGATGGACAGTTAATCCCAGTCTTTAATTCAGTTTCGGAGGCAATGAGTGCAACTGGTGCAAATGCCTCAGTAGTGTTTGTGCCACCAAAGTTTGCAAAAGCAGCAGTAATGGATGCAATTGATGCTGCCATGCCACTGGTTGTTGTAATTACCGAAGGTATTCCAGTTCATGATGTTGCAGCTTTTTATGCTTACTCAGTAAGTAAGGGTGAGACACAAATACTTGGCCCAAACTGTCCAGGAATTATTACTCCAGGAAAAACAAATTTGGGAATTATTCCAGCTGATATAACTGGGCCAGGAAAAATTGGCTTGGTTTCAAAGTCAGGCACCCTTACTTACCAAATGATGTTTGAGTTAAGAGATTTTGGATTTACTACTGCAGTTGGTATTGGTGGCGACCCAATTATTGGTACTACTCATATCGATTGTTTAAGAGCATTCCAGGATGATCCGGAAACGAAAGCAATAGTTATGATTGGTGAAATAGGTGGTGATGCCGAAGAACGTGCAGCTCAATTTATTAAAGAGTATGTAACTAAACCTGTTGTTGGATATGTTGCTGGTTTTACTGCACCTGAAGGCAAAACAATGGGCCATGCTGGTGCAATTGTCTCTGGATCATCTGGGACAGCCGCTGCTAAAAAAGAAGCTTTAGAGGCTGTCGGTGTTGCGGTTGGTAAAACACCAAGTGAAACCGCTAACTTGATGCGCAAGATATTGAATGGATAAATCGCAGATAGGAAAATAATGGTTGCGCGCAGATTTTTGATCTCGCTGCAACAGGTGATCAGGTCAGTGTTGATCATTCTCTTTCCGTTGGCTTTTATTACCTTATTTGCTTGGGCAACAGCAGGTAGTACCTACGGCAGCACTGCAGATCCAATGCGAGCAGCAGTTTGGCTTTGGCTTGGTTCACACCTTGCGCCGTTTAATATAACTAGTAATGAGGTGACTGGTTATCTTTCATATCTACCACTAGGAGCTGCAATCTTGCCGTGGTTAAGTATGAGAGTTGGCTATAAAAGAGTTTATGAGGAGATTAAAAACAAAAAAATAAGCCGGGCTTATTTTATTTTAACCTACACCTTTGTTTACTCATTATTTGCATTTGTTGCTTCAAACTCTCAGGTTTCAATAGATTGGCTAAGAGGCTTAATAATTTTGTTCTTACTCTTATTTGTAGCTACAACCGCTACAAATTTTCAAGCCTTAATTAAATTACCTGGCTATATGTTTTTAATAATTCTTGGAGTATCTGGACTCTTATTTTCTATTTCACTGATACTTAATTTTTCGATAGCTCAAAACTTAACTATCGTGCTACATCCTGGAATCATTGGTGGATTACTACTTCTAGTATTACAAATTCTATATTTACCTAATCTTTTCATAGCCACCTTCAGTTACGTTTCTGGAGCTGGCTTTTCCTTAGGCAATGCCACAGATGTCACACCATTTATCTTTAACTTACGGGAGATCCCAGCCATTCCCGCTCTTGCTGCGTTACCGGCAGGCACAAATCCTTGGGTAGTTACTCTTTCCGTCATGTTAGTTGCTTATTCAGTCATTAACTTAAATAGGGTAAATCGACTTCAGATCGATAAGAAAAGTAAACAACAATTAGTTTTAAGATTTTTACTACTATCAGTTTTAGGATCTGCTTTACTTGCTTTTATCTCATCCGGTTCACTTATTTCTGCCAATATGAATCCAGTTGGTGTAAATCCATTAAGAATTAGTTTAATTATGTTTGCTCATATAACAATCGCTTATTTACTCATGCTTTTGCTTCCTAAATTGCTTAAGAAAAAAAGCAATCAGAGTAGGCTTGAGTCGTGAGCGCACAAATTATGGATGGCAAAGCCTTTGCTAAAGAGATTAGATCTGAATTGAAAAAACAGGTTACCTCTCTTTCAAAGCCAGTTGGATTAGGAACGATTTTAGTTGGTGATGATCCAGGATCTGTTGCATATGTTGAGGGTAAACACCGAGATTGCGCTGAGGTAGGTATTAAATCCATAAAGTTAAATCTGCCGACAACTGCTTCAACTGATGAGGTTATCGCCTCGGTAAACAAGTTAAATAATGATCCACTTTGTACTGGATTTATAGTGCAACTTCCATTACCAAGTTCAGTTGATACTCAAAAAGTTTTGGCTGCAATTAATCCATTAAAAGATGCTGATGGATTAACGCCAAGTAATTTAGGAAACCTAGTGCTGGGCTTTAACACCATCATCCCTTGTACGCCACTGGCAATACTGGCCTTGCTTGAAAGATACAAGGTTAATATCTCTGGTCAAGAGGTATTGATCCTTGGTCGAGGTACCACCGTAGGTAGACCTTTATCTATATTGCTATCTCAGAAACCTCACAACGCTACTGTGACCCTTGCTCATTCTGCTACAAAAAATCTAACTCAATTAGTGCAAAGTGCTGATGTAGTTATTTCGGCAATTGGTTCTGCTCACCTACTCAAGCCTGAAATGTTTAAGAATGGTGCAGTAGCGGTAGATGTTGGAATTACAAGAGTGGGTAATCAGCTCCTTGGAGACATTGATCCAAGTGTTATAAAAGTTGCTTCTCTTTTTGCGCCAATGCCAGGCGGTATTGGTCCAGTTACCAGAGTTATGTTGCTTAAAAATCTTCTTCGTTTGGCTAAAAATGAAAGATAGTTTTACCCTTGATCAAGTTCGAAGAATTTCACTAGTTATTGTTATAGTTGGATTGATCATTGGAATTAGCGGCGCAGTTAGAACTGGTTCGATAATTTTATCGCTCGGAGCAAGTGCATTTTCTTTAGCCAGATACTCTCAGCAAAAAGTGAAGCGAAATATTGAATTAATTCTGCCAATTATGATCTGTATCATGTTGTTTGGATTAGCCCTTTCCCTGCCTAACGCTAGGTAACCCTAAGGATTTAGTTGATTGGCCCAAGAACAGTAATATTGGCCGTCGCCTGCGAGAGGATTCAATGAGTAGATCTGGGAAAGTTACCGTTGTAGGAGCTGGGTTCTATGGATCCACAACTGCACTACGGCTTGCTGAGTATGATGTTTTTGAAACAGTTGTCTTAACCGATATTTTAGAAGGCAAGTCTGAAGGTTTAGCTCTAGATATAAATCAATCACGATCTATCGAAAATTTTGAAACTAAAGTCATTGGTGCAACCACTACAGCTGATGGTGCTGGTTATGAAAAAACTGCAAATTCTGACGTCGTTGTAATTACTGCAGGATTGCCTCGTAAACCTGGCATGAGTCGTATGGATTTAATCGGTGTTAATGCCGGCATAGTTCGGGGAGTTGCTGAAAATATTGCAAAACACTCACCAAACGCAGTGATTATTGTCGTCTCCAATCCACTTGATGAAATGACAGCCCTTGCTCAGATTGCTACTAAATTCTCATATAACAAGGTAATGGGTCAGGCTGGCATGCTAGATACTGCTCGCTTTACCAATTTTGTTGCTGAAAAGTGTGGTGTACCAACAGCATCAGTTAAAACTTTAACGCTTGGATCACACGGTGAAACTATGGTGCCAGTTCCAAGTCGCTGCACAGTAAATGGCAAATCACTTGCTGATGTTTTATCCGCTGATGAGATAAAAGATTTAGTTGAGCGAACCAGAAATGGTGGTGCTGAGATTGTGGCGCTGCTCAAAACCGGATCTGCATATTACGCCCCATCTGCAGCGGCTGCTCGAATGGCCAAGGCAGTAATTACCGATTCAAATGAGGTAATGCCGGTATGTGCATGGGTTAATGGCGAGTATGGAATTACTGGTGTCTATCTAGGCGTCGAGGCTCAAATTGGTAAAAACGGTGTCAACAAAGTAGTAGAAACAAAATTAACCTCTGATGAGCTGACCTCCTTAAAGGCTGCAGCAGAAGCGGTCCGAACAAAACAAGCAGATGTTAAAGATCTATAAGCGAGGAGATAAGTTATGAACAAGATCAAAGTTGATGGCACAGTAGTTGAATTAGATGGTGATGAGATGACTCGCATCATCTGGCAGTTCATCAAAGATTCTTTGATCTTGCCATACCTCGATATAAACCTTGAGTACTACGACCTTGGAATTGAGTATCGAGATAAGACAGATGATCAGGTGACTATTGATTCTGCCCATGCAATTCAAAAACACGGCGTAGGGGTTAAATGCGCAACCATTACACCGGACGAGGCCAGAGTTGAAGAGTTTAAGTTAAAAAAGATGTGGAAATCTCCTAATGGAACTATTCGTAATATTTTAGGTGGCGTAATTTTCCGTGAACCAATCATTATTAAAAATGTTCCTCGATTGATTCCGCACTGGACAAAGCCTATTGTGATTGGCCGCCACGCATTTGGCGATCAATACCGTGCAACTGATTTCAAGGTACCAGGAGCTGGAAAGTTAACTGTGACTTTCACTCCTTCAGATGGCTCAAAGCCAATGGAGTTTAATGTCTTTGATTTCCCATCATCAGGTGTTGCAATGGCTATGTATAACCTTGATGATTCAATTCGAGATTTTGCTCGAGCATCATTTAACTACGGCCTAATTCGAAAGTACCCAGTATTTTTGTCAACTAAAAATACAATTTTGAAAGCTTATGATGGGCGATTTAAAGATATATTTGCTGAAGTCTTTGAGAAAGAGTTTAAAGCCGAGTTTGCTAAAAACAATCTTGAGTATGACCACAGATTAATTGATGACATGGTTGCTACCTCACTTCGTTGGGAGGGTGGTTACATTTGGGCGTGCAAGAATTATGATGGCGATGTTCAATCTGACACTGTTGCCCAAGGTTATGGCTCACTTGGCTTAATGACATCCGTTTTAATGACACCAGATGGCAAGACCGTTGAAGCAGAGGCAGCTCATGGCACAGTCACTCGCCACTATCGCGATCATCAGGTAGGAAAAGCCACCTCTACAAATCCAATCGCTTCAATCTTTGCGTGGACCCAAGGCTTAGCTCATCGGGCAAAACTTGATAACACCCCAAAGGTAGCTGAGTTTGCTAAAACTCTAGAGCGAGTTTGTATTGAAACAGTTGAAAGTGGAAAGATGACAAAAGATCTTGCACTACTAATCAGCAAAGATGCTCCATGGCTTAACACCCAAGAGTTTTTGGCTGCAATTGATGATAATTTGCGCAAGGCAATGGTTTAACTAATCAATAAAAAACCCCACTCAAGCTGAGTGGGGTTTTTTTAATCTTCTTCTTAATTTAATCTTTTGCCAGATGAGGCATCAAATAAGTGTACTGCATCTTGATTTACACCAACAGTTACTGTTTGACCAGGCTTAGGTGGATTCTTTGGATCCCATCTAATAATTACCTGACCTAACTCTTCGGTGGTGTTAGCAAACTTAAGTGATTTATCAACTGGCTTGCCATACACAAATGCATCAGCGCCAAGCTCCTCAACCACCTCAACTGCTACCTCAAAACCAGTAGTAGCTGATACAAAACCCTCTGGCCTAATACCAACTGTTACAGATGAACCACCAGATGCTGGCACGTTTATTGCAAGGTTGCCAAGCATTGCTTTGCCACCCACCACTGGTGCGGTTAGTAGATTCATTGCAGGGGAGCCAATAAAGCCAGCCACAAATACATTTTGTGGTTTTTCATAAAGATTTCTAGGGGTATCAACTTGTTGCAGCAGACCATCCTTAAGTACGGCAACTCGATCACCCATTGTCATCGCTTCAACCTGATCATGGGTTACATAAACTGTTGTAATACCAAGTCTGCGTTGAAGGGCTGCGATTTGAGTACGGGTAGCAACACGAAGCTTTGCATCCAAGTTTGATAATGGCTCATCCATTAAGAAGACCTGTGGTTCACGAACAATTGCTCGACCCATAGCTACACGCTGGCGTTGACCACCAGATAGCGCCTTTGGTTTACGGTCTAGGTAATCCTCTAAATCTAATAATTTTGCTGCCTCTAAGACTCTTCGTTCGCGCTCCTCTTTTGCAACGCCAGCAATCTTTAATGCAAAGCCCATATTTTCAGCAACTGACATATGTGGGTATAGCGCGTAGGACTGAAAGACCATTGCGATATCACGATCTTTAGGTGCAACATTTGTTACATCTTTATCGCCGATTCGGATAGATCCTGTATCGATCTCCTCTAATCCAGCTAACATTCTTAGTGAGGTTGATTTACCACAACCAGATGGTCCAACTAAAACTAGAAACTCACCATCATTAACAGTCAGATCTAATTTATCTACTGCAGGTTTTGTAGTTCCCGGATAGATTCGGGATGCTTGTGAGAATACAACTGATGCCATGGTTCTTTACTCCTTCTCCGGGCAGGTACGTGCCCGACGGTCCGTTGGATGAAGGTCTCACGGTTGTGAGAGTTGGCAAAGATTACGACAGATTGGCAAAAAAGGGGAAGGGGCGCAGTTTTTACGCTTACGAAGTCGGCTCAGGGGGCAGTTAGATACCATTGGAGATATGGCTGAAGGTGCATTAATCAGTATTGCAATCGTTTTAGGCCTAATAGCGTTGGGCGGAATCTTCGTTGCCGCCGAGATCGCTCTTATCTCCCTACGCGACTCTCAGGTTAAGCAGATCTCAGTCAAGGGCAAGCGTGGCGCTCGCGTTGCCAAGTTAACCGGTAACCCAAACCGTTTCTTAGCCGCAGTCCAAGTTGGTATCACCTTGTGTGGTTTCTTATCAGCCGCCTTAGGAGCTGAGCAGTTAGGTGTTTATGTGATTCCAAGATTGGAATCATTAGGGCTTTCTGCCGCGAGCAGTGAGATTATTTCAATTATTGGTATTACCTTAGTAATTGTTTATATCTCTCTAGTCTTTGGTGAGTTAGTGCCAAAAAGATTAGCGTTATATAAAACGGAGAGCATTGCGCTCGCTACCGCATCAATTGTTGATCGAGTTGCCATAATTTTTAGACCAATTATTTGGCTGCTGTCACATTCAACTGATCTGATTGTTAAGCTCTTTGGTATTACTTCAAAGAGTGAGCGCAATCAGATATCTGATGTTGAGTTGATGGATTTAGTAAGTGGACATGCAGATTTAACCAAAGAAGAGCGAGAGATTGTCGAAGAGGTATTTAATACAAGTGATCGATTACTCCATGAGGTTATGGTGCCAAGAACTGAGGTTGATTTCCTTGACGCCTCTTTGAGTATCTCTGCCGCTCGAAAACTTGCTGTAGAGCTTGCTCACTCACGTTATCCAGTTGTTAGAGGAAGTAGTGATGAGGTTATTGGATTTCTACATGTTAGAGATCTTCTAAATCCTAAGTTAGATGATACCGAGATAACTATCATGGAGATTGTTCGAAATGTTATTTTCTTACCAGGTACTAAAGGTGTGCTGCCTGCGTTAACTGAGATGCGAAGCAAACGCCAACACATTGCAATTGTGTTAGATGAGTATGGTGGCACCGATGGCATAGTTACATTGGAGAATTTGGTGGAGTGCCTAATCGGTGAAATTCAGGATGAATATGATGGTCATGAAACCCAGCCAAATTTGCAGCAACGCACAGGTGAAATGGAGATTGATGGCCTAATCTCACTTGAAGATTTACAGGATCAAACTGGTATACAACTACCAGATGGTCCATATGAAACGGTGAGCGGGTTTGTGATGCATAAGTTAGGTCGAATTGCACAGGTTAATGATGTGGTTCGGCTAGATGATGCACGCTTTACAATTGTTAGCATGAGCGGCAAGCGGGTTGGACAACTTCTACTTTCTCGAGATGATGTGAAAAAGTGAGTAAAAAACGAGTTTTATCTGGAATTCAACCAACTCATGACTCATTTCACCTAGGCAACTACTTAGGTGCAGTCAAACAATGGGTAGAGATGCAAAAAGAGCACGATGCTTTTTATTGCGTAGTTGATCTTCATGCGTTAACTGTTGAAACTGATCCTAAATTGTTAGAAAAACGCACCCTGTTATCTGCTGCCCAATTGATTGCGATCGGTGTGGATCCAAAACTTTGCACATTATTTATTCAATCTCATGTACCAGCTCACAACCAATTAGCGTGGGTGCTTGAGTGCATTACTGGATTTGGCGAGGCTGGCCGCATGACACAATTTAAAGATAAATCACAAAAGGGTGGTGCTGATCGAACCAATGTTGGATTGTTCACATACCCAATTTTGCAAGCAGCAGATATTTTGCTCTATCAGGCAGATTTTGTGCCAGTCGGTGAAGATCAACGCCAGCATATCGAGTTAACTCGTGATTTAGGCCAAAGATTTAACAGCAAATACAAAGAGGTATTTAATATTCCAGCTGCCCAAATTATTAAGTCATTGGCAAAAATAAATGACCTTCAAGATCCAATCTCCAAGATGAGTAAATCTGCAGCTTCGATGGCAGGTGTAATTGAGATTATGGATTCACCTGATGTAACAATCAAAAAGTTTAAGTCAAGTGTTACTGATGCTGGCAAAGAGATTAAATTTGATGAGAAAGAAAAGCCAGGCATTTCAAATCTTCTAACTATTCACTCAGCATTTTCAGGCAAATCAATAAAGGAAATTGAAAATGAATTTGCAGGCAAAGGTTATGGAGATTTTAAATTACAGGTAGCCGAAGTTGTAGTAGAGGCGTTAAACCCAATTCGCACTCGAACCTTAGAGTTAATGGATGACAAAGCTGAGTTACTAAAACTGCTTAAGGCTGGCTCTGAAAAAGCTAATCAGGTAGCAGCCAAGACATTAGCTGATGTTTATTCCGCCTTGGGTCTGATAGCAAATGGCTAAGCGATATCTTCTCTTTGCGCTGATCCTTACACTACTTCCTACTGCAGTAATCCAAAGTTCATCTGCGGCAGAACCTAAGAGGATTGCTATTGCATATGAGGTTGGCGGCAGGGGAGATAATGGAGTTAATGATCTGGCTGCTAAAGGATTAGAACGAGCAATAAAAAAACATAATATTTCTCGGTTGGATGTGCGAGAGCAGATAACTGATGGGAGTTTGGGCGATCGAATAACTCGGGTTAGATTTTTAGCCCGAAATAAATACCAACTAATCATCTGCGTTGGCGCAGCTTATGCCGACACAGTTCGTCGAATTTCAAATGAGTTTCCTAATACTCAATTTGCAATCATCGATGATGAGTCTGTTGCAATGACAAATGTTTCTAACCTCTCATTTGCCACCTATGAAGGAATTTATCTAGCTGGAGCTGCCATTGCAGCTAGGAGCAAGAGTGGAAAAATTGGATTTATTGCAGACAAGTCAGATCCAAGTGCGCCCCGGGATGCATCGGTATTCATTAAGGGAGCTGCAGCCGGTAACTCTAAAGTTAAGGTTACTAGCAAATTACTTGATACAAATTTTGAAAATGAGATAAGGGCACAAGTGAATTCTGGGGTTGATCAGATTTTTTCAACCTGGTCGAAATCTGATGAAGTTATCTCTAATATCGCCAGTATAAATAGACCATCCACACCTATTGTAATTTCAGGTCTGCTACCTGAGCAGTACTTTTTGAATTTTTCAGCAGGTAAGAAGAATCAGTACCTAGTGGTACAAAAACGTTTTGATTTAGCTGTTGAGCAGATCATTGCAGCTGAGGTAGCTGATAAAAATATTTTAGAAATTTTAGATGGTAAAAAAGGCATCTATGGACATAGATATAACCTCAAAGATGGGGGCGTAACGGTAAAAGTAGTTAGTGGTCCAGCTTTTTCCTCTCGAATCCAAACAATCTCAGCAAACTTAAAGGCTGGGCGGATTAAAAACCTTCAGGGATCATAAAAAGCGGTAAAAGTTTAAACTCTCTAGTTAGAGTTTAAGGAAATCTAAAGAAATCGTGATCAAGCCAGGTTGAGAGCCTGTCTTGCAGGCTCAGTCCGCACCGATAGGGTCAGCACACAACCAACCCCCATCTTTATTGGGTCTAAGTCCTAGGGAGGGATTTTGAAAAGAGCAAATAAAGTCGTAGTAGCTATTGCAGCTGCTTCACTAATTTCATCTGTAGCTATTGCACCTGCTGCTAATGCTAAAACTAAGCAAAAGGTTTGCGTAGCGCTAGATGACGGTGGAATTAATGACAAATCATTTAACCAAACTTCATACGAAGGCGCTAAGCGAGCTTTAAAGGCTGGCTACGCATCATCTATTGAGTTCTTACCAGCAAAGTCAACTGCTGACTATGCACCAAATATTAAAAAGTTTTTAGATAAGAAGTGCACATTAATTTTTGGAATTGGCTGGAAGCTTGGCGACGCCATGGGTGCTGCAGCAGCAGCAAATCCATCAGTTAACTTTGCGCTAGTTGATGGTTGGTCAGTAGGAAAAAACCAAAAAGGAATTTCATTCAAGACTGATGAAAACTCATTCCTAGTTGGCTACTTGGCTGCCGGGATGTCAAAGACTGGCAAGGTTGCGACCTATGGTGGTGAACCACTTCCAACTGTAACTGTCTTCATGGAAGGTTATGCAAAGGGAGTTCAATACTACAATGATGTTAAGAATGCGAAAGTTGAAGTTCTTGGTTGGAATACAAAGACTAAGACCGGTACATTTCTAAATAGTTTCAATGACAGTACCAAAGCTCTACAAACTTCAATCTCATTTGAGCAACAGGGCGCAGATGTAATTTTTCCTGTAGCTGGGCTAATGCAAGAAACTACAGCTAAAAATAGCATTAGGTCGAAAAAATCTAATGTTATTTGGGTAGATGCAAAGGTAATGGATACAGGCAGACAATATGCAAGTGTTACTCCAGTCTCTGCTCTAAAGGGCTTGGCTGAAGGTGTATTGGCTGTAACCAAAGAGGCTTACGAAGGTAAGTTCACCAGCAAGGAGTATGTAGGAACACTTTCCAACAAGGGAGTTGCTTATGCAATTACCCCAGCTTGGTCAAAGAAGATTCCTGCATCACTGCAAGCTGAGGTAAGAGATCTAG
>Ga0315902_10001960_pt1 | contig 32830 bp, 28 predicted proteins | sample LakEriMetagenome_9_FD_203523 | JGI IMG/M metagenome (GOLD analysis project Ga0315902, IMG submission 203523) | Freshwater fungal communities from buoy surface, Lake Erie, Ohio, United States - Buoy 12 MA117 | ecosystem: Environmental > Aquatic > Freshwater > Lake > Lake biofilm | place: USA... | reverse complement strand
CCTACAACGTCGGCACGCCGCTGCTGATCAAGTGGCTGACCGGCCCGTGGACGCCGCACGCCCTGACCCTGATGTTCCAGAAGGAGGTGGCCGAGCGCATCGTCGCCGCCCCCGGCGACGACGACTATGGCCGTCTCGCCGTGATCGCCCAGGCGACTTCAGACGCGCGCATCGTCCTGCATCTGCCCGCCGCCGCCTTCACCCCGCCGCCGAAGGTGGCCTCGGCCGTGGTCCACCTGGTCCCCCGCGAAGACCGCCCGCCTGCCGACCTGCTCAAGCGCCTCGAGCGCGTCACCGCCGCCGCCTTCGGCCAGCGCCGCAAGATGCTGCGCTCCAGCCTCAAGCCCCTGGGCGGCGCGGCCCTGTGCGAACGCGCCGGGGTCGACCCGGACGCCCGGGCCGAGACGGTGGACGTGGCGGGGTTCCTGAGGTTGGCGGCGGGGGTGGGGTAGGCAAGGGCAGCGGATGCCCCCACCCGATAGCTCACGCGCGGCGCCATCTCGTAATTGTCGCGGAACGGTGAAACTGTAGCGGCAGAGCTTGACCTGTGCGGGAGCGGGCGGTGACCGGGGCGAAGTACGCGGCCTTCATCAGCTACAGCCACAAGGACGAGGCGGTGGCCCGGTGGCTGCATCGCCGGCTGGAGAGCTATGCGATCCCCACCGGGGCGGCCCCCGGCTATGGCCGCAAGGGCCTGTTCGGCCGGCGGATCGGGCGGGTCTTCCGCGACCGCGAGGAGCTGCCCGCGGGCTATCCCCTGTCGGACAAGATCAATGAGGCGCTGGCGCAGTCCGACGCCCTGATCGTGCTGTGCTCGCCGGACGCGGCCCGAAGCGAGTACGTGAACAAGGAGATCCTGGAGTTCCAGCGCCTGGGCAAGGGGGGACGCATCTTCCCGGTCATCGTCGGCGGGGAGGACCACGAGATCTTCCCGCCCGCCTTGTCGGAGACGCGGGAGATCCTCGAGGCCGACATGCGGCCCGGCAAGGACGGCCGGGACCATGCGGCGCTGAAGCTGCTGGCGGGGCTGATGGGGCTGGACCCGTACGAGCTGACCCGTCGCGAACAACGCGCCCAACGCCGTCGGCTGGCGCTGGCGGGGGCGGGCATGGCGGTGTTCGCCGGCCTGGCTGTGGCGGCCGGGTGGGGCTTCTACCAGTCGGCCGAGAACGCCCGGCAGGCCCGGAGCACCCTGCACCGCTTCTTCGTCGTCAGCGGTGAACGGGCATTGGCCGATGGCGATCTGTTGCTTGCAGCGCGCTATGCCCTGGCCGGACACCAGCTGTCCCCGGAAAACGCGCGGGAGTATGAGGTGCTGCTCGCCAGAGCCTATGAGGCGCTTGGCGACCATAGGGTGATCGATGTTCAGGAGGAATGGGTCGACTCCGTCGCCGTCTCGCCCGACGGGCGGCGCATCGTCTCGGGTGGCTTTGACGGCACGGTGAGGCAGTGGGACGCCGCCACCGGCCGCCAGATCGGCGCGCCCATTACCGTGCATGGCGGGAGGCTCAAGGCTGTCGCCTTCTTGGCGGACGCGCGCATCGTGTTGGACGGCGAGGACGGCACGGTGAGGCTGTGGGACGCCGCCACGGGCCGCCAGATCGGTATGCTCCCGATCGGGGAAGGGCATCGGTTCGCCGTCTCGTCCGACGGGCGGCGCATTGTCTCGGAAGGCGGCGACGGAGCATTTAGGCTGTGGGATACGACCACCGGCCGCCAGATCGGCGCTCCCTTGGTTGGGCATGATGGCACGACTTTCGCCTTGGCCGTCTCGCCCGACGGACGTCGCATCGTCTCGGGCGACGAGGGCGGCACCTTGAGACTGTGGGACGCCGCCACGGGCCGTCAGGTCGGCGAGCCTCTGGTCGGGCACGAGGATGGTGTGAGCGCCGTCGCCTTCTCGCCGGATGGGCGGCGCATTGTCTCGGCCGGGGGAGACCAAACCCTGAGGCTGTGGGATGCGGGGACCGACCGCCAAGTCGGTGCCCCCATGATTGGGCATGCCTTAGGAGCGCGTTCCGTCGCCTTCTTGCCGGACGGGCGCATCGTGTCGGGCGATGGAGACGGAACTCTGGCGATCTGGAATGCCGCCACCGGCCGCCAGATGCGCGCGATCCCGACCGCGCATGACGATGGGGTGTTGTCCGTCGCCGCCTCGCCGGATGGGCGGCGCATTGTCTCGGGCGGCCTGGACGGCACGGTGAGGCTGTGGGACGCCGCCACCGGCCGCCAGATCGGCGCGCCCCTGACCGGGCATGGGGGATGGGTGAGTTCCGTCGCCGTCTCGCCGGACGGGCGGCGCATCGTCTCGGGCGGGATAGACCGAACCTTGAGGATGTGGGATGCCGCCACGGGCCGCCAGATCGGCGCGCCCTTGTCCGGGCATGACAACCGGGGCGTCTTGTGCGTCGCCGTCTTGCCAGACGGGCGCATCGTCTCGGGCGGTGTAGACGGAACCTTGACGCTCTGGGATGCAGCTACCCGCCGCCAGACCGGCACGCCCCTGACCGGGCATGAGGGAGGGGTGAGTTCCGTCGCCGTCTCGCCGGACGGGCAGAGCATCGTCTCGGGCGGCCTTGACGGCACGGTGAGGCTTTGGGGCACTGCCACGGGCCGTCAGGTCGGCGCGCCTCTGGTCGGGCACGAGGTCGGTGTTAGTGCCGTCGCGTTCTCGCCGGATGGGCGGCGCATTGTCTCGAGCGACGAGCGCGGCAACTTGAGGCTGTGGGACACCGCCACTGGCCGCCAGATCGGCGCACCCCTGACCGGGCATGTTGGCGCGGTGCTTTCCGTCGCCGTCTCGCCCGACGGACGGCGCATCGTCTCGGGCGGCGAGGACGGCACGGTGAGGCAATGGGACGTCTCCCGGCGTGTTGCGCCCTGGGAGACCATGGCGGCCGCGGTTTGCCAGACCATGCTGGGCCAACGCGGCCGCACCTTCAGCCGGGCCGAGATCGACGCCGATCCCCTTCTGTTCGCCGAGTGGAGCGATCCCGACCGCGACGTCTGCGCCCGCGTTCCCGGCGTGCCGCCGCTCCCTGCCCGGCCTAACGGCGGAGGTCGCCCATGACCCGCGTGCGGTGGAACGGCGCCCTGATCCTCGGGCTGCTGGCCGCGGTGGCGACGGTCGGACTCGGCGTTTGGGGCTGGACCGGACCAGGGGGCGATGACCCGCTGGACGCCCTGTACAAGGCCCTGCAGGCCTTTGTCCTGAGCGAGAACTACAGCGATCTGGAGCAGGCGGCGGACGCCCGTCTTCCGCTGGAGGCGGCGCGCTGGCTCGGGGCCCTGTTCGCCTTCTATGCGATCCTTGTGCTGGTGTGGTCCAGCCTGGGCCTGTGGCGCCTCGGCCTTGTGGCCCGCGGCCGGCGCGGGCATCTGGTGGTGGCGGGCGCCACCGTCTTCGCCGACCGGCTGAGCGAGACCGCCGCGGGCGGGGACCTGAAGGCGCGGGTCATCCAGCTGCGCGCCCCGGATCAGCGGCCGTACAGGCGCGGGCGGCTGATCCGTCTGCCCTTCCACGGCTTCGACCGCGACGGCCTCGACGAGGCCGGAGCGCGGCGCGCGCGGCGGCTGCTGATCGACCTGGCCGACGACGGCGCGGCGGTTGATCTGGCCCTGGCGGCGCAGCGGCGATACCCGGACCTGGCCATCGTCACCCGGCTGAAAGACACCAACCTGTTGCGGAGCCTGCATGACCTGCCCGGCGGCAAGACCTTGAGAGCCTTTTCCGAAGCCGAGGCGGCGGCGCGGGAGGTGGTGCGACGCCACCCCCTGTTCCTTGAGGCCCGGGACCGGGGCCAAGGGCGCATCCATGCGATCCTGGTCGGCGACGATGACTGGCTCGAGGCGCTGCTCGTCGAGATCATCCTGTCGTCGCGCACCCTGACGCTGGCCAAGCCCGTCCTGACCGTCGCCGTGGCCGAACCCGTCGGGTTCCGGCGCAAGCTGGCGGCGCGGTATCCCGAGCTGGATCGGGAGGCGGCGGTGACCGTCATCGCCTTTGAACCGGCGACCTTCAGGGTGATGACCGAGACGGCCCCTGAAGCAGTGACGGCGGTGTTCGTGGCCTTCGACGACGGCGCGCAGTCCCTCGCCGCCGCCCTTGCGGTCAGGCGTCAGGCGCTGTCGTGGCCGGGCTTCGGGGCCTTCATCTTCACGCGGACGTCGGGCGAGCAGGGGCTGATCCGGCCCGCTGCGGGCGAGCCCCTGGCCGTGCCCGGCGAGGACGCGTTCGGGGGGCTCGTGTCGTTTGGCAGCCTTACGGACGTCATTCACGCCACGGGCGTCCTGTCGGAAGCCGGCAGCCGGGCCGAGCGCGCCTGGCATGAGGCCTATCTGCGGCTCCACCCCAGCTCCGAAGCCGCTGTCCCGTGGGAGCGGCTCAGCGAGGAGTATCGCCTGTCAAACCGCCGCGCGGTGGCCCATGTCTACGCCAAGCTGCACGACGCCGGTTTCGACCTGCGTGCATGGCTGGCCACGGCCAGGCCCTGGGACGAGCTGCCCGCGCTGGCGCCCGGCGAGACGCTGTTCCGGGACGAGGCGGAGCTGATGCGCCTGGCCGAGCTGGAACACGAGCGCTGGAACGCCGATCGCCGCCTTCTGGGCTGGCGCCTGGGCGAGAGCGCGGATCAGCCCGGAAAGCAGGACAAGCTCAGAAAGCTGCATCCCTGCCTGATCGATTTCGCCGACCTGTCCCCCGACATCCAGCGCTATGACATCGAGCTGATCCGCGAGCTCGACCAGATGCTGCCGAGGAAGAAGGGCGGGCTGAGGCGCAGCGGGCCGACGGGCGGCGCGTAGGGCGTGTGTGGGGGGGATGTGTTGAGGCGCAGTTCCCGCACCGCGACCCCGCGCCAGCCCCCGCCCCCTCCCCCTTCCCCGCCCCACCGGCTACACCGGCCGGCATGAGCTCCGCCGCGATCGAACCCTTCCGCGCTATCGTCATCAGCCGGCTGGCCCACGCCCTGAAGGCGGAGGGGCGCTCGGTGATCCATATGGAGTTCGGCCAGCCCTCGACCGGGGTGCCGCCGCGGGCCCTGGCCGAAGCGCACCGGGTGCTGGACGCCGACGGCATGGGCTACTGGGAGAGCGCGCCGCTGAAGGCCCGGATCGCGCGGCTGTACGCCGAGCGCTACGGAGTCGCGGTGGCGCCGGAGCGGCTGCTGCTGACCTGCGGCGCCTCGCCGGCGCTGGTGCTGGCCCTGTCCTCGACCTTCCAGCCCGGCGACCGCATCGCCATGGCCCGGCCCGGCTATGTCGCCTACCGCAATGTGGTGAAGGGGCTGCACATGGAGGCGGTGGAGATCGCCTGCGGTCCCGCCGAGCACTACCAGCTGACCGCCGCCGCGCTCGCCGCGATCGATCCGGCACCCGCCGGGGTCATCGTCGCCAGCCCGGCCAATCCGACCGGCTCGGTGATCGCCCAGGACGAGCTGGCCCGCATCGCCGAGGTGTGCCGCGCGCGGGGCATCCAGATCATCTCCGACGAAATCTACCACGGCCTCAGCTACGTCGGCCCCCAGCCGACCATGCTGAGCTTCGAGCCCGAGGCCATGGTCATCAACAGCTTCTCGAAGTACTGGAGCATGGCCGGCTGGCGGCTGGGCTGGCTGCTGGTCCCGGACGATCACATCGAGACAGCCAAGGCCTATATCGGCAATCTGTTCCTGACCCCGCCGTCGCTCAGCCAGCACGCGGGCCTGGTGGCCATGGACGAGCACGAGGTGCTGGAGGGCCATCTGGAGGTCTATCGCCGCAACCGGGCGCTGATGCTTGAGGCCCTGCCCGGGCTGGGGCTGAAGACCATCGCCCCCCCGGACGGCGCCTTCTACATCTGGGCCGACATCGGCCACCTGACCGACGACAGCGTCGCCTTCTGCGAGCAACTGCTGCGCGACACCGGGGTGGCCACGGCACCCGGCGTCGATTTCGACCCGGTCGAGGGCCGCACCCACATGCGCTTCAGCTTCGCCGTCTCGACGCCGCAGATCGAGGACGCTCTCGCCCGCATGCAGCCGTGGTTCGCGGCGGGCGGCTGAACGCCGGCCGGGCTCGGGGAAACTGGAGCGGGCAGCGGGAATCGAACCCGCACGAGCAGCTTGGGAAGCTGCCAGGCTACCACTACATCATGCCCGCCTGACGTCGTTGCTCTAGGCCGGGACGCCCCCGGTCCGCAAGCGTCTCAGCGCGAGTCGGCGCGCCGTAGCCGCCAGGTTCCCGGCTCGAGGACGACGCGCGGCTGCGGCCGGGCCGCTGCGGACGGCACAGGATCGGACAAGGCCGCGCCGGACCGGGCGGGGCGGGGGCCGGCGACCGGTTGCGCCAGCGGGCTGGGCGGTTCCGCCGATCGGGGCGTCGCCGCGGCCACCGCCGACACGAGTTGCAGCTGCGCCCGTCGGCGCACCAGCAGGCTGGGCTCGGCCGTGGCTTCGCCGGCGAGGCAGGCCTCGCGCGGCACGTCCTGCAGGTCGGCAGCGAAATCATAAAGGCCACGCTCGACTGCGGTGCGCACGGCGAACTGCACCGGCTCAAGGGCGCTGCCACCCGCGGTAAGATCGAACAGGGTGCCGCCGAGGAAATCGAATACTCCGGCGCGGATCTCGCGGCCGACGATCTGCTTCTGGTAGGCGGCGGTCGCCACCACCTCCTGCGAGATCGTATCGATCAACCGCAGGTCGATGGCCACGTTCATCACATAGTCGCTGCCGGTAAAGGCCGCCTTGGCCCCCGGGGTCTCGACCGCACCCACGGCCAGATCGGCCCCGCGCGAGCGCAGGTTGTAGTTGAGCTCCGTCACCCCGCCGACCACATAATATCGTGAGCCGGCGATCTCTCCGGCGTAGATCGGACGGAAGTTGTCGCCGCTCTGTCCGGCCTGTTCGGGCGTGTCCGACAGCAGGTGATTGGTCGCATAGGCGCGCTCGATCTCGGACACGGTGCGGTCCAGACGCTCGACGGTCGGAAGGCCGGCTCGGGTCAGGGCCGTGACGGCGAACAGGGCGGCACCCTGGCTGACCACCCGGCCAGTCTGCAGGTCAGCGCGGCCGGTCAGGTCGGCGATCTCGCCCACAGCCACCCGTGGCGGCGCGATCCCGCGCGCTGCCGCGGCGGCGGCCAGACACTGCAGGGCCGGCGAATAGGGCGTCGTATTCACCGTGGCCGGTGCCCCCCCGACCGGCCGGGCGTAGAGGCCGGTCTCTGCATCAAAACCGGTGCCGGCGCAGCCCGCGAGCAGACCCGCCGCAGCCACGGCCGCAGCCAGCGGGAGACGACGGGCGCTCATGCCGGGCCTCCCTGCGCCAGCGGCAGGCAGGCGTCGCGGGCTTCGCCTGTCTGCAGTCCGGCGATCAGCTCGAAAACACCGCGCTCGACAAGCGTGCGGACGGCAAACTGCAGGGGCTCCATGGCACCGTCGCCGAGGCCAAACCGCCCTGTGGCGACACTGTCCCCGCCCCGCAGGTTGATGCCGGTTGCGCCGGCCGAGCGCTCGACCCCGACGACCTGCTTCTGGAAGCTGACGGTGTCGACCACCGCCTGGGATCGGGTATCGACGAGACGCAGATCGACGGCGACATTGAGGACATAGCGGGAGCCACCGATGCTCCCGCCGGCACCGGGGTCGGTGGCCGTCCCGGCACCGCCCCCGCGCAGCTCGGCCTGGGACGAGGCGATGTTATAGTTAAGCTCGGTAACCCCGCCGACGATGTAGTAGCGCGACCCGGCCACCTGGCCTGCCAGGATGGGCCGATAATTGTCAGCGCTCTGGCCGGCTCGTTCCGGCGTGTCCGACAGCAGGTGCTGGCGAGCATAAGCCAGCTCCATATCTGCCACAGCATTGTCGAGGCGCTCGACCACCGGCACCCCGGCGCGGGCGAGGGCGGTGACCGCGAACAGGGAAGCGCCCTGGGGTGCCGGCGTTCCATTGTAGAGGTCCACACGACCGGTCATGTCGCCGATGCGGCCGACCGCGATACGGGGAGCGCCGCCCTCGCGCCAGCCGCCACGGGCACCGAGGCAGGCAAGCGCGGGAGTATAGGGCGAAGGATTGGCTGTGGCCGGTGCACCATTGCGGATCTGGGCGGCACCCGGGCAGGCGACGGCGAAGGCAATAGCGAACACGGCAGCGGCTGCGGACGGAGTGATCGCGGATGTCCTCACCATTACAGATCCACCCTTGCATTGAGTTGGCCGTTATTCACCTGCCGAGCGTTGAGCACGACAGTGTTGTTGCGGCCGCTCACCTGGACACTGATCAGGTTGCCAATCGCGGTGGCGCTGGACGAACTGAGTCCAGCGCCCGTCTCGCTGGTGTAGGTAGTGCTTGCCTGACCTCGGCTGTCGATGATCCGGCCGTTGACCACCAGCCGGTTGCCGTTGGCGTCCCGGGTGGAGGGCTGGAAAGGCTGGGACGCGACCCGGCCAGCCCCGCCGTAGCCCGCTTCAAGGCTGCTCACGCCTCCCGCCTGCGGCGCTGCCCCCGGGAAAGACTGGGCCCCGGCCGCGGAAACGCTGGCAAGGACGCCAAGCGCGGCGAGAGCGAAGGACGCGGAGGGAATGCGGGTCATGGGACGCGAGCCTTTCCGGGATTACAGGAGAGGGTGGGCACCACCGACATGCAGGTCAGGGGTGCCCACAGTTCAGGCAATCAGAAGCCGTTGATGGTCAGGCTGTTGCCGATGGCGGCAGCCGTAGCCGTGACCGAACCGCTGACGTCGACGACGCGAGCGTTCACATAGGCGTTCACAGCGGCACCGTTCCACTGGCTCGACGACAGCCCGGCCATGGCCGAGTTGACCGTAGCCGAGTTGCTGATCGCGGCCGCGGTTGAGGCCACGTCCCCGCTCACGTCCTCGATGTTGGCGTTGAGCCTGGCGGTCGGGTCGATGTTGGTGAGCTGGGTGTTAGAGATCCATCCAGCCCCGTCCTCGGTGGTGATCGAGGCGCTGTTGGCGATGGCGGCCGAGGTCAGGGTAACGTCGCCCACGACGTCGGTCACGGTCGAGTTGAGCAGCGATTGCGCATCACCACGGAAGAACTGGTAGTTTGAGATGTTGCCTGCGGTGCCGCCGTCGATCGTCAAGGAGTTGCCGATCGCCGCCGCGGTAGCGTTGACGTCGCCGTTGACATCTTCAACCACGGCGTTCAGCTCGGCGCGGATGTTGGCCAGGTTGTATTGGAAGGTGTTGAGGTTCGGCCTCGTGGAGGGAGTCTGCGCCTGCGCGCCGCCGGCGACGAGCAGAAGGGCCGCGGTGGCAGCCGGGATCAGGTGGATGGCTTTCATGTCAGGTCTCCAAACGCCCGGGATGGGCTGAGACCGTCCACGCAAGGCCAGGGCCAGGACGGGCCAAAATCGGCGTAGACCCCGTCCTCAAGGTCACGTTTTCCGGTTCAAATCCCCGCGCTACGGGCTTTAGCGCCGGCCCAGGGCCGGCCGTCGGGAACCGCCCGAGCCGCCATTCCGCACCTCGCGGCGGTCTCCGGAGAGACAGAAAGGGACGCTCCGGACGGCCGGGGATGTGCCCAGTGTCCCGGAACGGCACAGCCAGTGTCTTAGAGGTGGCTCAGGTCGGCACAAGGGTTCCTCGCGTCTCAGCGCGCATCGTGGACGATGCGGCCGTCGACGATGGTCAGGATCGCGCGCCCGGCGGGGATGCGCTCGGCCGGGACAGTCATCAGGTCGATGTCGAAGGCGGTGAAATCGGCCCGCTTGCCGACCTGAATGGTGCCCAGCTCGGCCTCGCGGAAGCTGGCGTACGCCGGCCACAGGGTGAACATGCGCAGGGCCGTCAGCCGGTCGACCGCCTCCTGCGGGCGCCAGTCCGGCCCCTGGAAGCCCTCGAGGTCGCGGCGCGCCACGGCGGCGTAGAACTCGATCAGCGGGTCGCCGCGCTCGACCGGAGCGTCCGAGCCACCGGCCACGATCACCCCGCGCTCGGCCAGGCTGCGCCAGGCGTAGGCCCCGTCCAGCCGTGCGTCCCCCAGCCGCGCCGGGGCGAAGTGCAGGTCGCCGATGGCGTGACTTGGCTGCATCGAGGCGATGATCGGCAGGGTGTGGAAGGCGGCGTACTCGGACGGCCGCAAGACCTGGGCGTGCTCGATGCGCCAGCGCACGTCGGTCCCGTTGGGCCGTTCGGCCGGGGGGACGGCGGCGAGGGCCTCCTCGTACCAGTCGATGACGCTGCCGTTGCCGCGGTCGCCGATGGCGTGGGTGGCCATCTGGATGCCGGCGCGCAGGCCCGCCTGATAGATCGGCCGCACCGCTTCGGGCGTGGTCTGCATCAGGCCCGAGGTCCGGGGCGCATCGGCATAGGGCTCGTAGAGCGCCGCCCCGCGCGAGCCCAGCGCCCCGTCGGCGAAGAGCTTGACCGCCCGGGTGATGATCCGGCCGTCGGCCACGTCGCGCGGCCCGCCGGCGATCAGGGCCATGGCCCCGTCCGGGGTAATGCTGTTGTAGACCTTCAGCGGCACCTCGCCGGCCTCGGCCATCTGCTCCAGTAGCGGAATGTCCCGCCAGGGCGCGCTCATGAAGTGGATGCCGGTCCAGCCGTAGCGGGCATAGACGGAGAGGCCGGCGCGATAGGCCTCGCGGGTCGCCGCCGCACCGGCCTGGGGCATCAGGCCGGCGACGAGGTTTTCGGCCGTATCGATAAGCATGCCGTTGGGCTGGCCGGCCTCATCCTTCAGGATCTCGCCACCGAACGGGGCCTCCGTCGCGGCGGTGACGCCGGCGGCCACGAGCGCCGGGCTGGAGGCGACCACAGCATGGCCGTCGGCCCGGGCCAGCAGGACAATCCGCCCCGGCGCTGCGGCGTCGAGGTCCTGCCGCGTCAGGAAGCGGCCCTCGGGCCAGTGGGTCTCGATCCAGCCACGGCCGACGATGGGGCCTTCCGGTTGACTGGCGGCCCAGGTGGACAGACGTGCCATGGCCTCGGCCACCGAGGCCGAACCTTCGAGGTTCAGGGTCAGCTCGCGCCAGCCGATGCCGTCGAGGTGGGCGTGGGCGTCGGTGAAGCCGGGGAACAGGGTCGCCCCGTTCAGCTCGACCAACGGCAGCCCCTCGACCGGCGCGCCCGCGGCCGGGCCGGCCCAGACGATACGGCCGTCGCGCACGACCACCACCTCGGCGGTCGGGGCAGCCTCGACCCCGGTGTGGATAGTCCCCCCGCGCAGGACCATGTCCTGGGCCGGGGCCGACAGCGGAGCGGAGAACGGAGCGGCCGCGACGAGGGCGGCGAGCAGGAGCGAGCGGGTCATGCGGGGAGCCTGGGCCGGAACGGCGCGCCGCTCAAGCGTCAGGCGCCACGGCAAGGGGCTTTGCCTTGGCGGCCGGCGCGTCTAGGGTCCGCGCCTTCTGACTTTTGCTGCGCCCGCGAACATGGCCTCAACCGAACCCCAGAAAAGTCCTTTGGCCTTCCAGGACCTGATCCTGACGCTCCATCGCTACTGGGGCGACCAGGGCTGCGCCATCCTGCAGCCCTATGACATCGAGGTGGGGGCCGGCACCCTGCACCCGGCCACCGTGCTGCGCGCGCTCGGCCCGCGTCCGTGGAAGGCCGCCTATGTCCAGCCCAGCCGCCGCCCCGGCGACGGCCGCTATGGCGAGAACCCAAACCGCCTCCAACACTACTACCAGTACCAGGTGCTTCTGAAGCCGAACCCGGACGACCTGCAGGACCTCTATCTGAAGAGCCTGGTGGCGATCGGCATCGATCCGAAGATGCACGACATCCGCTTTGTCGAGGACGACTGGGAGAACCCGACCGTGGGGGCCTGGGGGCTGGGCTGGGAGGTCTGGTGCGACGGCATGGAGGTGACCCAGTTCACCTACTTCCAGGGCGTCGGCGGCATCGAGGTCGACGTGGTCTCGGGCGAGCTGACCTACGGGCTGGAGCGCCTGGCCATGTATGTGCAGGGCGTCGACAACGTCTACGACCTGAAGTTCACCAGGGAAGGCACGACCTACGGCGAGGTCTTCCTCGAGAACGAGCGGCAGCAGTCCCAGGCCAACTTCCACGGCTATGACGTCGACGGGCTGAAGCGCCGCTTCGAGGACATGGTGGCGGAGGTGTCGCGGCTGCTGGCCATGACCGGGCCGCAGGGCCAGGCGCTGGTGCTGCCGGCCTATGACCAGGTGCTCAAGGCCAGCCACCTGTTCAACCTGATGGACGCCCGCGGCACCATCGCCGTCGCCGAGCGCCAGAGTTACATCGGCCGCATCCGCGACCTCTGCAAGGCCTGCGCCCTGGAGTGGGTCGAACAGGAAAGGGCGCGGGGGTGACAAGCGCAGTTCCCCTTCCCCTCGATGGAGAAGAGGTCATGTCACCCCCATCCCAACCCTTCCCCCATCAAGGGGGAAGGGCTTTATGGCGCGCCCGTGATCAATGGGTGCGAGAAGACGAAAACTGATGCCCCAGCTCCTGCTTGAACTGTTTTCCGAAGAGATCCCCGCGCGCATGCAGGCGGGGGCGGCACGCGATCTCGAACGCATGGCGGCCGAGCGGCTGAAGGCCGCCGGGCTGGCGTATGACGCCCTGACCAGCTTCGCCGGGCCGCGGCGGCTGACGCTGGTGGTCGAGGGCCTGCCGGCGGCGACGCCGGACCGCGAGGAGGAGCTGAAGGGCCCCAAAACCTCGGCCCCCGACCAGGCGCTGGAGGGCTTCCTGCGCAAGACCGGCCTGACGCGCGAGCAGCTGACCGAGCGCGACGGCGTCTTCTTTGCGATCATCCGCCAGACGGGCCAGCGCACCGCCGATCTGGTCCCCGCCATGGTCGACCAGATCATCCGCGCCTTCCCCTGGCCCAAGTCGATGCGCTGGGGCTCGGGAAGCCTGCGCTGGGTGCGGCCGCTGAAGCGGATCGTCTGCCTGTTCGACGGCCAGGTCGTGCCGTTCGAGGTCGACGGCATCGCCAGCGGCGACGTCACCGAGGGCCACCGCTTCCTCGGCGCCGGCCAGCCGATCCGGGTCCGAGACTTCGCCGACTACCGGCAGAAGCTTCAGGCCGACTTCGTCCTGCTGGACGCCGCCGACCGCCGGCTGCGCATCCTCGAGCAGGCCCGCGCGGCCTGCCACGCCCGTGGGCTGGAGCTGGTCGATGACGACGGCCTGCTGGATGAGGTGTCGGGCCTGGCCGAGTGGCCGACGCCGATCCTCGGCAACATGGACCCGTCCTTCCTCGACCTGCCGCCGGAGGTGATCCGGCTGTCGATGAAGGTGCACCAGAAGTACTTTGCCGTGCGCTTCTCTCCCCCCTCAGGGGGGAGTACCGCCGAAGGCGGGGAGGGGGGCAGGACTCCGCACGCCCTGGCCCCGCACTTCGTCGTGGTCGCCAATGTCGAGGCGCCGGACGGCGGCCGGGCCCTGGCGGGCGGCAATTCGCGCGTGCTGTCAGCGCGCCTGAATGACGCCCGCTTCTTCTGGGACGAGGACCGCAAGGTCGGCTTCGAGCCTTGGCTGAAGAAGCTGGAGGGCGTGACCTTCCACGCGGAGCTGGGGACCATGGCCGAGCGGGTGGCGCGCATCGCGGCGCTGGCTCGCGAGATCGCGCCGCTGGTCGGCGCCGACCCGGCGCTGGCCGAACAGGCGGCGCGCTACGCCAAGGCCGACCTGGCCTCCGGCATGGTCAGCGAGTTCCCCGAACTGCAGGGGATCATGGGCGGGTATTATGCGCGGGCGACGGGATCGCTCCCCCCCTCGAACCCGGCTGCGCCGGCTTCGGTCCCCCCTGAGGGGGGACAATCGCCCGGTCATTCTCCCCCCGCCGGGGGGAGTACCCGCGAAGCGGGGGAGGGGGGGCTATCCGCCGCCGTCGCCGACGCGATCCGGGACCACTACAAGCCCCAGGGGCCCGCCGACACGGTCCCGACCGACCCGCTGACGGTGGCGGTCGCCCTGGCCGACAAGCTGGACACCCTGGTCGGCTTCTTCGCCATCGACGAGAAGCCCACGGGGTCGAAGGACCCGTTCGCCCTCCGCCGCGCGGCGCTGGGGGTGATCCGGCTGGTGCTGGAGAAACCTCAGCGGCTACGCCTCAGTCAGATTATTCAGACCGCACATTCAAACCTCGCGTTGCAAATCAACTCCCGGCGGGTCAACATACTTGCTCAGAGCAGGTTCGAAGCAGGCAGACTTCTGGGCGTTGATGGCGGCGGTACTGGTCGCGCGGTCCAAGCGACAATTCGAGATGGAGTCAATGTACGGGAGGAGTTGCGCACCAATACTGCCAACCTCCTCGCCTTCTTTGCCGACCGCCTGAAGGTGCTCCTCCGCGACCAGGGCCAGCGGCACGATCTCGTCGATGCGGTGTTCGCGCTGGGCGATGACGATCTCGTCCGCATCGTCCGCCGGGTCGAGGCGCTGGACGCCTTCCTCGGCACCGACGACGGGGCCAATCTGCTGGCCGGCTACAAGCGCGCCTCGAACATCCTGAAGGCCGAGGCCAGGAAGGGCGACCTGCCGAGCGGCCCCGCCGCCGAGCTGCCGGGCGCCCCGGCCGAGGAGACGGCCCTGGTCGCGGCCCTGCACGCCGCCGGGCCCCGGGTCGAGGCCGCGCTCCAGGCCGAGGACTTCGCCGCCGCCATGGCGGCGCTGGCGGCCCTGCGCGGCCCGGTGGACGCCTTCTTCGAGGCGGTGCTGGTCAATTCCGAGGCGCCCGCCGAGCGCGACAACCGGCTGCGGCTGCTGGGCCAGGTGCGCGACCTGACCGGGCGCGTCGCCGACTTCGGCCAGATCAGCGGCTGATCCCCACCGTCGTCACCCCCGGGCTTGTCCCGGGGGTGACGATCAGAGATAAGCGCCCCTTCCGGTCGGCAGGGCGAGCGCGCTATATCCCGCGAACGGCCCGTCTCCATAGCTCAGCCGGATAGAGCACAGGTTTCCTAAACCTGGGGTCGCAGGTTCGAGTCCTGCTGGAGACGCCGCCGGGCGGCCGGCCGGAGGCTGTCGCCGGTGGTCAGCGCCGACGGTCAGTGATCGCCGCTAGTGATGTCCCGGGTCGCAACCCACTTGCCGTCCAGCCAGTCGACGATTTCCTGCGCCGCGGGGTGGTCAATCGCGGCATATCGCACACGCAAGCGATCCTGGACCGCTGGATCCATCCGGTCTCGGCCGGTATCGTTCAGCAGGAACAGGTGACGCCTCACCAGGTCTGCAAGAGAGGTCCCAAGCACATCCCGGGCCGCTTCGGCCAGGGCAGCGCCGTAGTCGTAATCGTCCCCCAACCGGTAGCTCCTCGGCAAGGTCAGGGCTGGCACCAGGGTCAACTCAGGCTGAAGGGCGGGATTGATAGCATGGGCGGACAACAGCGATCCGATGCCGGCCGGGCGGCCGGTGAAGGCGCGCAGGTGCAGGAAGGGCGACATCCGCGGCCCGTCATTCACAGGATAGTTGTCCCAGAGAAAGGGCCGCCGGCGGAGCTGCCCGGCGACCCGATCCAGGTGCCGAGCGCCATAGGCCCGGCTGCAGACTTCTTCACCCGTCCAGAATACCTCGATCCGGGCGTCCAGGGCCGCGCCCAGCGTCTCAAGGTATCTCTCTGGCCGCACCCCGAACGCCATGTCGAGAGCCGGATCGTCCGAGTAGTAGGTCGGACACATGACGATCCGCGAAGCACGCGTCCGACCCGCGATCCAGTGGACAATATCGGCCTGGGCCCCGGCGAGACCGGGAAGGTCTCCCCGCATGTCATCGAAAAGAATGCCGAGGTCCTGGACGCCAAGGTCGTCGAGGAAGGCCAGCTTGTCGGCCAGCGCCGCCCTGGTCTCCGCGCCGAAATCGCGCCAGACTTCAAGGGGGCTGAGGCCGACCCCGAACCGCACGCCAGCGTCCCGGCAGGCGGCTGCGAAGCCAGCCAGGGCGGCTGTGGCGGTCTCGGGCGGCGTCTCGCGCCAGCGGTGACGCAGGAAGACGTCGGCTTTGGGAGCGTAGATGAAGAAGCTGTAGCCCACGGCCGCCAGCCGTCGCATGACCCGCTCGCGGGCCGCCCAATCCCAGGGAATCCCGTAGTAGCCCTCGATCAGGCCCAGTTCCGGTGCCGTGGCTCCTCCCGTCATCTTCCCGCACCTACCTGTCGCGTCATGCGGGGAACCCCTGTCCAGTTGCGATCGGATCGGCGCGGCGGGCCTTCCTGCAAGGGCAATCGTCCTCGCCGGCAAACACGCAACCGTATCGCCATTCCGTAGCTGCCTGACGGGATTGCGTCCAGCGTCGGGCGTGGCAGTCTGGCGAGCCGGTCCGGGATCTTCTGGCGCGCCCCTGGGAGGGTGACGGGGCTCCGCATCGGGTCAACCCGGTGGTGAAGGGGGACATCCTTTCATCGCGGCCCGCCAGCGTCGTCGTCGCCTGACAGCTGGGGAAGGAAGGGCCTTGATTTCATGCATCCAGAAGGCCCGCCATGACCATGTCACCACCCGCCGAAGCCGCCCTGATGGCTGATGCCGATGCCCGCGCAGCCGCCTATCTCGCCGGCGTCGCGACCCGCCGGGTCTTTCCCGAAGCAACCGCGATTGCGAACCTCTCCTTGTTCGAAGAAGCGCTGCCCGAAACCGGCTGTACCCCCCCGGCAACCCTCGCCCTGCTGGACGAGATCGGCTCGCCGGCCACGACGGCGTCGAACGGGCCGAACTATTTCGGCTTCGTGATCGGCGCTTCGCTACCGGCCTCGGCGGCGGCTGAGCGGATGATGATAGCGTGGGACCAGTGCGCCTCCTCGTTCAACAGCTCGCCGGTGGCTGCAACGCTTGAGCGGGTAACGGGTCGCTGGGTGCTTGACGTGCTCGACCTGCCGCGCGGCAGCGCGGTGGGGTTCGGCACCTCGGCCACGGCATGCGGGTTGTCCTGCATTGTCGCCGCCCGCCGGGCGCTGCTGCGAAGGGCGGGGTGGGACATGGATGTGGACGGCCTGTCGGGCGCGCCCATGATCCGGGTGATCGTGCCGGAAACCGTACATGTCACTCTGCTCAAGGCCCTGCGACTGCTGGGCTTCGGTATGCGGCATATCCTCCACGCCCCGGTTGACGCGGCGGGTCGAGTCGATCCCGATCGGCTACCCGCACTGGACGATCGCACCATCCTGTGCCTGCAGGCCGGCGAAGTGAACACCGGGGAGTTCGATCCTTTTGCCGTGGTCATTCCCCCGGCCAGGGCGGCCGGTGCCTGGGTCCACGTCGACGGTGCGTTCGGGCTGTGGGCCCGAGCCTCGCAGGCCAAACGCCATCTGACCGAAGGGATAGAGGCGGCGAACAGCTGGACAACGGACGGGCACAAATGGCTCAATACGCCCTACGACTGCGCCATGGCGATCTGCCGCGATCCTGAGGCTCTCGCCCAGGCCATGAACTGCGACGCCGCCTATTCCGCTGCCAGCGCCGATGCGCAGAGGAACCTGACCGTGGAATTCTCGCGCCGCGCGCGCGGCGTACCGCTGTGGGCAGCGCTCCGCACCCTGGGTCGGGACGGGGTGAGCGCCATGGTCGAGCGGCACTGCGCCCAGGCTGCACGCATTGCCGAGGGGCTGCGGGCGATCGGGCTGGCGGTGCTCAACCGGCCAGTGCTCAACCAGGTCCTCTTCCGCGGCCGGAGCGAGGTCGAGACGGCGGCGATCCGGTCGGGGGTCGAACGATCGGGTCGTGCCTGGTTCGGCGAAACGATCTGGCAGGGGCAACCAGCCCTCCGCATCAGCGTCTCATCGTGGCGCACGGGCGACTACGACATCGAGCGCCTGATTGAGACGATCCGAGACGAGCTGGATTCTCTCGCCTGATCAGGCGTCGGCTGGCCGGACTGCGCCGGACGCCTGTCGAGGTAAGCTCCGACCCGATCATGGGCCGGGCCGAGTTGACGGGATGAACCTGGACGCCGACGACGGAGCCCACGGCAACCCGACGATGGTTCTGGAGGTGCTGGCCGGCATGGTCATCATCGCCGAACGCACCCTGCGCAAGCCGAAGCCGCCGCGCCAAACGTACGTCAGCCTGGCGTCGATCAACCAGAACCGCGCGCTGGCAGACGTGACCCGCCGCTCGCTCCCCTCCTCACCCCCGACGGCGAGCGGCGGGTCGCCCCTCTTCCTCAGGTCTGCGTCAGGCTGAGCAGATTGCCCTCGCTGTCGTGGAACCACAGCACCCGGGCGGCTCCGCCCGGACTGGTCCAGACCCCGCGGGCGTCCTGCCCGTAGCCCTCGTAGATCACCGGCGTCACGCCTGCCGCGACGAGCGCGCCCACCGCCGCGCCGATATCCCCGACATGCCAGCCATGGACCGGATGCGGACCAGCGCTCCAGCCCTCCGGTGCCGGCGTGAGCCGCACCAGGCCGGCCGGGCTCGTCAGGGTGGCCCCGAACGGATCCGGGCTACCCTCGGCCCCGAGCAGACGACGGTAGAAGTCGCAGGCCCGCTCCATGTCGGTCACGAACAGAAAGCCCATCGGCCGCGCGTCGTGTGGCAGTGGCATGGCGATCCTCCCTCATCCCGGCCGGCAGGGAACGCCCGATCCCGCTGACAGGCAAGGGCCGGGGCTGCTATCGGATAGGGACATTTCCAGGAGCCCCGCATGGACATCCGCCCGCTCGACCCCGCCCTGCATGTCGCGCCACAGATCGCGCTGGAGGACGTGCCCGCGCTTAAGACCGCCGGCTACGCCGCCCTGATCTCCAACCGCCCCGACGGCGAGGAGCCCGGCCAGCCGGATGCGGCCACCGTGCGCGCTGCAGCCGAGGCGGCGGGGCTGGCCTTCGTCCACATCCCGGTCTCGATGTCGTCCCTCGGGCCCGAAGAGGTCGAGGCCCTGCGCCACGCGCTCGACACCCTGCCCGGACCGGCGCTCGCCTTCTGCCGCTCGGGCACCCGCTCGGCGATCCTGTGGGCCCTCAGCCAGGCCGGCGACCGCCCGGCCGACGAGCTGATCGCCGCCGCCGCGGCGGCCGGCTACGACCTGTCCGGCCTGCGTTCACAGCTGGGCTGAGGCAGGACCGCCGCGGCAGGGAAGGCAGGGGACGGCGCAAGGGATCACAGCGGCCACACAGGAGGCAGTGGATCCGCACGTCATTCCTCCCCCGCAGGGGGAGGGGGACCGGCCGGAGCCCGCAGGGCGCAGGACGTTGGAGGGGGCGTGAGCGCCGCGTCCTGCCCCCCTCCGTCTCGCCGCTTCGCGACGATCCACCTCCCCCTTTGGGGGAGGAATTCAGCATCGCAGACAGACGTCCGGGACACCCCCTCAGTCCCGGAAGGCCAGCATCATGTAGTTGATGCCGTCGTCGTCGGTCTCGCTCCAGCGATCGGTCAGCGGATTGTAGGACAGCCCTATCGGCCCCTCGACCCGCACCGGGGTGTCGTGGAGCATGCGGCGGACCTCTTCCGGCTTGAGGAACTGGCGCCAGTCGTGGGTGCCGGCGGGCAGCCAGCGCAGGATGTACTCGGCCCCGATCTTGGCCAGGGCCAGCGAGCGCAGGGTGCGGTTCAGGGTGGCCACGACCATCATCCCGCCGGGCTTCACCAGCGAGGCCGAGTCCAGCAGGAACCGCTTCGGGTCGGCGACGTGCTCGACCACCTCCATGTTCAGGACCACATCGAACGGTCCGGCACCCTCGGCCGCCAGCTGCTCGACCGTGGCGGCGCGATAGCTGATGTCAAGGCCGTGCTCCACCGCATGCTGGCGCGCGGTGCCGATGTTTTTCTCCGAGGCGTCGACGCCGGTGACGGCGAAGCCCATGCGCCGCATCGGCTCGGACAACAGGCCGCCGCCACAACCGACATCGAGCAGGCTCAGCCCATCGAACGGCCGGATGGCCCGAGGGTTGCGCCCGAACCGGGTCAGGGCCTCGCGGCGCAGCACGTCCAGCCGCGCGGGGTTGAACTTGTGCAGCGGCGCGAACGGGCCTTTCGGGTCCCACCAGGTGGCGGCGATCGCCGAGAACCGCGCCACGTCCGCAGGGTCGATCGAGGCACCTTCAGCGGTCGGTTCGCTTTGGGGTTTGCGCCCAGCGGGGCGGTCGTTAGAAGCGGCCATGGCTCATGGCATGAACGCGTCGGGGCCCCCACGCAAGACGGAGTCCCCCCACCACGATGACGCGGTCCTCCTCGCGACTGGTGATGAAGTTCGGCGGCACCTCGATGGCCGACCTGGAGCGCATCCGCCGCGCCGCGCGGATCGTCGCCGCCGAGGCCCGCAGCGGCAGGCAAGTGGCGGTGGTGGTCTCGGCCATGGCCGGCAAGACCAACGAGCTGGTGGCCTGGACCGACGGCGCGGGTGCGCCGGCGGCGGCCATCCCCCTGTCCGATGACGAGTACGACGTGGTGGTCGCCTCTGGCGAGCAGGTTACCGCCGGCCTGCTGGCCCTGACCCTGCGCAACATGGGCCTCCGCGCCCGATCCATGATGGGCTGGCAGGTGCCGATCGTCACCGACGACGTGCACGGCAAGGCGCGCATCGAGGACATTCCCGGAGACGCCCTTGGCGCGGCGGTAGACGGCGGCGAGATCGTCGTCATCCCCGGCTTCCAGGGCGTGACCCGCGAGGGCCGCATCACCACCCTGGGCCGCGGTGGCTCGGACACCTCGGCGGTGGCGGTGGCGGCGGCCCTGTCCTGCCCCTGCGACATCTATACGGACGTCGACGGCGTCTACACCACCGACCCGCGCATCGAGGGCAAGGCCCGGCGCCTCGCGCGCATCTCCTACGAGGAAATGCTCGAGATGGCCTCGCTGGGGGCCAAGGTGCTGCAGACCCGCTCGGTCGAGCTGGCCATGGCCCGGCAGGTGCCGGTGCGCGTGCTGTCCAGCTTCGTCGAGCCCGACGAAAACGGAAACCTGCCGGCGGTCGCCGGCACCCTGATCTGCGACGAGGAGGAGATCGTGGAGAAGCGTATCGTGTCCGGCGTGACCATGAGCCGTGACGAGGCCCGCATCACCCTGCTCGGCCTGTCGGACCGCACCGACGCCCCCGCCGACGTCTTCACCCGGCTGGCCGAGGCCGGGGTCAATGTCGACATGATCGTTCAGAGCCAGGCGCGCACCGAGGGAGCGGTCAACCTGACCTTCACCACCGGCCGTCGCGACGCCCGGCGCGCCGCCGACCTGATGCGCGAGGCCCAGGTCGAGCTCGGCTTCGAACAGCTGCGCGTCGACGAGGATGTGGCCAAGGTCTCGGTGGTCGGGGTCGGCATGCGCAGCCACGCCGGCGTGGCCCAGACCATGTTCCGGGCCCTCGCCGACAAGGGCATCAAGTTCCAGGCCATCTCCACCTCGGAGATCAAGATCAGCGTGCTGATCGACGCCGCCTATGCGGAACTGGCGGTCCGCGCCCTGCACGGCGCTTACGGACTCGAAGCGGTTTAAGGTCTAGCATCGCCCCCTGAAAGGGCTGGAGCGCGTATGGTCAAGGGCGGAACGATGACGAGGGGGCCAAGGAACCTCCTGCGCCAGATCCGCGAGGCCATGGCCGACGGCGGGCCGGCGCAGGACCGCCTCGACACCGTCGTGCGCATCATCGCCCGGTCGATGGTGGCCGAGGTCTGCTCGATCTACCTGCGTCGCGCCTCGGGCGAGCTGGAGCTGTTCGCCACGGAAGGTCTGAACCGCGCCGCCGTACACACGACGCGGCTACGCCCCGGCGAGGGCCTGGTCGGCGAGGTGGCGCGCTCGGCCGAGCCGATCAGCCTGGCCGACGCCCCCGGCCACCCGAGCTTCTCCTACCGGCCGGAGACCGGCGAGGATCCCTACCACGCGTTCCTCGGCGCGCCCCTGCTGCGGGGCGGGCGGGCCATCGGCGTCCTCGTCGTCCAGAATCGCGCCGAGCGCACCTACGACCCCGACGAGATCGAGGACATCCAGACCATCGCCATGGTGCTGGCCGAGACGGTGGCCTCGGGCGAGCTGCTGGGCCAGGAGGAGCTGCGCGACGTCGAGGTCGCGCCGCACCGCCCGGAGCGGATGAAGGGACAGCGCTTCGCCGAGGGGCTCGCTTTCGGCCATGTAGTGCTGCATGAGGCCCCGCTGGCCCCGGAGAAGCTGCTGGCCGACGATCCGGTGCTGGAGGAAGCGCGGTTGCACACCGCGCTGCACAGCCTCAAGGCCGGCATCGACGCCATGCTGGAGGTGGGGCCGAGCGGCCTGTCCGGCACGCCGTTCGAGGTGCTCGAGACCTACCGCATGTTCGCTGACGATCGCGGCTGGAACCGGTCGCTTGAGGAGGCGGTCCGCTCGGGCCTGACGGCCGAGGCGGCGGTCGACCGGGTGCGCAACGAGCATCGCGCGCGCTTCGCCAAGGCCCGCGATCCCTACATCCGCGAGCGACTGCATGACTTCGAGGACCTGGCCAACCGGCTGCTGCGGGTGCTGGCCGGCGACAAGCCCGGCGAGCGCGAGCTGCCCGAGGACGCCATCCTCGTGGCCCGCAACCTCGGGCCGGCGGACCTGCTGGAGTATCCGCGCGACCGGCTGAAGGGGGTGCTGCTGGAAGAGGGCTCGGCCGCCAGCCACGCCGGCATCGTCGCCCGGGCGCTGCAGATCCCATGCGTCGGCCGCCTGATGGGCCTCCGCGACCGGCTGTCCGAGGGCGACCTGGTCATCGCCGACGGCGAAAGCGGCGAGGCCTATCTACGCCCCCGGCCGGAGATGCTGGAGGCGGTGCAGCAACGCATCGCCGTGCGCGAGCAGCGCCGCGCCGAATTCGCCTTGCTGCGCGACGTGCCGGCGATGACGCTGGACGGTACCCGTATCACCCTGCTCAGCAACGCCGGGCTGGCTGTCGACCTCGACACGCTCGACGATGCGGGGTCGGAGGGCATCGGCCTGTTCCGCACCGAGTTCCAGTTCATGGTGTCGGAAGAGCTGCCGCGGCTGGAGGCCCAGACCCAGCTTTATCGCCGCGTGCTCGACGCCGCCGGCGACCGCCCGGTGACCTTCCGCACGCTCGACATCGGCGGCGACAAGGTCCTGCCTTACCTCGACGCGGAGCGTGAGGAGAATCCGGCGCTAGGGCGGCGCGCCATCCGCCTCGGGCTCGACCGGCCATCGCTGCTGCGGCTCCAGCTGCGGGCGCTGCTGCACGCCGCCGCCGGGCGCGAGCTGCGCGTGATGTTCCCCATGATCGCCATGGTCGAGGAGTTCCGCGCAGCCCGCGAGATGGTCGATGTCGAGTGCGCCTGGGCGCGCCGCCGGGGACGCGCCCTGCCCCAGCTGCTGCGCGTCGGGGCCATGATCGAGGTGCCGTCGCTGCTGTTCCACCTCGACGCCCTGCTGCCCCTGACCGACTTCGTCTCGGTCGGGACCAACGACCTGCTACAGTACATGTACGCCGCCGACCGGACCAATCCGCTGGTCTCGGACCGCTACGATCCGCTGTCGCCGCCGTCGCTGCGGGCGCTGCAGGAAATCCAGACCCGCTGCGCCGAGACCGGCACGCCCGTGTCCGTGTGCGGCGAGCTGGCTGGTCGTCCGCTCGAGGCCTTCGCCCTCGTCACCCTCGGCTACACGCGTCTGTCGGCACCGGCCGGCGGCGTCGGCCCGGTGAAGCGCATGGTGCTGTCGCTGGACCTGCCCGCCGCGCGCCGCGGCATGGCCAATCTGCTCGGCTCGTCTGCAGGCTCGATCCGCAATGAGGTCGAGAGCCTGGCCCGGAAGTTGAACGTCGCCGTCTGACCGTCCCGTTCGGAGACGGGAGCTCAGACAGCGTTAACAACGACTTGGCGCGGCCGGGAAAATGAGTTATCCACAATCAGCGGGAGGTGAGCCTCCGGGGGGAGGTCCGAACCGTCATCCGGATGGCTTAAGAGATGTCGGCACGGAGGCGAGTACGGTGCCGGACGCGACCCCCGGGTCGCTCGTGTCGAGTGTGGGGTTGACGGAGATGGCGCTGGACGCGGGGAACGCCCCCGAGGAGTTTCGAGCCCACCCCGACTGGAGGGAACCCATTCCCTCCATCGCTGACGCGCCATCCCTGGGCGTCGGCCTTCGCCGCGCACGCGAGGTTTCCGGCAAGTCGCTGGCCCAGCTGTCCGCCATCACCCGGGTGCCCCAGAAGTATCTGACTGCCCTCGAGCAAGGGGAGCATTCCGCCCTGCCCTCGCGCGTTTTCAGCCTCGGCTATGTTCGCGCCTACGCCGGGGCGCTGGGCCTCGATGAGCAGCTGGCCGTCGAGCGCTACAAGCGCGAGGCGCCGGACGGCGACACGATAGCGCCGCTGCAGCCGCCCGCCGGGGTCGCCTTCGCCGAAGTGCGCCGGCACTCGCCGCGCGTGATCGCGGCGGCCGCCGTCCTCGTCATCGCCGTCGTCGGCTGGAACGTCTTTCAGCGGGTCAACCATATGCGCTCGCCGCCGCCGGCGGTGATTTCCGAGGTACCCGAGAGCTGGACCCTCGGTGCCGTTCCCGGCCAGTCCCGTGGCCTGACCGAGATCAGCCTCGATGTGCCCCGCCCGGCCCCGCCGGACCAGACGGTGCCGGTCATGTACCTGACGCCAGGCCTCGAGGCGCAGCTGCTCGGCCTTGATCCGGATGACGCCGAGGCCGCCGCCGCCGCCCTCGCTGCTGCTGCCAGCCGGCGCGAGGGCCCGGTGCAGGCCGCCTTCAACCCACGCGGTGCCGTCTATGGTGCCGCCGGCGGCGACTCCCAGGTGACGTTGCAGGCGCGGCGGCCGACAACACTCGTTGTCCGCCTCTCTGACGGACGCGTGCTGTTCGCCCGCCAGCTGGCCGCCGGCGAGGCCTGGCGCGCACCGGTCGGCGTGCCCGCCACCATCGACGCTTCGGAGCCGGGTCTGATCGGCGTCTATCTGAATGGCGAGTCCGACGGGGTTCTGGCCAGCCAGCTGACCCCGCTGAACCAGTTGAACGCTCGCGCCGCCACCCTCGCGCGTCAGGCCCAGGCCCAGGCCGAGGCGGAGGCCCGCGCCGAGGCCGCCCGCCGCGCCGCCGCTGCCGCCGCCGAGAGCCCGGCGACCCCATCCGCCCCGGCAACCGCACCGGTCGTCGCCGCTGCGTCCCCTGCCGCCGCTCCCCCGACTGCTATGGTCGCCCCCGTCGGCTGATCGGTCGCGCGGCCGGCCTGTCGGCCGTCGTGGAAACGCCATCGCCCTTGGCCTATGCTGCAGCCATGAGCGACCACACCCTCGTCCGTCCCTGGCGCCACATCGAGCGTCGCACGAGCCGCAAGATCCGCGTTGGCGCGGTCGAGGTCGGCGGCGACGCCCCGATCAGCGTCCAGTCGATGACCAACACCCCGACCACCGACGCCCGGGCCACCATCGACCAGATCCGCCAGTTGGAGGAGGCCGGGGCCGACATCGTCCGCGTCTCCTGCCCCGACGAGGAGTCGACCGCCGCCTTCCGCACCATTGCGACAGCCGCGAAGGTGCCGCTGGTGGCCGACATCCACTTCCACTACCGCCGCGGCATCGAGGCGGCAGAAGCGGGTGCCGCCTGCCTACGCATCAACCCGGGCAACATCGGCAGTCCGGACCGGGTGCGCGAGGTGGTGCAGGCGGCCAAGGACAATGGCTGCTCGATGCGCATCGGCGTCAACGCCGGCAGCCTCGAGAAGGAGCTGCTGGAGAAGTACGGCGAGCCCTGCCCCGACGCCATGGTCGAGAGCGCGCTCAACCACGCCCGCATCCTGCAGGACCACGACTTCCACGAGTTCAAGATCTCGGTGAAGGCTTCGGACCCGTTCCTGACCGTCGCCGCCTACCAGCAGCTGGCCGAGGTGATCGACTGCCCGCTGCACCTCGGCGTGACCGAGGCCGGTCCGCTGCGCACCGGGACCATCAAGTCCTCGATCGGCCTGGGCATGCTGCTGTGGTCAGGTATTGGCGACACCATCCGGGTGTCGCTGGCGGCCGACCCGGTGGAAGAGATCAAGGTCGGCTTCGACATCCTCAAGTCGCTGGGTCTGCGCCACCGCGGCGTGAACATCATCGCCTGCCCGTCGTGCGCCCGGCAGGGCTTCAACGTCATCGAGACGGTCGGCATCCTCGAGGAGCGGCTGGCCCATGTGACGACGCCGCTGTCGCTGTCGATCATCGGCTGCGTCGTCAACGGCCCCGGCGAGGCGCTCTACACCGACATCGGTTTCACCGGCGGCGGCAAGGGCTCGGGCATGATCTACCTGAACGGCAAGATCGCCCACAAACAGGCCAATGACGGCATGATTGACCATATCGTCGAGCTCGTGGAACGTAAGGCCGCCGAGTTTGAAGCGGCGCAGGCGGCGGCCGAGTAGCCCCCTCAGTCGGGGGAGACATGCCGAGACACATGGGTGCCGCGGCCGCTGCGGCCGCTGCGGCCCTGTTGCTGGCCGCCTCGCCGGCGCTGGCGCAGATGCCGGCCGCGCCTCCGGCGGTCGAGACTCTCAGCGTCCAGAAACGGGCGGTCCAGCTGCAGGTCTGGCCCGCCGCGGGCGAGCCGCGCGCGGTCATGGCCTTCAGCCACGGGATGGGCGGGGACCATGATGCCCGGTTCCGGGCCAAGGTCGAGGCCTCGCTGAAGGACACTCGCCCGGCGATCTCGCACGACGAGGCGATCGTACTGCCGAGCTATGTCCTGGTGTAAAGGATCGGGCTTCAAGTCATCCGGATTGGCCAGGTCCTCCATACCGCCCGCAGGTATCCATGATCCTCTACATCACCGCCCCGTCCCCCTTCGCCCGCAAGTGCCGGATCGTGCTGCGCGAGAAGGGGCTCGCCGACCGGGTCGAGGAGGTCGTCGTCGATCCCTACGCTAACGCGCCCCGGCTGCTGGAGGCCAATCCGGTGGTGCAGGTGCCGACCCTGATCGCCAGCGACGGCCTGCCCCTCAGCGACAGCCCGGTCATCTGCGAGCACCTCGACGAGATCGGAACCGGGCCGCGCCTGCTTCCGGCCTCCGGGCCCGAACGGCTGCGGGTCAAGCGGCTGGAGACCCTGGGCAATGCGGCGCTGGAGATGGGGGTCAAGCTGGTGCTGGAGAAGCGCCGGCCGGAGGCCGAGCGCTCGCCGTCGTGGATCGCGCGCTGGACCACCAATATGGGACGCAGTCTCGACGCGCTGGAGGCGGCGGTCCCGGAGCCGGACGCACCGCTCGACATGGGCGTGATCACCGCCGGCGTCGCCGCCAGCTGGATCGGCTTCCGCCACCCGGAGTTCGGCTGGGCCGAGGGCCGGCCGCGGCTGACGGCCCTGACCGCGGTGCTTGAAACCCGCGACAGCTTCCGCGCCACCGCACCCGCCTGAGGGGCCTCAGCGCCCGCCCAACCCCGCCAGTTGCAGTCCCTGGAAGCCTGCCAGCACGATCAACAGGCCGCCGACCGCAAAGGTCAGCAGGCGCTGCGGGACGCGCTTGACCACGAAACCGGCGAAGGGCGCAGCGATCAACCCCCCGACGACCAGCCCCGCCACTGCGGCCAGATGGCTGTCCAGCCCCTCGGCCTCGCGCCAGTGGCCGGTGATCAGAGCCCACAGGAAGGTGGCCGAGATGGCCGAGGTGACGAGGAACTCCACGGAGTTGACAGTGCCAATGGCCTTGCGCGGCTGCTGACCGGCGCCGACCATGGCCGAGGAGACGGTCGGGCCCCAGCCGCCGCCGCCGATGGCGTCGAAGAAACCGCCGATGACCCCGAGCGGTGCCACCAGCCAGCGCGGCCGGATGATCCTCGGCCGCAGGGCCCGGGTGGCGCGCCACAGGATGTAAACGCCCATGATCGCCAGGTAGACGACGATGAAGGGCTTGATCATGTCCCCGTTGACGCCACTGAGGACGTAGGCACCGGCGACACCGCCGACAACGCCGCCCAAGGCCAGCGGGGCGAACAGCCGCCACTCAACATTCCTGTGCCAGATGTGGGAGCTGGCCGAGGCCCCGGTCGTGAACACCTCGGCCGCATGCACGCTCGCCGAGGCGGCGGCCGGGGGGACGCCGAACGCCAGCAGCACGGACGCGGAGATGACGCCGTAGGCCATGCCCAGCGCCCCGTCGACCAGCTGCGCCAGTATGCCGACGAGCAGGAACAGCAGGAAGTCGTCCAATAGTGTTCCCCCTCAGCCGGCGTTGACCTGACAGCGCTCTCAGGCGGACGGCCGCGCCGATCCTGTGTGCACCGCCATAGCGCACGCGTCGAGGACCTGATCTGCCGCGCACGGCTTCAGCACCATCGCGGCGGCCACGCTCGCGTGCCGCGCTGCCATGGCACCATCGCTCGACAGAAAGACCGACGGCACGCCCCAGCTGTCCCTCAGGCTGCGCGCCAGCTCGACCCCGGTGCCGGGGCAGGCGAGTTCGATGTCCAGCACCGCGACATCGAGCGGCTGTCGGGCGGCCGCGCCCGCTGCGACCGCAGCCTTGGCGAAGGGGCTCACGACCCGGTGCCCGGCATCGACGAGGGTGTTGACGAGCTGGGCGGCGAGGTCCGGATCATCCTCCACGTCGAGCACGATCAGGGACGACATGACGGCCCCCCGCGGCGGCGGACGGCGCAGCAGCAGGGTGCGCACCATCGCCCGGACCTTGGCTAGGTCGGCCTTAGCCTCAAGGTCATGCATGCGCGCCATGGCCAGGATCTCGTGTTCGAGGGCAGCGTCCGGCGAGCCTTCGGCGAAGGCGGCGTCCAACCTCGCCAGCAGCGGGTCGGGGGCGGGACCGCGCGTGGCTGTCCCAAGGGGCCCGGTCGTCATGAGGCGTCTCCTTTCTCGGACAAGGTGGGCGCGGGGATCACACGGGCCAACCTCGTCTACGGAATCGTCAGGCCGGGTCACGTTCGCGCCAGCGGGCGGTGAACGGCGGATCGACAGGACGCTGCTCGGCGCGTAAAGCGAGCGCCCCGTGCAACCGCTCCGAAAGGCCAGCCCCTTGCGACTCCCCCAGGCCCGGCTCGAACAGGTGCTCGACCGCTTCCGGGAGGTCGAGGCGCGCATGTCCGCGGCTTCGGACGGGGCTGAGATCGTGCGCCTGTCCAAGGAGCATGCCGAGCTCAAGCCGGTGGCAGACGCCGTCGCCGCCCTCGCCCGCGCCCAAGCTGAGATCGGAGAGCTGGAGGCGCTGGCAGACGATCCCGAGATGGGCACCCTCGCCGCCGAGGAACTGGCGGCGCTGACCACCCGGCTGCCGGAAGTGGAAAGGGCCGTGGCTCTCCTGCTGGCCCCGCGAGACCGGGACGAGAACGCCTCGGCCATCCTTGAGGTGCGCGCCGGCACCGGCGGCGACGAGGCCGCCCTGTTCGCCGGCGACCTGTTCCGCATGTACAGCCGCTACGCCCAGACACTTGGCTGGCGGGTCGAGATCGACAGCGTCTCCGAAGGGGAGATGGGCGGCTACAAGGAGATCGTCGCCAGCATCACCGGCGACGGGGTGTTCGGGCGGCTCAAGTTCGAGAGCGGCGTGCACCGGGTCCAGCGGGTGCCGGTGACCGAGGCCGGAGGCCGCATCCACACCTCGGCGGCGACGGTGGCGGTCCTGCCCGAGGCCGAGGACGTGGACATCGTCATCGAGGACAAGGACATACGCATCGACACCTACCGGTCCTCGGGTGCCGGCGGGCAGCATGTCAACAAGACGGACTCGGCAGTCCGCATCACCCACCTCCCGACCGGCATCGTCGCCACCAGCTCCGAGAAGAGCCAGCACGAGAACCGCCGCAAGGCCATGGCAAACCTCAAGGCCCGGCTTTACGACCTGCAGCGGCAGGAGAACGACAGGGCCCGCGCCGACGCGCGCAAGAGCCAGGTCGGCTCGGGCGACCGATCCGAACGCATCCGCACCTACAACTTCCCGCAGGGGCGGGTGACCGACCACCGCATCAACCTGACGCTCTACAATCTGCCGCAGGTCCTGGAGGGCGAGCTGGGCCCGCTGACCGACGCCCTCATCGCCGAGGACCAGGCCGCGCGCCTCGCCGATCTGGAAGCCGAACTGGGCTGATCTCCCGCCCGGGCGGACGTTTCCTTAAGCTTCGTCCGGCATGGTGGACCCATGCAGCTGATCGACCAGATGCGCCGCCGTGCGGCCTGCCATCTCGACCGCGACCCGGTTCGCATCGCACCTGGCCGCGGCGTTTTCTCGGTCAGCTTCGACGACTTCCCCGAAACCGCCTGGACCGAGGCCGGCCAGATCCTCGCCGATCACGGCGTGCGCGCGACCTACTATGTCTGCGGCGGGCTGGAGGGCGGGACCAACCTCGACCTGCCGCAGTTCCGCACGGCGCACCTTGAGGCGCTGGCGGCCGCCGGTCACGAGGTGGGCTGTCACACCTTCGGTCACACCAGCGTCCTGCGCCTCGACCCCGCCGGACTGGAGGCCAGCCTCGACGCCAACGCGCGCTGGGTTGGCGAACGACTGGGCGGCTATCGCATGACCACCTTCGCCTACCCCTTCGGCGACGCCTCGATGACGGCCAAGCGCGTGGTGCGCCGACGCTTCGCGCTCGGCCGCGGGGTGCGCGAGGGGGTCAATCGCGGCCCCGAGGACCGGGCGCTGGTCAAGAGCATCGGCCTCGAGAGCCGCCGCCTGCCCGGCTACGACCTTGAGAGCCTGATGGCCGACACGGGCAGCACCAGCGGCTGGCTGACGGCCTATGGCCATGACGTGTCCGACCGGCCCACGCCTTACGGCTGTCGGCCGGAGGACCTCGACCGGGTGCTACGCCTCGCCCGGGCCGCCGGGCTGGAAATCCGCCCCGTCGGTGAGGCCTTCGCCGCCATGAGCGGCGCAATCAACGTCTGAGGCCGCGGCAGGGCCTGAAAGCGACATCGTTCCGCGCTAAGTGCGTGGGGCATGAGCGAAGTCCCGAAAGAAGCCGCCCCCACTCCCCGCCATTCCCGCGTCGGTCTGTTCGCACCGTTCGGGATCGCCCTGCTCGCTCTCGCAATGTGGAGCGTCTGGTGGGCGGTGCTGATCGAGCGGGTCGACAGCGGCCTGAACGACCGCATCGCCACCCTGCGCGAAGCCGGCTGGACCGTGACCTATGGCGCGCAGCAGGTGAACGGTTGGCCCTTCCGCGCCAGCGTGCGACTGCGCGACCTGGAGCTCATCGCTCCGTCCGGTCAGGGGGTTTCGGCACCGGCACTGGCCGCCGAGGCCATGGCCTGGGACCCGGACCGCTGGGTGCTGGCAGCGCGGGACGGGCTGGTGCTGGCGCGCGGCGACAAGGGCAAGGTGACGCTCGACGCTGCCGCCGTGCGCGCCAGCGGCAGCGGCTGGGGTAATGCCTATCCAAACCTGGCGGTGGAGATCGTCGAGGCCCGTTTCCGGCCCTTGCCAGGGGCAGAGGCTTTCCCGCTGGCCAGCGCCGAAAGGATCGAGGTCTATGTTCGCCCGAACGCAGGCCTCGAAGGTGGACCCTCCGTGGCCCAGCCGGAGACCGACCCGACCGACGCCGCCGATGTGCTGGTGCGCCTGATCGGGGCCCGCGCCCGCCCCGGCGGCCCGGTCGCCGCCCTGACCCGGGGCGGAACCCTGACCGTGCAGGGCGAGGCGGTGGTAACGCGGGCGCGCGACCTGTCCGGTCAGGACGTGGCGGGTCTGACCGCCGCCTGGGCCCGAAGCGGCGGGGCCCTGCTGAATGTGCGCGGGGAGCTGACCGCAGGCACCAGCACGGCGCAGTTCGCCAGCCCGCGGCTGGCGGCCGGAACGGACGGACGACTGGCCGGACAGGTTACCCTGACCGCGCGCGACGCCGCGGCCGCCGTCAGCAGCCTGACCGGCGCGCCAGCCGAGAGTATCCTGTCCACGCCAGAGTCGACCCTGTCCCTGACCTTCGCCGACGGTGAGGCGCGGCTCGGACCGTTCGCCGTGGCCCCGGCCCCGAAGCTGTTCTGATGGCGCTGGAGGAACCCGAGGTCAGCGCCGGCCTGGTTGCCGCCGAGCGGGCCCTGGCCAAGGCCGTACGGACCCGGATGGTCCAGCCGGCGGCGGCCGCGGACGTCGAGACCCTGGCCCTGCGGCAGGCGCTGCATGGGCTCGACGGACCCGCGCGGACCGTCGTCAAGGCCGTCGCCGGCCGCCTCGCCGCCGCCCGCCGTCCGGTGACCGTCGCGGGTCCGGCAGCGCAGTTGCTCGCCGCGGACCGCTACGGCAGGGCGCGGACGGTGGTGGCGACCGCCGAGGCCGCCCTCGCCGCGTCAGACGCCACGGTGCTGATCGATCTGGACGGGTTCGGGCCCTGGTGGGCCCGGCTGCTGGCGCGGCCGGACCGGGCCGTGACCGGGGCCCTGCCGGACGACTCCGACAGCCGCCCGCTGGCGCTGCTGGTGGGCGAGGCCATGACCGGCCCGACCGGCGACGACCGTACCTTCTGGGTCACCGACGCGGCCGCGGCTGACGGCGCCATCGTCGCGGTCCTCGCGCACGAGGGGCTGATCGCGACGCCGTCGGCGCGGGCCGGCGGCTTGAAGCTGTTCGTCCTGACGGGCTATGTGCAGCCCCATGACGCGCGGCTGAAGGCTCCGGCCGTGGCGACCCTGGGGCGGCTGTCCGGCGTGATCGGGCACGCGCCCGTTCTCTGACGTTCGACAAGGCGATCCCATGAGTGACCCCGCGACCGTGCACGGCCCGGCCCCCAAACCCGGAATCCTCGACATCGCCCCCTACGTCGGCGGCAAGGCCAGGCTGGACGGGGTGCTGAACCCCATGAAGCTATCCTCCAACGAGAACATGCTGGGCGCAGGGGCCAGGGCCCGGGCCGCCTATGCCGAGGCGCTGGACACCATCCACGTCTATCCTGACGGGCGGGCCAACAAGCTGCGTGCGGCCGTGGCCGAGCTGCACGGGCTGGAGCCGGAGCGGCTGATCTTCGGCAACGGTTCGGACGAGGTCTTCGCCCTGCTGAACCAGACCTATCTGACGGCGGGCGACAACATCGTCACCGGCCAGT
>Ga0315902_10001959_pt1 | contig 32835 bp, 29 predicted proteins | sample LakEriMetagenome_9_FD_203523 | JGI IMG/M metagenome (GOLD analysis project Ga0315902, IMG submission 203523) | Freshwater fungal communities from buoy surface, Lake Erie, Ohio, United States - Buoy 12 MA117 | ecosystem: Environmental > Aquatic > Freshwater > Lake > Lake biofilm | place: USA... | reverse complement strand
GATGGTTATACCCAAACCATAATGGGTAGAAGGCGATACCTGCCAGATTTGAATCATGAAAACAGACAACGTCGTGAGATAGCTGAACGTGCTGCTCTAAATGCACCGATTCAAGGATCTGCTGCTGACATTATTAAGATCGCAATGCTTAAAGTAGATGATCAGATTAAGCAAGAAAAATTGAAATCACGTTTACTCTTACAAGTCCATGATGAACTAATTCTGGAGGTTGCTCCAGGAGAAGAAGAGAGATTAACTGAAATAGTTAAAAAGCAAATGTCTGGTGCTTACAAACTAAATGTCCCGCTTGATGTAAATATTGGGGTAGGAAAGAGTTGGGATCTAGCTGCGCACTAACTTATTTATTAGTATCTAGATTTGCTTCCATAGCTTCAACGTCTTCATTTTCAGTTGGAACACGATCAGCTTCCTTTAATAAATTAGAGCCTCCACGCATCACCAAATATCCGATACCAACACAAATTGTGGTTAGAGCCAAGCAATACCGGGGTGAGTAATGTTCAGAGATGAAACCACCAATTGCGGTTCCAAAAGCTGCAAAGGTGCCTTCTACAGTCCACAACCAACCAAGTGCGGCTACCGCTGTTCCTTTAGGTCTTACGGCCTCACTAATTTCTAAGTAAAAAACTTGTAATCCACCAGCCATCAAACTCATAGCAGCGGTCACAATCATCATGGACCAATCTGGATAAGTAAAAGCAAGTGGTAGAGAGAAAATAAACCAGAATAAATACAGTTTTTTGAAGGCTGCCAACGAAGAGGTGCGCCGCGAAACCATTCCAGCTACCAAGCCACCAATTACAGTTCCTGCTGCCATAATTGCAAAAATAATTCCTGTGCGATGAGGAATGTTCTCGAGGACAGTGAAAGCAGGCATGGCTATATCAAATGCTCCCCAGCCTAATCCGATAAATACGCCCTCAAGCATTAGCAAACGCATTGCGGGAGTTCGCCATACTGCCAAATCATTTGATGTCTTCTTCTCTGGCTTCCAACGTTTTAACTGAGGTGAAAGTGATAACGCGCCACCACCAATAAAAATCAAAGCCGAACACATCTGTAATGCCAATTCGGGAGTATTGCCTAAAGCAACGGAAGTTGCGATCAGAGGACCGAATACTCCCACTGAATTCATCACCGCTGTATCGATGGCATAGGCAGTTCTTATTTGATCTTGTGGAACAGTCACTTTCCAAAGTGGTCGAATAGATAGATTGATAGGGGGAGCAGAGAAACCGAGAATAGCTGCATAAACAACAAGTTCGGTTTTGGAGGTACCAGAAGCAAAAAGTAGGATTAAAATTGCATAACCTGGGGCAAGAATACGAAGTGGAATTTTCATTCCGAACTTATCAATGATGGTCCCGCGTAAACCTGCGGTTGTGGCTCCGGTTATCCCATTTACTCCAGTAGCTAACCCAGCGATTGCAATCGAGCCTGTTGTTTGTTGAACTTTGAAAAAGATACTCAGTGAGATCATTCCGTAGGCTAATCGAGCCGGAAATGAGCTAATCAGCAGGTATTGTCCTGATTTATTGCTAAGAACCTGCGAGTATCTGCTCATCAGAACATTCTAGACTGCTTCAGTTTGACCCTTGCTACTGATCGAAAGTAACCTTGCCCGTCCCTGTCCCTACTAGTTGCAGTACCCCTGGAGCACACCCACCTAATGACCCCTTCTCAAATTGCAGTAAACGATATTGGAAGTGCAGAAGATTTCTTAGCCGCTATAGAAGGCACAATCAAAAATTTTAATGACGGAGATTTAGTTTCAGGAATTGTTGTCCAAATCGATCGCGAAGAAGTGTTGTTAGACATTGGTTATAAAACAGAGGGAGTTATTCCATCTAGAGAGTTATCGATTCGTCATGATGTTGATCCAAGCGAGTTGGTTAAAGTTGGGGATCGGGTTGAAGCCCTAGTTTTACAGAAAGAGGACAAAGAAGGTCGTTTAATTCTTTCCAAAAAGCGAGCTCAATACGAGCAGGCATGGGGAGATGTAGAGGGTAAAAAAGAACGCGATGAGGTTGTCACTGGAACTGTAATTGAAGTAGTAAAAGGTGGCTTAATTGTCGATATTGGATTGCGTGGATTTTTACCAGCCTCATTAGTTGAAATGCGTCGCGTCAGAGATCTAACGCCATACATAGGACAACAAGTAGAGTGCAGAATCATTGAGCTAGACAAGAATCGTAACAACGTTGTACTTTCCCGTAGAGCATTCTTAGAGCAATCTCAATCTGCTTCTCGAACTACTTTCCTTAATCAATTAACAAAAGGCCAAGTAAGATCTGGAGTTATCTCCTCAATTGTTAACTTCGGTGCATTTGTCGATCTAGGTGGAGTTGATGGGTTAGTGCACGTTTCTGAGCTTTCATGGAAGCACATTGATCATCCATCAGAGGTTGTTGAGGTAGGCGATGAGGTGACTGTTGAGGTTCTTGAGGTTGATTTTGAAAGAGAGCGAGTTTCGTTATCTCTAAAGGCCACACAGGAAGATCCATGGCAAGCTTTTGCTAGAACGCATACCATCAACCAAGTAGTGCCAGGTGAGGTTACCAAGTTAGTTCCATTTGGTGCATTTATAAAAGTATTTGAGGGTATTGAAGGATTGGTACACATTTCGGAATTGGCAGAGCGCCATGTAGAAATTCCAGAGCAGGTAGTGCAAGTTGGAGATAAATTGTTTGTAAAGATAATAGATATCGACTTAGAGCGCCGTCGAATCTCTCTTTCATTAAAGCAAGCAAATGAAGGACAAGAAGTTGAAGTGGAAGCTTTTGATCCAACTCAATATGGAATGCCGGCTCGGTATGATGCAGAAGGAAAATTTATTTACCCTGAAGGTTTTGATCCTGAAACTCAAGAATGGAAACCTGGCTATGAAAGCCAGCGTGAGGAGTGGGAGAGGCAATACGCTGAAGCCCAATCTAGATTTATGGCCCACAAGAAGCAAAAGGCAGAGGCAAAAGCAGCTGATGCTGCCGCTCCTGCCGCCGAGTAAACCATTATTGAATATGGCCTCAGGAAACTGGGGCCATTTTTTTATTGTGTAGGGTTTAACTCATGTTAATAGTTGCTTTAACTGGGGGGATAGGATCAGGAAAATCTACTGTTGGGCAAATGTTTGCAGATTTAGGAGCCATAGTTGTTGACTCTGATCAGCTAGCTCGCAATGTAGTAGAACGGGGTACAACTGGATTTGATCAAATTGTTGCAGCCTTCGGTGATGAGGTACTAAAGAATGGGGATTTGGATAGAGCGACCTTAGCGGAAGTAATCTTTAAAGATCCTGCTAAGCGTAGTTTGTTGGAACAAATAACCCACCCCTTAATCAGGCAAGCATTTGCGAAAATAGTTGCGTCTGCTAGCAGCCATGCAATTGTGATAAATCAGATTCCACTGCTTGTTGAATCAAAACATGACTACAAGTTCGACCACATCATCACAGTTTCATCTTCTGAGGATATAAGAACTCAAAGGCTCCTAAAGAGGGGACTAAATTTGAGTCAGATAGAGCAGCGAATCAAAGCACAATCAACTGATTCTCAACGGGAAGCCATTTCAAACACGGTTATTCGAAATGACAAAACTCAATCTGAGTTATTTCAGGATGTCGAGAAAGTTTGGGAACTTCTTCAGATAAAAAATCAAAATAAATCATGAGACCGATCTCAGATTTAACTCGCAGGGTAGAACCGTTTCAGGTCATTAGTGATTATGTGCCTGCCGGGGACCAACCAGCCGCTATAGCAGAGTTGGTAACTCGACTAGCGAATAAAGAACAAGACATAGTTTTGTTGGGTGCAACCGGAACTGGAAAATCAGCCACCACAGCTTGGATGATTGAACAAGTGCAAAGACCTACCTTAGTAATCGCTCCAAACAAGACTTTGGCTGCGCAACTAGCAAATGAATTTAAAGAGCTTTTGCCAAATAATGCTGTCGAATATTTTGTTTCATACTATGACTATTACCAACCAGAGGCCTATGTTCCTCAAACCGATACCTTCATTGAGAAAGACTCATCTGTAAATGATGAGGTAGAACGTTTGAGACACTCTGCAACTAATTCTCTTCTCACTCGTCGAGATGTCATTGTTGTTGCAACAGTTTCATGCATTTATGGCTTAGGAACTCCTCAGGAATACATAGACAGAATGGTTAAGTTAAAGATAGGTGATTCAATAGATCGAAATACCTTATTACGAAAATTTGTTGACATTCAATATAAGCGAAACGACATGGCATTTGAGCGTGGTACTTTCCGTGTGCGCGGAGACACAATCGAGATTATTCCTATGTATGAAGAGTTGGCATTGCGAATAGAAATGTTCGGAGATGAAATAGAGAAAATCATGACGCTACATCCCTTAACGGGTGAAATAGTTAGAGATGAAACAGAGATGTATGTATTCCCAGCAACTCACTATGCCGCTGGTCCTGAAACTATGGAGCGCGCAATAAAAGAAATAGAGATAGAACTTGAAAAACGTGTTGATGAATTTGAACGATCCGGAAAATTATTGGAGGCACAAAGAATAAAGATGCGCACAACTTTTGATATAGAGATGATGCGTCAGTTGGGTTTTTGCTCTGGAATCGAAAACTACTCAAGACATCTAGACGGAAGAGCGCCTGGCTCTGCACCAAACTGTCTTCTAGATTACTTCCCCGAGGATTTTTTAGTAGTAATAGATGAATCGCATGTAACAGTGCCCCAAATAGGTGCGATGCATGAAGGAGATGCCGCACGAAAGCGAACCCTTGTAGAGCATGGGTTTAGATTGCCAAGTGCGATGGATAATCGACCATTGAAATTTAGTGAATTTTTAGAAAGGTGCGGGCAGAAAGTATATCTATCTGCTACTCCTGGGAAATATGAGTTAGAAAAAACCAAAAATGTTTTTGTTGAACAGGTTATTCGCCCCACCGGACTTGTCGATCCTAAAATCGTAGTGAAGCCAATTAAAGGACAGATTGATGATTTGATTAATGAGATTAGATTGCGAGCAGAACGTAATGAACGAGTTCTCGTTACTACTTTGACTAAAAAAATGTCTGAAGAGCTCACTGATTACATGTTGGGACTGGGAGTTAAGGTTAGATATTTGCATTCAGAGGTTGATACTTTGAGGCGAGTTGAGTTACTAAGAGAGTTAAGAACTGGTGAGTACGATGTTTTGATAGGTATAAATCTCCTCCGTGAGGGTTTAGACCTACCCGAAGTATCTTTGGTTGCAATTTTGGATGCTGATAAGGAGGGATTTCTTAGGTCAACAACATCCTTGATCCAAACTATTGGTCGGGCTGCTCGAAATGTTTCAGGCGAGGTACATATGTATGCTGACAACATGACAAAATCAATGATTAATGCAATTGATGAAACAAACAGAAGGCGAGCCAAGCAAGTTGCCTATAACACTGAAAATGGAATTGATCCCATGCCGCTTCGCAAGAAGATTGCTGACATCACAGATTTAATCGCAAAAGAGGTGGATGACACAGAAGATTTAGCCGCAAAAACCAAGAAAATCGGATTTACTAGTGGGGTTCACAGTAGAAACGCACAGTCCTTGCCACGCCAGGAATTGATGGCACTGATTGAGTCACTGACTGATCAAATGCGATTGGCAGCGTCGGAATTAAGTTTTGAATTGGCGGCAAGATTAAGAGATGAGATAAGAGAGTTGAAGCGGGAGTTAAAGGGAATGCAAGAGGCTGGAAATTGATGAATGATCGCTTGATCGTGCGTGGAGCCAGAGAACACAACCTTAAGGATATTTCGTTAGATATGCCACGAAATTCTCTTATTGTGTTTACAGGACTATCTGGTTCGGGAAAATCTTCACTAGCCTTTGACACGATATTTGCAGAGGGTCAGCGCAGATATGTTGAATCACTCTCCGCCTATGCTCGTCAATTTTTGGGGCAAATGGATAAACCAGATGTTGATTTCATTGAAGGACTATCTCCTGCAGTTTCCATTGATCAAAAATCAACAAATAGAAACCCTAGATCTACAGTTGGAACAATCACTGAAGTTTATGATTATTTAAGATTACTCTTTGCAAGAGCTGGAAAGCCCCATTGCCCAAAGTGTGGAAAAGCAATTGCCAAACAAACCCCACAAAACATTGTCGATCAGATTCTGCAAATGCAGGAAGGTCTGAAATTTCAAGTCTTAGCTCCAGTGATTCGTGCGCGCAAGGGTGAATTCTTGGATCTTTTCAAAGACTTTACGACGCAAGGCTATTCCAGGGTCAGGGTAGATGGAACTACATATCAAATATCTGAGGTACCAAAACTTAAGAAGCAAGAGAAACATACGATCGAGGTTGTTGTAGATCGATTGAGTGTAAAGGTAGAAAGTAAATCTAGAATAACTGATTCAATTGAAACTGCCTTAAAGCTTGCAAGTGGCTTGGTTATTCTAGATTTTGTTGATGCTAAAAAAGGTTCTGCTGATAAAGAAAGATCCTTCAGCGAACACATGGCATGTCATGATTGCGAAATTTCCTTCGAAGAGTTAGAGCCACGATCATTCTCTTTCAACTCTCCTTTTGGGGCTTGTCCCGAGTGTACGGGTATAGGCACGAAACTCGAGGTCGATGAAGACTTGCTAGTTCCCGATGACTCCATTTCTATATACGAAGGATCCATTGCTCCCTGGGCTGGTACCGAGTACTTCTTACGTCTATTGGAAGGATTGGCATCTGATCTCAAATTCTCACTAGATACACCATGGAAGAAACTTTCCGAAAAAGCTAAAGAGGCAGTTTTACATGGTTGGGATTATGAGGTGCATGTCAAATATAAAAATCGCTACGGAAGAGTTAGAAATTATTCAACAGGTTTCGAAGGAGTTATACCTTTTATTCATCGGCGCCATGCAGAGACAGATAGTGATTACAGTCGCGATAAGTATGAAGCATATATGCGCGAAACCCCATGTCCTGCCTGCAAGGGAAGTAGATTAAAACCTGAAGTTCTCGCCGTAACTTTAGGTGGAAAGAACATTGCCCAAATCTGTGAGTATTCAATTGCCGAGTGTGCTGTCTTCCTCAAGAATATTTCTCTATCGACTAGAGAGAAGAAAATTGCTGAACGAGTGCTTAAAGAGGTTCATGCAAGATTGGGATTCTTGCTAGATGTTGGATTGGACTATCTATCCTTAGCCAGACCGGCAGCTACTCTCTCTGGTGGTGAAGCGCAACGAATTCGTCTTGCAACCCAAATTGGTTCAGGGCTTACAGGGGTTTTATACGTACTCGATGAACCCAGCATCGGTTTGCATCAGCGTGATAACCGTAAATTAATTGAAACCCTAACTAGGTTAAGAGATTTAGGAAACACCCTTATTGTTGTTGAGCATGACGAGGACACTATTAGAACGGCAGATTGGATAGTCGATATTGGTCCTGGAGCGGGTGAGCATGGTGGCCGGGTAGTTTCATCAGGAAGTTACGAGGACCTGATAGCAAGCAAAGATTCAATAACTGGTGCTTATTTATCAGGTAAGTCAGTTATTGCGATTCCAAAAAAGCGTAGGGAGATTGATCTCAAGAAGTCTCTAATTGTCAAAGATGCCAAAGAGAATAACCTACAAAATATCGATGTCACATTCCCATTAGCCGCCTTTGTTGCAATAACTGGAGTCAGCGGATCCGGTAAATCAACACTTGTAAATGACATTTTGTATTCAGTTTTAGCCAATAAATTAAATGGCGCGAGAATTGTTCCGGGTCGCCACCGAACCATTACAGGTCTTGATCAGCTAGATAAAGTGGTACACGTAGATCAATCTCCAATCGGTCGCACACCCCGTTCTAACCCTGCTACCTATACGGGTGTTTTCGACAAGATAAGAGCCTTATTCGCAGAAACAAGTGAAGCTAAAGTAAGAGGGTACCAACAGGGTCGTTTTTCCTTCAATGTTAAGGGTGGCCGATGTGAAAATTGTTCAGGTGACGGAACTATTACAATTGAAATGAATTTCTTGCCAGATGTGTATGTTCCTTGTGAGGTCTGTCATGGCGCAAGATATAACCGCGAAACTTTAGAGGTTCACTACAAAGGAAAAACTATTGCACAAGTATTGGATATGCCCATTGAGCAAGCGAGCAAATTCTTTGAATCAGTTCCTGCCATTGCTAGATTTTTAACAACACTCTGTGATGTTGGTCTTGGTTATGTAAGACTGGGTCAATCTGCACCAACTCTTTCTGGGGGAGAGGCCCAAAGGGTAAAGCTAGCAACAGAGTTGCAGCGACGATCTACTGGTCGCACTATCTATGTTTTAGATGAACCAACAACTGGCTTGCACTTTGAAGATGTACGTAAACTTCTTCTAGTTTTGAATCGTCTGGTAGACACCGGTAATACTGTGATCGTAATTGAACACAATCTAGATGTGATCAAATGTGCTGATTGGGTTATTGATCTTGGCCCTGAAGGAGGTTCTGGTGGTGGCTTGGTGGTTGCCGAAGGACGCCCTGAGGAGATAGTAAAAAATCAGAAGAGTTACACCGGAAAGTTTCTAGCCAGCGCCCTTAAGAAATAGCCTATGAGTGATCCAAAGAGTTATCGTCCGACCAATTTACCAAATGATCCTGGTGTTTACAGGTTCTTTGATAAGGATGACAAGGTCATTTATGTAGGTAAAGCAAAGAATATAAAAAATCGACTTAATTCTTATTTCGGTAGCAACCTACAGATAAAAACTCGAAAAATGGTCAAGACTGCTGTTCGGGTTGACTGGACAGTAGTTAACTCCGAAGTTGAAGCACTGCAATTAGAGTTCACTTGGATAAAACAATACAGTCCAGATTTCAATGTTCAATTTAAAGATGACAAGTCATATCCCTATCTTGCGATCGATATAAACTCAGAATATCCTCGATTATCTATCTCTCGTTCAAAAAAAATACCGGGTGTTAAATATTTTGGCCCTTACTCGCATGCCTGGGCGTTAAGAAGTACCTTTGAAACTTTAATAAAGATTTATCCAGTTCGAACCTGCACAGAATCCAATTTTCAGTCAGCCAAGCGCAATAAGAGACAGTGTTTGCTAGGTGATATCGGAAGGTGTGCAGCCCCTTGCGTTGATTGGGTTAGCCAGAAGGAGCACCAAAATTTGGCAAATAATCTAATTACCTTTCTAGAAAAATCTCCAGAAGAGATATCTGCCCGCGTTGAGAAAGAAATGAAGGCTGCGTCAGAGGCTCAAGAGTATGAGAAAGCTGCAAAATTACGGGATCAACTTGAAGCCATAAATAAGGCACAAGAATCCACCGGTAGATTCTTAAATGAAAAACTCGATGCTGATGTTTTAGCAATCCATGAAGAGATCACACACGCTGCTTTGTCGCAATTTATTGTCAAATCTGGTCGAATAACTGGATCTAGATCCTGGATTATTGATCGTTCCAATCTATTAGAGGATGAATCAATAATTTCTGCAACAGTAGGAAAAATCTATGCCGACAATCCACCACCGGCGGAGATTCTTGTAGATAGTCAACCTATAGATTCAAAACTATTAGAGGAGTGGTTGAGCGCGAAGCGAGGCAAGAGTGTTTCAATAACTCAACCATTAAGAGGCGAAAAATTTGATCTGGTTCAGATGGTTAAACGCAATGCAAATCAGGCATTGATTCAGTATCTAAGTAAGCGAGCCAATGATGCAGCGGTTAGTGGTAGTGCGCTTGCGCAGATTGCAGAACAGCTTGAATTAGCTGAACTTCCCTTACGAATCGAGTGTTTTGACATATCAAATATTCAAGGAACCAGCATGGTGGCATCAATGGTGGTATTTGAGGATGGTCAACCTAAAAAGAGTGATTATCGACGGTTTTCAATATCTGACGAATCTGAATTTGATGATACTAAGGCGATGCACCACGTTATTACGCGAAGATTTAAAAGATATCTGGAGGAAAAAGATATAGATATCTCTGAAGCCAACGCAGCTGGTGGAGGTAGACCAAAGTTTGCCTATCCACCGCAATTAGTTGTTGTGGATGGAGGAAAAGGGCAAGTAAATGCTGCCGCTAAAGCTTTATCTGAATTGGGCATCACTGATGTGGCGCTGTGTGGTTTAGCCAAACGGCTAGAAGAGGTGTGGCTGCCCTACAACAGTGAACCGATAATTTTTCCAAGGCACAGCGAGGCTCTCTATCTCCTACAAAAAGTTAGGGATGAAGCTCATAGATTCGCAATAAATTTCCATAGAAGTAAAAGATCAAAAGTAATGCTGGAATCATTGCTAGATGAGATCTCAGGTTTAGGGGAGGTTCGCAGGAAATCTCTACTATCTCACTTCGGGTCGGTAAGCGCTTTGAGAGCGGCATCTCAACAGGAGATAGCAAATGTGCCAGGAATAGGTGAAAAAATGGCCCAATCAATTTTTGATCAATTAACTAATCGTGCGAATGCAACAAAGTTGGATGTGCAAACTGGTGAAATCTTAGATGCTTGACAGATATAGCAGGATATTGCCATGAAGCGTGACACGGAAATTCTAGTGATAACTGGAATGAGCGGCGCAGGAAGATCAACTGTTGCCCACACCTTAGAAGATCTTGGTTGGTATGTGGTGGACAACTTGCCACCAGCCCTCCTTGGAAACCTGATAGATCTAGTAAATGTGTCAGTTAAAAAAGTTGCGGTAGTAGTCGATGTTCGTGGTCGAGCATTCTTCGATGATTTGACTAGATCCTTGGCTGAGTTGGCAGATCAAGGTGTATCCAGAAAAATTCTATTTGTAGATGCAGCTGACGATGCCTTGGTTCGACGATTTGAGTCAACTAGAAGGCCTCACCCGCTGCAGGGTGCCGAGAGAATTTTGGATGGAATTGCAAAGGAGCGGGAAAGACTGCGTGAAGTAAGAGAGTCCTCAGACATTGTGATTGACTCTTCATCCCTGAATATTCATCAGTTAGAGAAGAAGATTAATGAATATTTCCATGAGGAATCTGAGTCTGATCTAAGAGTGAATATTCTTTCCTTCGGTTACAAATACGGGATTCCGGTAGATGCAGATTTAGTTATGGATTGTAGATTCATTGCCAATCCGCATTGGATTCCTGAACTGCGCCCGTTAACAGGTAAAGATAAAGCAGTCAGTGATGAAGTATTGAAAAGCTCTAATGTCCAGGAGTTTTTGGAAAAATATCAATCATTGTTTGAAACCATGGCTCTAGGATTTATTGCAGAGGGAAGAAAGTTTCTCACCTTGGCAATTGGTTGTACCGGCGGAAAGCACAGATCTGTAGCGATTACGGAAGAGCTGGTCTCCAAACTTTCTACGGGAGGAAATCTGTCTAAGTACAAGATTGAAACCCATGCGATTCATCGCGATTTAGGTCGAGAGATATAGATGGCTTCCAATCCAAAAGTTGTATGTTTAGGAGGCGGTCATGGATTGGCTGCCACATTGGCAGCGATGCGCACCCTTACAACTCAAGTAACCGCGGTAGTTACGGTTGCAGATAATGGTGGATCTTCAGGTCGGTTGCGTGCTGAATTCAATTCGCTACCACCAGGTGATTTACGTATGGCACTTGCTGCGCTCTGCGCCGATGATGAATGGGGCCGTAGTTGGGCAGAGATTATGCAGTACCGCTTCACCAGCACTGGACAAATGGATAATCACGCAGTTGGCAACCTTCTCTTGACAGCGCTTTGGGATCGAGATCAAGATCCGGTGAAAGGTTTAGAACGTGTTGGAGAACTATTGAAAGTTGTAGGCAGAGTTTTACCCATGGCACTTGAGCCATTAGACATCGAAGGAAAATTTACGAGTAATCAGAAAACCGAATTAGTTCGGGGGCAAATTCAAGTTGCTGCCGCCACAGGTAAAGTAAGTGAACTAAGGTTAATTCCTAATAAACCCAAAGCAACTCCACAGGTAATGACCGCCTTGAAGGAGGCCGAGTGGATAACTTTTGGCCCCGGATCTTGGCTATCAAGTGTGATGCCGCACTTTCTATTGAGTGAACAAGCAGCTCAAATACAATCTAGTAGTGCGAAGAAAATCATGATCTTTAATTTGCCAGATAAAACTACATCAGATGAGTTTGCCGGGTTTTCACTTGAAGCTCATCTTCAATTAGTCTTGGATCACCTTCCAGATCTTAAATTTGATGTGGCACTGATTGATAAATCGCTCGATGGCAAAGAACCTCGCTTTGTGGATTTGGTGGGCAAATGTGGTGGCAAAGTATTGGCATTTGACTTAGCAGATGCCAAGGAGAATTTCCACCATGATCGGGATAAATTAAGTTCAGCTTTCGCCCACATTTTTAGTTAATACCTGCTTAGATAACCCCATCAATATTCAGAGGAGTAGTTATGGCAATGACTGAAGCGGTTAAAGATGAGCTAGGTAGACTTTCAATAACCAAACCCTGTTGTCGCAAAGCTGAAGTTTCAGCCCTTCTTAGATTTGCCGGTGGACTTCATATTGCAGCTGGAAAGATCATTATTGAGGTGGAGTTAGATACCGCGCAAAGTGCAAGAAGGCTTAGAAAAGATATCTCAGAAATTTTTGGACATGACAGTGAGTTGTCCGTGGTTTCATCAAGCGGTATTCGAAAAGGAAGTCGTTATATTGTTAGAGTTTTAGCTGATGGTGATGCGTTGGCTCGGCAAACTGGATTAGTAGATGGAAACAATCGGCCAATAAGAGGTTTACCACCACAGGTGGTCTCTGCGGCAATTTGTGATGCCCAAGCAGCTTGGCGAGGTGCTTTTTTAGCACATGGTTCATTGACGGAGCCAGGTAGATCCTCAGCACTAGAGATAACTTGCCCAGGTCCAGAGGCCGCACTGGCTTTAGTTGGCGCAGCCCGCAGATTAGGAATTACTGCAAAGGCTAGAGAGGTAAGAAGTGTTGATCGAGTTGTTATTAGAGATGGAGATGCAATCGGTGCACTTTTAACCAGATTAGGTGCACACGAAACAGTACTAGCTTGGGAAGAAAGAAGAATGCGAAGAGAGGTGCGTGCAACTGCAAATCGTTTGGCTAATTTTGATGACGCAAATCTACGTCGTTCTGCCAGAGCCGCCGTTGCAGCATCAGCTAGGGTTCAAAGAGCAATGGAAATACTTGGAACTGAGATTCCAGATCATCTGAAGGAGGCCGGAGAGTTACGGGTTAACCACGGACAAGCAAGTCTTGAAGAGCTCGGATCACTGGCCACTCCACCTATGACAAAGGATGCGATAGCAGGTCGCATTAGAAGATTGTTAGCGATGGCAGATAAACGAGCCCGTGAACTTGGGGTGCCTGATACAGAAGCTAGCATCAGCCCAGATTTACTAAATTAATCCATATTTGCTAACTGGTAAGATTCAATCCTCCCACAGGGTTGTGGTTTTGTGAGTTGAATAAATTTAATAGCGAGGATAGAGATGATTAAAGTCGGCGTTAATGGGTTTGGAAGAATTGGTAGAAATTTCTTACGAGCGTCTTTAGAGTCAGGCGCTGACTTTGAAATTGTGGCAGTAAATGACCTAACCGATAATGCAACACTTGCTCACCTACTTAAATATGATTCAATACTCGGCCGACTAAAACAACCAGTAACCTTCACTGATACGACACTATCGGTAGCAGGAAAAACCATAACAGTAAGTGCTGAACGAGATCCAGCCAACATACCTTGGGGCAAACTTGGCGTAGATGTAGTGGTTGAATCCACTGGAATTTTTACTAAGGCAGCTGATGCCAAAAAACACATAGATGCTGGAGCAAAAAAGGTAATTATCTCTGCGCCAGCTACGGACGAGGACATTACGATAGTAATGGGTGTAAATCATGAAAAGTATGATTCAAGCAAACACAACATAATCTCCAATGCTTCATGCACCACGAACTGTTTGGCTCCAATGGCTAAGGTGTTAAATGATGAGTTTGGGATTGTTCGCGGTTTGATGACAACCATCCATGCGTATACAAATGATCAAGTTATTTTAGATTTCCCACACAAAGACTTACGCCGATCTCGAGCAGCAGCTCTTTCGATTATTCCAACATCTACTGGTGCCGCCAAGGCCATTTCTCTAGTGTTACCTGAATTGAAAGGCAAACTAGATGGTTATGCATTACGAGTGCCAGTTCCAACAGGTTCAGCCACTGATTTAACTGTTGAACTAGCCAAAGAGGCAACAGTTGCTCAGATTAATGCAGCACTAAAGAGTGCAAGTGAGGGATCGCTAAGAGGTTACTTAACTTATACAGAAGACCCAATTGTCTCTGCCGATATCGTCACCGATCCAAGTTCATGCATCGTAGATGCCGGATTAACCAAAGTTATTGGTACCACTGTAAAAGTAGTAGGTTGGTACGACAACGAATGGGGTTATTCCAATCGCCTAGTTGATCTGATCAAATTTATAGGCAAATCTTTATAATCTAAATGGGAATAAGAACTCTCACAGAAATTCCTTTTGCAGGTAAGCAGGTAATTCTTCGGTGTGATCTGAATGTGCCAATCAAAAATGGTGTTATCACCGATGATGGCCGAATTCGAGCATCCTTAAGCACTATAAAACAGCTTTTGGAGAGTGATTGTTCTATCGTGATTATCGCCCACCTTGGTAGGCCAAAGGGTGAAGTCAAGCAGGAACTCTCTTTAGAGCCAGTCGCCAAAAAATTGGCTGCCTTGCTTGATAAAAAAGTCCAATTCAGTAGTGAGATTCTTGGAGTACGAACTCGCACAGATCAACTAAATCCAGGTGAGATCTTAATGTTAGAAAACATTCGTTTTCTTGGATCTGAGACAAGTAAAGTGGATAAAGATCGAGAATTACTTGCTCAAGAATTAGCCACATACGGCGAAATTTACGTCGGAGATGGCTTTGGAGCAGTTCATCGTAAGCATGCCTCGGTTTTTGAATTAGCCTCGTTACTGCCTCATGCAGCCGGTAATTTAATTTCGGCAGAGGTTGGTGTACTGGAAAAGTTAACAAAGAATCCAGATCGACCTTACGGTGTAATTCTTGGAGGGGCTAAAGTTTCCGACAAGATTGCAGTCATCTCAAATCTGCTAGATCAAGTTGATGTAATTGCAATTGGTGGTGGCATGGTCTTTACATTTTTAGCAGCTCAAGGAAAAGAGGTTGGCAAATCCTTGGTTGAATTAGACCTGATTCCTACTGTGCAAGGATTAATAAAGCGGGCAAAAGAAAAAAACGTAAAGATGCTTCTTCCGACTGACATTGTTGTGGCAGGAGAGTTCTCCGAATCCTCGGTGCCAAAATTGGTTCAGGTTGATCAAATACCGGCCGATCAGATGGGATTAGATATTGGTCCGGTCAGCGCAGAAAAATTTGCAAATGCTATTTCAGGGTGTAAAACAGTTTTTTGGAATGGGCCTATGGGAGTATTTGAATTTGCTAATTATGCCAATGGAACAAAAACTATTGCTCAGGCTCTAACCGAGATCAAGGGAATGACTGTGGTCGGCGGGGGAGACTCAGCTGCAGCGGTTCGTAAACTAGGATTCGACGATAAACAGTTCGGATATATTTCAACTGGCGGTGGCGCGTCACTTGAGTATCTGGAAGGTAAAGAGCTTCCAGGTTTAGTTGCCCTCAGCTAAGAAAGAGTGTTATGCGTAAACCATTAATCGCAGGAAACTGGAAGATGAATTTGAATCATCTTGAGGCGATTGCGGTAACTCAAAAATTAGCGTATTCCCTCGAAGATCGAGATTATGATGCTGTTGAGGTGGTAATAATTCCTCCTTTTACTGACATTAGATCAGTTCAAACCTTAGTTGACGGTGATCGACTGCGTTTGCTCTATGGCGCACAAGATATTTCAGCAGCGGAAAATGGAGCTCATACCGGCGATATATCAGGGTCAATGCTTAGTAAGTTGGGTTGTACTTACGTCTTGGTTGGTCACAGTGAACGCAGAAGCAGTCACAAAGAGGATGATTCTTTAGTTAACCGTAAAATTAAAAGTGCTTTAGCGAATGAGTTGAAACCTATCCTGTGCGTGGGCGAAGAATTAGAAATTCGTGAAAGTGGTATGCACATTCAATATGTTTTGGACCAACTACGAAATTCATTAAAGGGTTTTCACAAGCCAGATCTTAAGAAAATCATAATTGCCTATGAACCGGTCTGGGCTATTGGCACTGGAAAAACTGCAACACCAGAGGATGCCCAGGAAGTGTGTCTTGCGATCAGAAATGAATTAAGAAAGATCGGCAGTGACGAGATAGCCGATAATTGTCGAATTCTGTATGGTGGATCGGTAAAATCAATAAACACTCTAGATATTATGAAAGAGCCGGACATTGATGGTGCTTTAGTGGGCGGAGCCTCGCTAGACCCAGAAGAATTTGCAAGAATCTCTAAATTCCATCGAGTTTTAAGTAAGGCTTAGCCAACTAGATTAGAATAAAAGGGATGGGGATAGTATCCTTCTGCTGTACATTAGGTATCAAGATCAAAGTGAAGGCGAGTAAATGAATTTAGCTTTGTCGATAATTTTAGTTTTATCAAGTATTTTGATGATAATTCTCGTGCTTCTTCACAAAGGTAAAGGATCTGGTTTGTCTGATCTTTTCGGTGGTGGAATCTCCTCCACTTATGGAGGATCCTCAGTTGTAGAAAAGAATCTGGATCGAATAACTATTGTTGTTGGCGGAGTTTGGTTTGCATCAGTAATTGCCTTGAGCTTGTTGCTAAAGTAAGTAAAAACAAAAGGGAGTAATGATGGCTGGTGGAAGTGCAATTCGAGGTAGCCGTGTTGGCGCTGGTCCAATGGGTGAGGCAGAGCGTGGTGAGTCAATCGCTCGATTTAGAGTTTCATACTGGTGCGCTAATGGACACGAAACAAAACCTTCTTTTGCCGAAGATGGCACGGTAGAGGTACCTGCTGAATGGGATTGTCCACGTTGTGGATTTCCGGCAGGGCAAGATAAGAACAAACCACCAATGCCAATGAAGAATGAGCCATACAAAACTCATCTTGCCTACGTCAAAGAGCGTCGCACTGAAGCAGAGGCAAATAAAATTTTAGAGCTTGCTCTTAAAAAAATACGTGGTGATGAGTAGGTCTTAAAACTTACTCATTAAATCTTTTATACCCGTTTTATTGTCCTTCAAATGAATTCTCATTAGAGGAAAATTACGCTCTCCAAGCGCGGCAGCATCTCCCAATGCTTGTGCCATTAACAAATTACCAAAAGTGAATTTTTCATTGGGAATAGGAAGATCATCTTCAATATCTGAAGTAATTTGGATAAAGCACCCGTTGGGTTGCCCACCCTTATGAATCTGGCCGGTTGAGTGTAAAAATCTAGGACCCCAACCAAAAGTTACAGGTTTATTTGTTTGATTTGCCAGAATTGATCTAATTTTAATGATTTCATGATCTTGATCCTTAGCAAGGTATGCCATCACAGCAATATATGCAGAGGGAGTGCTTAGAAAATCTTTAAGAGCAGACGCCTTAATATTTGAGTAAATCAAATAGGATGAAGTTGTCACTACTGGTTGTTGCGATGCATAGTCATTCTTATCCATTTTCAATAAAATCTGAGATGTTCGCTCTTTTGCTTCGGCTACGTTTGGCTGATTAAAAGGGTCCACATTCAACAAATAGCAAAGTAGAGCGGTGACCCACTCCCAAAGTATGAACTGTTCACCAAGAGTACCTTGGACATTTAAATCAAAATCCCTTGCGGAAAATCCAATTATTAAATCTTTATTGGCAGATGATGGATTTTCAATCACAACAGGCAGACGCCCTTGGTGATTCTTCCCAGTTGATTCAGCCACCAACTGTTCAATCCAATCAGATAAGCCAGGTAGCCTGGAGTTAAAGTCGCACAAATTGATAAATTGTTTGGTTTCAGTAAAGAGAAGGCAGGCTAAAGGGATTGCGGGGGATTGCTCTGTGACCAGAATTTGAGAGAGTGCTTCAGCATCATCAAGTAAAACAGATACATCTATTCCCATCAGTGCCGCTGGTACCAAGCCGAAAGCTGATAACGCACTGTATCTGCCGCCAACATTTGGATCACCATTTATTACGCGCAAACCCTGCTGCCTGGATGAGATGTCAAGAGGAGTATCCGGGTCAGTGATTATGACCAAATGATCTTTCGGTGCCAAACCTAACTCAATGAGCTTGTTGTTAAAAAACTTTAAATGAGATGTTGTCTCAATAGTTGTACCTGATTTCGAGCCAATGATAATTACAGAACGATGCAGATCTGTCGAACACGCTTTGAGTACTTGGGCAGGATGAGTAGAATCTAGCACTATTAGTTCCTTCTTATAAGTGGCTGCGATTACTTCAGCGGCAAGAGAAGAACCACCCATTCCGCAAAGAATTACTTGTTCTAATTTATTGGTTCGCGCCCATGCTGATAGAGAATCTAATTGTGGCATCAACTCTCTTGATTTAACCGGTAGATCAACCCAATTCAAACGCGTAGGTGCTTCTGTATTAGCACCCCAAATAGTTGAATCTTTCCTTGCTAAACGCTTCGAAATATCAAGCAAATCTTTAGCTATATCCTTATTTACCTTGGGTAGTAGCCGACCATTAATTTGCATTAAATACCTGCAGTAACTGCTCGAACTGAATTCATGAGATCTAACCATGCCATTTCGAATTTTTTGACACCGTCAGCCTCAAGATCCTGCGTGATTTTATCTAAATCAATACCTGCCAACGCCAATCTTGCTAAATTCGATTTGGCTGAAGTTAAATTGTTTCTGATTGTTAAACCTTTAAATACACCAGTTTTCTTAACTGACTCTAAAGTCTGTTCAGGCATAGTGTTGACGGTATTTGGTGCAACTAGATCGATCACATATCGATTTGGATCATATTTTGGGTCTTTAACGCCAGTAGATGCCCAAAGCGGACGCTGACTATTACAACCAGCAGCTTCTAGATCCTTCCATGAAGTGCTAGATTCAAAAGATTGAAAAGCCTCATACGCCATTATTGCATTTGAGATTGCTGCGCAACCTCTTAGATTTGATTCTGTGGGAAGCAAGAGATCAATCGCCGTATCAACTCTACTAACGAAGAAGGATGCCACCGAGAAAACCTCATTAACTGGTTTCCCTGCTGCAATTAATTGAGTCAACCCCTCTGCATAAGCTGCTAGAACCTGCTTGTATCTTTCTACAGAGAAGATAAGGGTGACGTTGACACTGATTCCATGAGCGATCAATTTAGTTATTGCAGGCAATCCCTCCAAAGTAGCAGGTACTTTAATAAATAAGTTAGGACGATCGATCAAATTCCATAGCTCTTTGCCTTGATCAACAGTTGCCTGAGTATCGTGCGCAAATCTAGGATCAACCTCGATAGAAACTTTCCCGTCGAGATGGTTGGTGTTGTCGTACGTATCTTTGAATAAATCGCAAGCCATACGAACATCATCAGTTGTAAGACGCATGATAATCTCTTCGATCGACAAGGATTTATTTGCGATAATGTCGTTGCGATACAAAGATGATTTTCCAATGGCAGCAGAAAAGATACTTGGGTTTGTCGTGACACCTACCACATTGTCATATTTGATTAACTCAATCAATGAGTTGTTTTGCAAGCGCTCCCTAGATAAATCATCTAACCAAACTGCAACTCCCGCTTGGGAAATTTCAGAGAGAGCGTTAGCCATGAATCTTGCTTAAACTTTCCTTGGCTGCTTTTACTATATTCTCAACGGTAAACCCAAACTCCTTAAACAACACTGAAGCGCTAGCTGATGCACCAAAATGTTCCAACGAAACTGCAACACCCATATCACCGATAAATTGATACCACGGTTGCGCAATGCCCGCCTCAATACTTACCCGTGCCTTTATGTTTCTAGGGATAACTTGGTCTTGGTATGTTGTTGGTTGTTCTTTAAACCATTCTAGGCAAGGAGCACTGACCACACGAGCCTTGATGCCATCTTGTGCCAATTTTTCTCGAGCGGCTAGAGCTAGGTATACCTCCGAACCGGTAGCTATTAAAATCACTTGGCATAGATCCTTTTTGTTATCCTCACCATAAGCAAGTACATAAGCACCATTTTTTACACCCGAAGTGTTTTGATACTTACTTCGATCTATCACTGGAAGATTCTGTCGAGAGAGAGCTAGACCAGCGGGTTTACCACGCTGGATTATCTCAACCCAACTAGCACTAACTTCATTTGCATCCGCTGGGCGAACAATTGATAAACCAGGAATTGCACGTAATGCCGCCAGATGTTCTACTGGTTGATGTGTGGGTCCATCTTCACCAAGACCAATAGAATCATGAGTCCAAACGTAAGTAACTGGTAATTGCATTAGCGCAGATAATCGAACTGAGCCTCTCATGTAATCACTAAACACTAAGAATGTACCGCCGAATGGTTTTACAAACCCATGAAGGGCTGCACCATTTAGAATTGCGGCCATGGCATGCTCTCTGATACCAAAATGAACTACCCGGCCAAATGGATTTGCACCCTTCATCTGACTGCCAGCAGGTAAGAAAGATCCGCCATTTTCAATACTGGTGTTATTGCTCTCGGCAAGATCAGCAGATCCTCCCCAAAACTCTGGTAGCTGCTCTGCCAGATATTGAATAACTTTTCCAGATGCAGCCCTAGTTGCTACATCCTTTTCTGTTGAAAATACCGGAATACCCTTATCCCAGTTAGAAGGTAATTGCCTTGCGGTTAATCTTGTTAGCAAAGCCGCTTTCTCAGGATTATTTGACTTCCAAAGCTCAAAATCTGAAAGCCAAGTTAAATAATTTTGGTGACCTCTATCTTTTACCTTTCGAGTGTGTTCAACAATTGCTTTCGGAGCATAGAAAACCTCTTTCGGATCGATCCCAAGTAATTTTTTCGTAGCAATAATCTCATCATCACCAAGTACAGAACCATGAGATTTAGCCGTTCCCTTAGCGTTAGGCGCAGGCCAGGCGATAACCGAATGAAGACGGATAAGAACTGGCTTGTTTTGTTCAGCTATTGCTTCGAGCATTGCTTGCTCTAATCTATCTCGATCCACATTTCCATCTGCTTTTGCTGGGACATCCAGCACCATCCAGCCGTAAGAGGCATATCGTTTAGAAACATCCTCAGTAAAAGCAATATGGGTGTCACCTTCAATAGATATTCGATTGTCATCATAAATTAGCTTTAAGTTGCCTAACGATTGAGTGCCCGCTAATGATGATGCTTCAGCACTAACACCTTCCTGCAAATCTCCATCAGATGCTAATACCCAGATATTGTGATCAAAAAGCCTTGTCTTACCCTCTGGATCAAATAATCCCTTAACATATCTAGATGACATAGCCATACCAACTGCATTTGCAACACCCTGACCTAATGGTCCTGTGGTTGTTTCTACGCCAACTGTATGTCCATATTCCGGATGCCCAGGAGTGGCTGAGTTTAAGGTTCTAAAATTCTTTAAATCCTCTAACTCCAATCCATAACCCGAAAGGAATAATTGAATGTACAAAGTCAGGGATGAGTGACCGCAGGAGAGAATGAATCGATCCCGATTGATCCAATCTGGATTACTCGGATCATGTTTAAGAATTCGTTGGAATAATGTGTAGGCGACCGGAGCTAGAGACATTGCAGTACCTGGATGGCCATTACCAACTTTTTGCACAGCATCCATAGCCAGAGCTCTTGATATTACAACCGCCTGATCATCCAACTCCTGCCAAATTGGTAAGTTACTCAATTCATGCCTCGCAATCTAAAGCCAGAGTCTGCCACTTTAATGAGTGACCAGGCGCTCACCCACACCAAAGTTGCTCCTAAAAGATGAAGTGCCACCAGAATTACCGGCAACCCGGTGAAATATTGAACATATCCAACAACGCCCTGCAGAAGTGAAACAGTTAAAAACAAACCAACACGCTTGTTTAGAGCGCTCAATCCAGATTGGCGGGTAATTAGAAATAGTAGAGAGGTAAGTACAAGAAGTGCTATCACCAGATCGGCATGGATCCAAGATACAACCCGCGCATCGAAATTAAACCGTTCTGCTTGATCATCCCCAGCATGTGGTCCACTGCCGGTGACAACTGTGCCTGCAATCAAGACTAGCAATGTGTTCCATATGAATATTGGAAGTAGGAATTTTGTTAATCCGGTAGCTGGTTGGCGACTTATACCCACCATCTCATACCGTAAGGAGATTGCACCACCAATTAGAAAAATTGATAACATAAAATGGCTAGCAACTGTTAATGGGTGTAAATCTGTCAAAACAGTGATCCCACCTAAGATTCCTTGACCAAAGATGCCAAGGATTTGTAACATTGCTAAGGATCTAATTCGCTTTTTATTTACTGAGGATGCAGATAATCTCACCGCAATTATGACCGCAGTTAAGGCAACAATCAGAAGAACAAAGGTAAGCAATCGATTGCCAAATTCAATCCAAGCATGTAAGGCACCCTCTGCTTGTCCCGGGACAGGTACATAGGAGCCAGGTGTGCATTCAGGCCAGGTGGGACATCCAAGCCCTGAGCCGGTAATTCGAACCGCACCACCAGTAATAATCAACGAGGATTGAAAAAAGACCAGAAGGCCGAAAATCCTCCCTTGTAGGGATTTTCTGGTCACCAACATGATTTAAGCCTATTGCTTTAGCCTCAAGCCGGCCGATATTTTGCCGTGAGGTAAGGCGCATTTCACACCGAAAACTGGGCGGGGGATTGGCGCTTAGTGATGAATTACGCAACACTTATGTTGTGAAAAAAGCAGAGCCAGATAAGACCCGAGATCAGGTCGCCCGCACCATTTTAGAGGCAGGACCTGCAACCGCTGCTGCTTTGTCAGAGAAATTAAAGATAACCGCCGCCGGAATACGTCGCCATTTGGATGCTTTAGTCGATGCAGGAGTTCTAACAGCGAGGGATCCTTATCAGTCAACTGAACGAGGTCGAGGTCGACCATCCAAAGTTTTTGTAATGACAGATATGGGTCGCGAAAAATTTGAACACTCCTATGATGATTTAGCTGTCTCTGCACTGAAGTTTATGGCAAGTAAAAATGGTGAACATCTCGTTAACGAGTTTGCAACCTCTAGGGCTGATGATCTAGTCCGAAAAGGAGAAGCAATAAGAAATTCAAATAAATCGCTGTTAGAGAAAAGTAAATCTTTGGCCAAATTACTTACTAAAGAGGGATACTCCGCAACAAGTGACAAGTTAGGTAATGGGGAGGAAATCTGTCAGCATCACTGTCCAATCGCTCATGTGGCATCAGAATTTCCACAATTATGCGAGGCAGAAACTAAAGCATTCTCAGAAATCTTAGGAACTCATGTTCAACGCTTGGCCACTATCGCACATGGCGATGGCGTTTGCACCACCTTTATCCCCAATACTCTTACCCCTTACTCAAAATCAAAAATCAAAGAAGGAGCACGATAATGACCCAGATCGCACATCCAGAGCTAGATGGTATTGGCAAGTATGAATATGGTTGGTCAGATAAAAATGATGCCGGGTCTAATAGTCGACGAGGATTGAACGAAGAGGTAGTTAGAGATATCTCATCGAAGAAAAATGAACCACAGTGGATGTTAGATATGCGTTTAAAGGGATTAAATCTCTTTGATAAAAAGCCTATGCCAAGTTGGGGATCTGATTTAAGTGGCATCTTCTTTGACACAATCAAATATTTTGTGCGTTCAACTGAAAAGCAAGCTACATCTTGGGAAGATTTACCTGATGACATCAAAAATACCTATGATCGACTTGGTATTCCAGAGGCTGAGAAGAAGCGATTGGTTGCTGGTGTTGCAGCTCAGTATGAATCTGAGGTTGTTTATCACTCCATTAGGGAGGATCTAGAAAAACAAGGTGTTTTGTTCTTAGACACTGATACCGCACTTCGCACTCATGAGGACTTGTTTAAGGAGTATTTTGGAACTGTAATTCCAGTTGGTGATAACAAGTTTGCTGCCTTGAACACCGCAGTCTGGTCAGGAGGATCATTTATTTATGTACCAAAAGGTGTCAAAGTAGATATTCCACTGCAGGCATATTTCCGAATCAACACCGAAAATATGGGTCAATTTGAGAGAACTTTGATTATCGCTGATGAAGATTCATATGTTCATTATGTTGAAGGTTGTACAGCACCAATTTACTCATCTGATTCACTGCACTCAGCAGTTGTTGAGATTATTGTGAAAAAGAATGCTCGAGTTCGATATACAACGATTCAAAATTGGTCCAACAATGTCTACAACCTGGTTACTAAGCGCGCCACTTGTGCTGAAGGTGCCACCATGGAGTGGATCGACGGAAATATTGGGTCCAAAGTTACAATGAAATACCCTGCTGTAATGTTGATGGGACCTCATTCAAAGGGTGAAACTCTTTCCATAGCTTTTGCTGGTGAAGGTCAACATCAAGATGCTGGTGCAAAAATGGTTCATGCAGCCCCTTACACATCATCAACAATTATCTCTAAGTCAGTTGCCCGCGGTGGCGGTCGTACTTCATATCGTGGCCTTGTTAAGGTCGAAGAAGGAGCACATCACTCTAAGAGCACTGTTAAATGTGATGCGCTATTAGTTGACACTATCTCCCGCTCAGATACTTACCCTTATGTAGATGTTCGTGAGGATGATGTTTCTATGGGCCATGAAGCAACCGTCTCTAAAGTAAGTGATGATCAACTCTTCTACCTAATGTCCCGTGGTCTTGGCGAAGATGAAGCGATGGCGATGATAGTTCGCGGCTTTATTGAACCAATAGCAAAAGAGCTGCCAATGGAGTATGCCCTTGAACTTAATCGTTTAATTGAGTTACAAATGGAAGGCGCAGTCGGTTAATGAGTGTACTTGCCACAAATTATCTAACTCCAACAGGACGAGAAGAGGCTTGGCGGTTTACTCCGCTAAAGCGTTTGGCGGGGTTGCACGATAACTCCACTAAGGTCATTGATCACATCTCAATTGCGGCAAAATCGACACTGCCAAATGGAGTAAGTCTTTTAGTTGCAGATGCTTCAGATTATCCGCCTTCCTACACAAGCACCGATGTTGTTACAAATCGTGTCAGGCAAGAGGTTAAGAAGATCTCAGTTCTTACCATCGCAAAAGATCTTGAGTTGACTGAGAGCATTTATTTGTCTCGTAATTGCTCAACCTCACCAGAGGTGAGTCGAATCCTCATTCAAGCAGGTGTGAATAGTAAAAGCACGGTTGTAATTGAGAATACCGGCACGGGTGAAATCGGAGAAGAGATTGAAATTAATCTCTCACCCGGGGCATCACTTGATCTAATTTCACTTCAGGAGTGGGATAGATCTGCGGTTCATATTGCCCAACACCACGCAATTGTTAGCAAAGATGCCCAGTTCACCTCTTATGTAGTTTCCGTTGGTGGCTCGGTAGTTCGAATAAGTCCAACAGTGGAGTTCACTGGCGGTGGATCATTCGCTGATTTATATGGAGTTTACTTTGCTACTGATGGTCAGCATTTAGAACATCGTATCCATGTTAATCACAATGTTGCTAATGCAAAATCAAGAGTAAATTACAAAGGCGCATTGGCGGGCAAGCAAGCCCACACAGTTTGGATTGGTGATGTATATATACATAAAGGTGCTGAAGGCACTGACACATATGAGTTGAATAGAAATCTGCTTTTAACAGATGGAGCTAGAGCTGACTCTGTTCCTAATTTAGAGATAGAAACTGGTGAAATCGTTGGTGCAGGTCATGCTAGTACCACAGGTCGTTTTGATGATGAACAATTGTTTTACCTTCAATCCCGCGGAATTCCTGCAGATATTGCTCGGCGCTTAGTGATTCGTGGATTTTTTGCTGAAATTATTAATAAGTTGAAGAGCGCTGATCTTGAAGATCGACTAATGCTCCGCATTGATGATGATCTTGCAAAGGTAGGCCAGTGATGGCAGATTTAATTTTTGATACTCTCGTAGAGGGAAAACCAGTTGCTGTGGAAGTTAATGGAACTCAGGTTTGTGTTGCCAAAGTTGGCAATGAGGTATTTGCAGTTGCTGATACTTGCACCCACGCAGAGGCCTCATTATCTGAAGGCGAAATTACTGATGGCAAAATAGAGTGTTGGCTTCACGGCGCAGAGTTTGATCTTCGGACAGGGCAAGCGCTAACGCCCCCAGCAACAGCTGCATTGAAAACTTTCAAAGTTTTACGCAATGGCAATCAAATAACAATCACCGAGTAAATAGGAGAAATCAAATGAGCGTATTAGAGATTAAGAATTTACAAGTAAGCGTTGTAACAGATGCTGGAAACAAGGAGATTCTCCGCGGCGTGGACCTGACCATTAAATCTGGCGAAACACATGCCATTATGGGGCCGAACGGCTCTGGCAAATCGACACTTGCCTATTCCATTGCTGGGCATCCAAAGTATTTGATAACCGGTGGATCAGTCACCTTAGACGGAGCTGATGTACTTGAAATGAGTGTTGATGAGCGGGCAAAGTCTGGATTGTTCTTAGCCATGCAGTATCCAGTTGAGGTTCCAGGAGTTTCGGTATCGAATTTTTTGCGCACTGCAGTAACTGCAATTCGTGGAGAAGCGCCAAAGGTGAGAACGTGGGTAGGAGAGGTCAAAGAAGCAATGGCTTCATTAAATATTGATACAGCCTTTTCAGAACGAAATGTAAATGAGGGTTTTTCAGGTGGAGAAAAGAAGCGTCATGAGATTTTGCAAATGGAATTACTAAAGCCAAAAATTGCAATTCTCGATGAGACTGATTCTGGGCTAGATGTAGATGCGTTACGGATTGTTTCAGAGGGAGTCAATAGGGTTAAAGCAAATTCAGATCTTGGGGTTATGTTGATAACCCACTACACCAGGATTTTGCGGTACATCAAGCCAGACTTTGTTCACGTATTTGCTAATGGCAAGATTGTTGAAGAGGGCGGTCCTGAGCTAGCTGACAAACTTGAAGAGAAGGGTTATGCAGAGTACATAACTGCCTAATTCATGAGTTCCGATCTTTCTATATACAAAAAGGATTTCCCGATATTTTCACGTTCTGTTCGTGGCGGTAACCCTTTAATATATCTAGACAGCGGCGCCACCTCTCAGAAGCCTGAAGTAGTTATTGAAGCGGAAGCAAATTTTTACCGTACAAAAAATGCCGCGGTACATAGAGGTGCTCACTTACTTGCCGAAGAGGCCTCTGATGCCTATGAGAGCGCTCGGGAGAATGTGGCTAGATTTATTGGTGCAGCGACAGCAGAGGTGATTTTTACTAAAAGTGCGACGGAGTCTTTAAATTTTCTTGCAACCTCCTTTGGAAATCCAGATTCACGTATATCGATTAAAGCAGGTGACGAAATTGTTGTCACTGAAATGGAACATCATGCCAATTTAATTCCTTGGCAGCAGTTGGCCAAAAGAGCTGGAGCTAAATTAACCTGGCTGTCAGTCACTGCAGAGGGACGCCTTGATCTATCAAATATAGACAAGGTAATTAATAGTAAAACTAAGATAGTTGCTATCACTCATCAATCCAACGTTTTCGGCACCGTTGTGCCAATCGAGCTAATTGTGAAGGCATCTCGAAATGTTGGTGCATTAATCGTTCTTGATGCATGTCAATCTGTTCCACATTTTCCTGTCAATGTGAAGCAATTGGGCGTTGATTTCCTGGCTTTCTCTGGCCACAAAGTATTGGGACCAACTGGCATTGGAGTTTTGTGGGGTAAATCTGAATTACTAGAAAAATTTGAACCAGCAATATTTGGCGGATCTATGGTTGATTCAGTAAGTATGGATGGAGCTACCTGGGCACCGGCTCCAAGAAAATTTGAGGCAGGAGTGCCAAACATGGCACAAGCCGTTGGCCTTTCAGCGGCTATCGATTACTTAAATCAAATAGGCATGCAAAATCTTGCACTCCATGAGCACAGATTGACTGAAGAGTTGCTGGCAGGATTGAAAAAGATTAAAGAGGTAACCGTTGTTGGACCACTGGATATGAAAGATCGGGGAGGGGTAGTTTCATTTACTGTGGATGGAGTTCATCCGCATGATGTTGGACAGGTGCTGGATCAATATGGAATCGCTGTGCGGACCGGTCACCACTGCGCTTGGCCTCTGATGAAAAAGCTCAATCTAGTCGGAACAACTAGGGCGTCGTTTCATCTTTATAACAGTTCTGAGGATGTGTTGAGTTTGCTTAAAGCGGTGGAAAAAGTTACCGATTACTTTAAGGTGTCGAAATAATGGAATTAGATTCGCTTTATCAAGCGGTAATTTTAGATCATTATCGATCACCGCTTCATAAAGGCCTTTCCTCACAAAAAGATATTCAAGTCCATCACAACAATCCAAGCTGTGGTGACGAAGTAACGCTAAACCTAACTATGCAAAATGGAGTTGTTAAGGAGATTACTTGGGATGGAGTCGGCTGTTCAATATCGATGGCTAGTGCCTCTGTAATGAGTGATTTATTGTCGGGAAAGGAATATTTGCAAGCCCTAAAAATCTTAGAGGCGTTTGTTGAGTTGATGCAAAGCAAAGGTCAATCAAAAGGAGATGAAGAGATACTTGAAGATGGCGTAGCTTTTGCAGGGGTCTCCAAGTTTCCAGCAAGAATTAAATGTGCGCTATTAGGCTGGATGGCCTTTAAAGATGCAGCAACACAGGTGATGGCGTAGAATAAGCATATGGGCGCAACTATTGATGATATTACCGAGGCGATGAAAGATGTAATCGATCCCGAATTAGGAATAAATGTAGTTGATCTCGGTTTAGTGTATGACATGCGATTAGATGAAAATAATATTGCAACTCTTGATATGACTCTGACCTCTGCTGCTTGCCCATTACAAGATGTTATTGAGGATCAAACTAGACAAGTTCTGGCAGACCTTACTTCAGATGTGAAAATTAACTGGGTGTGGTTACCACCTTGGGGTCCAAATAAAATTTCTGATGATGGAAGAGAACAATTACGCTCGATTGGCTTTACCGTTTAAGTTTTTTGCTCTCACTCGCTAGGGTGTAGTTATGTCAATGCACTCAACCTGGATGTCATTTCGGTCATTGACCCAGGATTCATCGGTAAAAAATCAAAAGCTTAAGCCGGGTACCTTAAAACGAATCGCTAGTTTTGCAATTCCATACAAGATTTCACTCTTTTTCTTTCTTATTACCGTAGTCATTGATGCGCTTTTAATAGTTGCAACGCCATTACTACTTCGGCGCTTAATTGACGAAGGAGTCATACCTAAAAATTCTGAATTAGTAACTCAACTGGCACTTGCTGTAGGAGTTATTGCCTTGCTTGATGCCCTTTTCAGCATGATAGGTAGATGGTTTTCAGCACGGATTGGGGAGGGTTTGATTTATGACCTTCGTAGAATGATCTTTGAACATGTCCAACGCCAATCGATTGCTTTTTTTACTAGAACTCAAACAGGAGCTTTAATCTCGAGATTGAATTCAGATGTAATTGGCGCTCAACAAGCCTTTACTTCAACTCTTTCTGGAGTGATAAGCAATGTTTTAAGTCTTATTCTGGTGATTATTACAATGTTGACTTTGTCTTGGCAGATCACGTTGATCTCGCTAACGCTACTTCCACTATTTTTATATCCTACTAAATGGGTTGGCAGAAAGCTTCAAGGTTATACACGACAATCTTTTGATATAAACGCATCGATGTCAGCAACGATGACAGAGCGCTTTAATGTCTCTGGCGCACTGTTAGTTTCACTTTATGGGGATTCTGCCCGGGAGAAAACTGAGTTTTCTACAAAAGCGCGGAAGGTAGCAGACATAGGTATTTCTATTGCGTTGCTTAATCGACTTTTCTTCATCGCTTTAACTTCTATTGCGGCTATAGCAACAGCCGTTGCATATGGCGTAGGAGGCCAATTAGCAATCGAAGAACAATTAACCGTTGGAACTTTGCTCGCAATTACCGCCTTACTTGCCCGTCTTTATGGTCCGCTTACAGCCTTGTCAAATGTTCGCGTCGATGTAATGAGTGCATTGGTCTCATTTGAGAGAGTCTTTGAAGTTTTGGACTTACAACCCATGGTCGTGGATAGATTGAATGCCAAAGAGATAACTACAGATAAACCAGAACTTACCTTTGAAAATGTTTCATTTACTTACCCACGAGCTGACGAGATTTCTTTAGCTTCGCTTGAAATTGTGGCCAAACCAGAGATCTCCATAACGGGACAAACCTTGAAAAATATCTCATTCACAGTAAAGCCAGGAACCCTTACTGGAATTGTTGGACCTTCAGGTGCTGGAAAGAGCACTATCAGTTCATTAATACCAAGACTTTATGATGTTACTTCTGGTCGAATATTGATAAACAACGAGGATATCCGAAATAGCACTATTAAATCGTTACGAAACATGATCGGAGTTGTCACTCAAGACTCACATATGTTTCATGACACGATTATGAATAATCTGCTGTATGCAAAAAATGATGCAAAATCAGAGGAGATTGAATCTGCCTGTCGTGCGGCTCGGATATGGAGTTTTATAGAGAGTTTGCCAAATGGCTTAGATACGGTTGTTGGCGAGCGTGGCCATCGACTATCAGGGGGCGAGAAACAACGGCTTGCAATTGCAAGATTACTACTTAAACAACCGAGCTTGGTGATTCTAGATGAAGCTACAGCTCACCTTGACTCTGAGAATGAGGCTTTAGTTCAAGCGGCATTAAAAGAGGCATTAGTTGGCAGAACAAGTATTGTGATCGCTCATCGACTTTCCACAATCATCCAAGCAGATCAGATTCTGGTGCTAGATGCCGGAGAGATTGTGGAGCGAGGAACTCACGAGCAATTAGTTGCAAATAAAGGGTTGTATTTTGATTTATTCGAAAGGCAAAATCTACAGGCAGATTTAATTTAGTCTCTTCTGTTTTGGCGTAAATATTGCATCCTTTTTTATCGTTTCTCTTCCAGCGTTAGCGGCAATCACGGCTATGTATGGCAATGTAACTGCTCCAAAAAGGGCTATCCAGCGATATGGGCTAGGCAGAACAACTGTCAGAATGAAACACACTGTCCTGATCATCATCGATATGAAATATCTGCGTTGCCTTGCAGATTGATCAATAGTTAGACCTGACTGTGCGGTCGTTATTGACTGAGTTGCCTCTTTGGGTTTTTTCATACCTTGATGATAGATGGTCTTGCCAGATATAGCGAGAAAAAAATGAGGTGACTCACTAAGTGTGAGCCACCTCATTTACAGATGATATTAGTTGTTAGTTCCCCTTGCTTTAGCGATTCGATTTAGAATCTGATATCCAAAAACTGCTAGGACAGTTGAATTGATAATTCCACTAAAAGTGAAATCTCCACGAGTCCAGGACATATCTGAGATACCAATGATTAGTGAAGAGGCTGCAATATAAAGATTTATTGGATTTGCAAAATTAACCCGGCCATCAATCCAAATTCTTGCACCTAGCACCCCAATCATTCCAAAGAGAGCAACTGTCACTCCACCCTTTACTCCAGCAGGAGTAGCTGAAAGAACAGCTCCAAATTTAGGTGACAGTGCCAGCAGAATTGCGCCAATACCCGCAAAAATGTATGCCAAAGTTGAGTAAACACGGCTAGCAGCCATTACTCCAATGTTTTCTGCATATGTAGTAGTACCGGAACCACCACCTAAACCAGCGAGTGTGGTTGCAGCGCCATCTGCGATCAGTGCATTTCCTACCTGATCATCTAAATTTTTTCCAGTCATTGCTGCAACTGCTTTTACATGCCCAACATTTTCAGCTATCAAAACTAAAACAACTGGGAGAAATAACAGCATTGCGCTGCTGTCAAAGGTTGGGGAGGTAAAGGAAGGCATTGCAACCCATTTGGCCGCTGTAACACCTGAGAAATCGACATCTCCCATAAGTGCGGCAACAACATAGCCAACAACTAACCCCGCAAAGATACTGATTCTGCCCAGGAATCCGCGAAAGAAAGCTGAAATTAAACCAATTGAAAGTAGAGTGATTAAACCAAGTCTTTGACCCATCATGAAGTCATTTTTTGCAGCACCGGCTAGGTTTAATCCAATAACCATAACAATTGTTCCAGTTACTACTGGTGGTAGTAAGGTATCGATCCATCCAGTTCCAGCAGCTTTCGCTATGAAACCAACGATGGCTAGTAAAACACCGGCAGCAACGATTCCACCTAATGCAGATGGAATACCACCTGAGGTTTTCGCCGCAGCTACTGGCGCTAAGAATGCAAAGGATGATCCCAGGTAGCTCGGAAGTTTATTTTGCGTGATGATAATGAACAACAAGGTTCCGATACCAGAGAAAAACAGAGTGGTGGTCGGAGAGAATCCGGTAATAATTGGCACTAGGAATGTTGCACCAAACATGGCTGCAATATGTTGAATTCCCATGCCTAGTGTTCGAGGCCATGAGAGACGTTCATCTGTTGATACAACCTCACCGGGTTGTATTTGTTTGCCATTTCCGTGAAGTTTCCAACTAAGCATTGTTTCTCCTTAATTGTTATACCTACTTCAATTCTGAAGAGGTAGCTTTCAGGCCCAAAGGGGGTAGGCGCTAAATAAAAAGAATAGAACTGCTGGGGTGAAAAACTGGTAACTATCTGAGAGTTTCTGATTATTTCCTTGGACTATGGGGGGTTCTACGCTCAGTTTTAGGATCAGAAGCCACCTTGGGTATGCTTGACCCATCAAGTGGATGCATACGCTCCCACCTTCTCCGCCACGGCGGACTGGTTGCTTCTTTAGAAGCGCGGCTGTTTTCGCTTGTGCAATGCCTTAATAATCTAGCGA
>Ga0315902_10001957_pt1 | contig 32845 bp, 61 predicted proteins | sample LakEriMetagenome_9_FD_203523 | JGI IMG/M metagenome (GOLD analysis project Ga0315902, IMG submission 203523) | Freshwater fungal communities from buoy surface, Lake Erie, Ohio, United States - Buoy 12 MA117 | ecosystem: Environmental > Aquatic > Freshwater > Lake > Lake biofilm | place: USA... | reverse complement strand
GCCACTCATCGTGAAGTCCACCACCGTCGGCTCGCTGCCGCTGGTGTTTTGCGAGAGCGACCCTGTCACCACTACGCTGTCGCTGCTCGTCGGCAGGCTCGTCGCCGGGATTGTGCAAGCCTCGTCCAGCCACCAGTTCGTATCGGTGCCGCCGGTCATGCTAGTCGCCGACATGACGCTGCCAGTAGCGACCACGCCGTAGTTCCCAGCGGTGCCGGGACTGCTGGCAGTAAGATTCATGGTTGAGCCGTCAACAGTCGCAGCCACAGAGACTGCGGCCTCAACCAAAGGCTCCAGCGTGGCGAGCGTAGTCGCCAGATCGACGCCGATGGCGACGGCCGTGTTTCCTTCGGTGACAGTGCTGTCGCTATCGAACTCAAAGACCACGCCGTTGATGTTCAGCGTGTCGCCGTCAACAGGCTGGTCGCTGAAAGAGACGCTGCCGGTCGCGGCCGTCGGAACAGTCGCCCAGTTCCCGTCACTCGTCGCGTTGTTGTAGTACAGCGTTGCCATCTATTTAGTATCCCGGTACGAAGGCGATGATGTCCCACTTGTCACGGCCCGCGTGATACGTCGCGGCGAGAACGTCCATCTTGTTCGCGGCCGTGCTGAACGGCAGCGGCGAGGTCGCGGACGCAGGCAGATTGAACTTGTCGCCCAGCGTCACGCTTCGGCTTCCGGTGCCGTCCTGCGTGAGCCGCCACCGCAACGTCTGGCCGTTCACCGGGTTCGATGGGTTGGCGAGCGTGGCATTGTCGGTGAGCGTAACGTCGAAGATGTCGCCAGACGCGGCGTCCGTGCTGAGCGTGGCGGCGTAGGCGATAGCAACAACGTGCGGGTTCCGCAGCAGTGAGGCCGACACCTTCTTGGTGACAGGCGAGCCAGTGGGGTCGTCAACAATAACGAACAGGTCATCGGGCGTGACGGCCGAAGCCGCAGACAGTTCGCTGATCTTCACCTCTGTCATTAGTTCTGCTCCGTTCTGATCTTGTCGCCCGATTCAGTGGCGATGGCCGCACCGGACTCAGTCAAAAGCACAGGAGCCGAAGGCGCGGCGATCGGCTTTTTCGACGGCCTGAGAAGCCTGGGGTTCATTGGCATAGTGCGCTACTCGCTATGGCTTTACAGTAAGGGATGTAACGACCTAGCCCTTGGCCATCACGGTCATGGCGCAGGTGGTGCCGCCAACAACAATCGGGGCAACGTGATTGACCGCAAAGCAGGCGTCCGGAACGGCGATGATGCCCACCGTCACGGCTGACGTTACAGCCGAGCCATCGGCGTACACCTGCACCGGGGCAATCCTGGGATCGACCGTGCCATGCCAGCGGATCTGCGTGCAGCCGTTGGTGGCGCCGATCATCACGCACGCCCCGCCAAAGCGGCCAAAGGGGAACTGCCCGGAAGTGGTCGCCGCCGAGCTGTTGGCGGTGATGACCGTGCCGGGGCTAAAGTGACGCGCGATCTCGTTCATACGTTCCTTCCTTTGACGCGGTATGCGTGCTTCTCAATGATCTTTTCCCGCAGCTCCCCGGCCTTGGCGTTGGGGTTTCTGCGTTTCTCCTTGCGAATCTCGTCTTTAATGATGCTCTCGGACAGCACCTTGCGTTGCGGAGCCTCGGGGCCCGGGTCGTAGTTCACGCTCCCGGACACAGCCAGACGACGCTTGCGGGCGACTTTGAGGACGTCATCGTTGGATGACACCCACGCGGCCGGATCACGCCAGCCACGCTTGTCAGCCAGCCCGGCGCAGTACACCTTGCCGTTCGGGTTAATCCCAGCCTGCTTGGCTTCCTTCAGCACGTAGTTGGCCTGGAGCCTGGGCATGGAGTCGAACTGCTCCATGTTCTGCCGCCCCTCCAGGAATGCCCGTTCCGTTCCCTTTGTCCCTGGGGGCGTCTGCGTGGCGACCATAATGGCCCACCGCTCGCCGTAGGGCAGGGCCTTTTCGTACGTGTCCACGGCATCGCGGCCGAGGATGCGGACCTCATAGGGAATGTCCATACTGACTACTGTCCTTCGGGGGGAGCTTCAGGCTGCTGGCCGGGGGGAGGGCCTGGGGGAGGAGGAGGCGGCGGAGGCACCATGAACTCCGACACATCCATCTGCATCGCCTGCCCCCACTTGGTGAGCAGAGCGTTGAACAGCTGCGGCTGGCCGGCTTGCATCATGCCCTGCGCAACAGGCGCCAGGATCTGCATGGCCTGATTGATCTGCTCCACCCTGGTCGCGGCGTTGGGCTTGCGCACAGAGCCGGCTTCGACGCGGTAGGAGTACTCCCGAACAATGGAATCCGGGTCTTCGTTCTGAACGTGCAGCTGCCACGCCTGGGCGGCCATTGGCCCGAGGAGAGGTTCGACGTCTTGGGGGTAAATGAGCCACCGTGCCAGGAGGGCCTCCTTGCGTGCGACCTCCGACAGAGCGTCTTCCAAGATGTTGGCGTAGTCGTCGGGGCGCACCGAGATTTGCTCGGACTTCACGGTCGCCTCTGCAGCCGACCTGAAGGATGCCCTGGTCATGCCGTAAATCAGCTCGGTCAGACCAACCCGACGATCAAAGAGCGCGGTGACCTCCGAGATGATGTTGTACATGTCCTGGGTCACCCCAGGCATCTGGAAGACCGAGATCACATCGCTGACCGACCGGCCGACAGCTTCGGAGATTTCGACAATGTTGAAGCCGGTATCGGACCTCTCCAGGATCTTCGCCTTGAGGTCTGGGTCCGCAGCCTTCGATACGCCAATGAGCGTCTGGCTGGAGGTCGCAATGCGCGTGGCGAGGAAACTCATCGCCCAGTTGATAAATCGAAGCTCCCCGATTCCGGGACGAATGAGCGAGATGGGCCAGCTGTAGCCCGGCTTCCCATGCCACGCCAGGAGCGTGAACGGCCAACCGTTTGGTTCAGCCCAGAATGGGATCGGCCACTGGGCAGCCATGAACAGCGACTGCGGAATGCCAGTCTCGTCCACTTCCTCCTGCAGCATCTGCGGCGGGCAGTTCAGGGGGAAGTCAATTCCCTCGGCCACAACGATGTAGCAGTTCGGTCCCAGCGCATCGAAAACACCACTGAGATCCTTGTCGGCATCCTTCAGGCGATCACCGAACCCGGTCTTGGAGTAAATCTCCCAGTAGCAGATCAGGTCGTTCGTCTTGCCGTTCTTCTTCTTGTACTCGTAGCCACGCTCGCCATCTTCCGCGCGGCTGGAGTAGCTCTCAATGTGGCCCTTCAGCTGCTCCCGGTCCAGGCCGAACTTCGCGGCCACTTCGTCAATCGGCTGCGTCCTGCGGCGCGCGGTCCAGCGGATGTCCTCAAACTCATCGGCGTCCGGATCCCAGACGATGTTCTGGATGGAGTCAAAGAATGACCCCGCCATCCGGATCTCGCTGCCTGGGGGCTGGTACAGCTCATGCCACCATACCCCTGCACCTGTGATGAACGCCTCTTCCACAACCTTGCGGGAGTGGCGCTTCAGGTCCAGCTCGTTGGGCGTGTAGTTCAGATAGTCCTCAAGCAGCTTGGCAATGACTTTGCGCCGCTCCTGGAGGAACTGCTGCTGCTCCACGCCCTGCTGGTACGCCATCATCCCGGGGTCAGGCATCATCACCGGCTGGCCATCAGGCCCCATGACGGGCTGGCCGTCCGGTCCCATTTGGGGAACAGGAGGCTGCGGCTGGATGCCCAGGAGCATCGGCCCGATGACCGGATAGTCCTTGGGCGTCACTGCCCGGTTGGGGTTCCGGTGATGAATGACCGAGCTAAAGAGACGGACGGCCTCCCAAACGCGGTTCACCATCATTCTGAACGGGGGAGGATTGAGCCCCTTGTTGTATCCACGCTCGCCCCGAGCCCGTGAATCCTTCCACATGGCGTCGGGGTCCGAGCAGTAGAACATCATCGCTTCGTCAGCGTCGTCCTGGAACGGCCGCTTGTGCGTCTGGGCCTGCTTGATGCACTCCAGCCAGCGCTTGGTAATCGGACGAAGCGGATTCTCGTCGGGCATCTAATGTCTCCTACTGACTAATGCCCGTTCAGCCCTTTTTGCGGCCGTCCAAGTCAGCGACCTTCTTCTCAAGAAGAGCCACTTTCTCGGCCAAAACAGCCACTTTCGGGTCACGCGGCTTGTGCTGCCACAGGCCGTACCGCTTCCAGTCCGGAAACTCATTCACGCCCGGATCGGTGGAGTGATGCACCGAGGGCTTCAACTGCCCGCCGTAGGCCCCGGAGACGGCCCAGAGCGTCAGCGTCCGCGAGGCGGCTTCGACAACTAGGGCAGGGGAGAGGGGCGCGTCGGCATGGGGCTGGTACAGAACCCAGTCGCCAACTTCGGCACTGGGCATGGAGAAATCGCTCATCGCTTCAGGCTTCCTATGGGGCCAAGGATCACGCAGGGGTCTTCGGACCTCCGCTCTCGTCGTCGCTTGTCGGCCAGATACTTCACCCACCACGGGTCTTGGCCGAGTTGTCTGGGAGGCTTGTGGTACTTCGGCTCGTAGGCACAGAGGTACTCAAGTGTCTGGCAGGCATGCACTTCACCGCGCGTCTGCGGCTCGTCGGTGACAAACACCTGCCCGTTCACGGTCGTTGTCTTCTTGCGATACCGCTTGATCTCACGGATGAGATTGGGACACGCGCCCTGGAGGATCTTCAGCTGCGTCGTCCCGTCGCCGCGGATGTGCAGCATCTTGCGGACGAGCGCGGTGCGGGCCGGGATGTCGTCGGAGCCAGGAATGAACTGGTGGCCGCCGATGAGGAATTTGATGTTCCGCTTCTTCAGCTCCTCGGAGTACAGCTCATGCGGCAGTCGTCCCGAGCCCAGGTCACGCAGGGTGCCGCCGTGCATGTCCATGATCGCGGATCGGATCAGCTGGTCATGGGCCTTCTCGGCAAACTGCTCGCCCCAGATCAGGGCGTTGCAGTTGCGGATGTACAGCTCGTCGTAGATCAGCAGGAACCGTTCATCGGGAGGCACGGCCCCGAAGAGCGTGGCCATCACGGCGTGGCCAGGGTCAATCGCCACGTAGCGCGTCCAGTCCGGGGGCACCCGGCCGTCAGGAAGTTCTTCTCTGGGGAAGATGTGGACCGACTGATTGAACGTCGGGTACATCAGCGTGGATTCGGTGGTGAACTCACCCTCCGCACGCATGCGGAGTTCTTCCTGACCAAGAGCCGACCACCGTTCGATGTTCTTCCGCTTTTCCTCGTCATCGATGAACTGGTTGTCTAAGAAGCGAAACGTGAACTTGCGGATGATGGCGTCCTTGTCTTCCGACACCTTGTCCGCACGCTCGCACAGTCCGATGAGCGCGTCGTTCTTTGAGTGTGGCATGGCCGACCAAATGAACCGGCCCTTGCGATCCGCGAGCCGCGCTTGGCACTCCCCGATCCACCGCTCGTTGTTCAGGTCTTCGTCCAGCCACACGGCATCGGCCTGATAGCCCTGGGGAGGCTCGCCTTCCGACGAGAAGCACCAGATCGTCCAGCCGTTGGTCAGCTCGCACTTGTTGAGATAGCCAGCGTTCTTCAGCACCCAGGACATGTCCTTCACAAGTCTTGGCGGAATAAGCGGAGGGGCGGGTTTACTCTTCGCCTTGTCGTCGCCCTTCCTGATGCTGCGCCACTCGCCAGTCTCTTCGTCTTTGGTGATCCGGAACGCCCCGGCTTTGAAGAGGATCGGGTAGATCACAAGCCCGATGTGGGGCCAATTGCGGCCGACGATGGCGAGGTTGCCGCCTTCGGACGGGTATTTCTCGTACGGGTCTTGCCCCGTCACAGCTCGGGCCATCTCCACTGCCACTGCCAAAGACTTGCCGCCTCGGTTGCCACCCAGGACGATCCGCTCGCTGGCCATGCACTTGTGGAACTCTTCCTGGTGAGGCATGGGACGATACAGCCGCAGAGCCTCCAGCCGGCGAGACGCAAGCTCAGCCTGCACCTCACGCAGCTGTTGGATCTGATGCTGCGAGACAACCGGAGCGTCTGGCTTCGGGATCTCAGGCGGCGGGATCTTCGGATGCTTTTTCATTGACCTGACGCATGTTCATCGGGTGGAACTCCCCGCAGCCCTGGCTCTTGTCGGTCAGCGGGAACTCCCACATCCCGAGCCTCGCCTGCGGCGGAAACCGGCGGCACTCCCCCACCAACGCTTCCGGCTTGCTCACTCCCCACCACCGGCAGTTCTCGCACTTCATCAGCATGTTCCAGCCTCACTTGGTTGCCGTTCACCTTCATCGATAAGGCGGCAGCGAGAACGTCCCGCCGGTACTGCGCCTCTAGCTCTTCCTCAGTCATCAGATCCAATGGCTTCTTTGCACCGCCCATGGCCGTGTTGGTGGTGATGAGCCGCATCACGCCGTCCAGCATCTTGGTCCTGAAAGCACCACCGACCGGGGAGTCGTAGTACTGCTTCATGTAGGCATTGGCGAATCCGCTCACGCCACCGAAATAGCCCATCAGCACTTCCAGCAGCTCCGACGAGTGCGGGATGTTGGCCCCGCCGATCCGGGACGATGCGATGAACATGTCCACCGCCCCACGTTCGATCTCAGCGAGCTTGCTATTCTGCTTCTTCTGTCGCTTCTGGCGTTCGACCTTGTTGCGGCACTTGCGGCAGCGGGCGTGAAAGCCATCCTTGGACTTGTGGAAGTTAGCCGTGGTGGCGGGATATGACGTCCCGCATTCGATGCACGCCTTGTAGTCAGCCATGCTACGCGCAGCTGTTCTTCTGGCACTTCTGCAGGAAGTTCTCCAGCGTCTGCGCCGGGCGAAGCTCCACGGTCTTCACATCCGGATCGACGTTGGCTTCCCAGCTTTGTTTCAGCTTGGAGGAGATGTGCGACGGCTGGACGTACGACGGCTTGCCAACCACCAGCGGCTTGTGGTGCCCAGCCCAGGCGTCCCAGTTGCAGAACACGGGGTTGTAGCCAAGCTTCTGCGTGCCGACCAGCGAGAGGTCTCGGGTCATGGTGACGTCCTCGGTCGAAGCCTTCTCCGCCTCGTACAGGTCCGAGAATTCGTAATAGAACCATGGCCTCTCGCCGGGGGCCTTGGGCTCAGTCAGCTCAAACGCCCGCATGTCGTACATGATCAAGCCGGTGGGCAGGGCGGCGCACTCTTGAACGCCAGCCATCCTGGCGGCCTGGGGGCGTTCGTACATCTTCAGCTGGAAGTCCGGATTCACGCTGTCCGTACGGAGGTTCCGCCACTCAAAGACATACACGCACTCATGCGGCGGCGGGCCGCAATACGGAGCCCCGATGACGCATGGCCCGAGCGAATAGTGCTTGACCAAGAAGTCGAACGACGACTGGAAGAACGGCTTTGCGGCCGACTCCACGCCCAGGTACAGGTCGGGCGTCATGTCGCTGTCGATCATCACAAGGACGTCCAGGCCAAAACTCCGGGCGTCCAGCACGGCCTTGTTCCTGGACATAGTCACAGGCGTGTCGGCAATGTTCCAGATGCGGATGTTCGCAATCCGCTCGTCCTTGGAGAGATCCGCAACGAGTGGCACCATCCACTCGCGAATCTTCGGCACCTCAGAGGCGATGCCGCCATTGCCGCCGTAGGAGAAGGTACAGAAACCGACGTTAAACTTCTGCTGCATGTAACACCTCGGGGTAGGGTGTTAAGTATACAAAATTACAGTGGCAATGTCAACCGAACCCGCCAAGCAATCCTGTCAGCGGGTTCTGGAAGCCCTGCTGGGCCATGTCGCCTGCGCGCCCCCACATTGCCCCGAAATCCATGGGCTGCCTGCCGGCGCCGGGGTTTGAGACGAACTGCGAGCGGGCGTCGTTAATGTTCTGGATGAACGCATCGCGCATCGGGTAATACTGGCTCGGATCGTACTGCTGGCCATCCGGCCCGCGTGTGGTGGAGGTGAACGGAGCCGGCCGCTGGTCGGGCGGTGCGTAGGCGAAGTTGCCTTGTCCGCCGCCGGGGGTAAAGGATGGGGCCTGAAGCCCTCCGCGGAAGGGAGGCTCGGACTGCGGGTAGCCCGGCATGCCCTGCGTATAGACCGGGTCGTTAGGCGCGTGCCGCTGGTTTGGAAGCCGTGGCCGCGGTTCTAACAGCTGGATCGGCATCTGGTTCGCGTAGGATGGCTGCAGGCCAGCCGGCCGACCGCCCGGCGGCTGCCCGTACGGCGTGCCCTGCGACTGCGGCTGCGTGGGCTGCGCGCGGCCAGGACGCGGCGGGGGCGACGTCCACTGCGAGCCGTTCCAGCGCATGCCCGCAGATCGACTCGGGGCGTAGCCCGACATGTCCGGGGCCTGCTGCGAAGCCTGCGGAACCTCCGGACGCATAGTGCCCTGAAACGGCCGGGTGTTCGTCTGGCCATACGGCGATACGCGGCCGTTGCTGACCGTCACGGAGTTCCGGCTATCCGGCCTAGCCATTGTCGGCATTTGGCCGTCGCGTCCAGTGCCGCCCATCATCGGGCCGACGCGGCGGTAGTAGTCGTCCGCGTACTGCTGGGAAGTTCCTGGCGCAAAAAAGGACACGCTATTCCTCCGGTCGGTCTGTGCCCATGCCAGAACCCTGGAGCATGCGGAGCTTCAAGGCGTCCATGTACGGCTGCTCCTGCCGCAACTCAGCGATCAGCTGACGCAGGAAGTCCAAGTTCTGGATGGCTGGTATGTCGTTCATCTATCTAAGGAAAAGGGCCCCGCCCGACGAGCGGACAGGGCCCTCCCCCGAAACCCCAAAGAGGGTCTTACTCAAGCCCGGTGTTGACAAAGGCAAGGATCGCCGCGCCGGTGGTGGTGCCCGCCGAGCAGGCATAGCCGATCACGCCGAGGCCGACGTTGTCGGAGCCAGTCGTAGCCGCACCAACCGCCGAGGGCGTCACGCGGCCAGCGGTCGTAGCGCCGGTCGTCGCAGCCGTGATGGCCGAGAGCCGGTCGCCAACCGCAATGCCAGCGCCCGAGAGTGCATGCGACACCTCGGTCGGACCCTTCACCACAACCCAGAACACATCGTTCGCAGCAACGCCCGAGGCCGGGAGATGCTCATCGACCACGCCAACAATCTCGTTGTTGGTGACAGCCGAGTAACCGTCCACAGCCGAGAACGCGGCCGGGCCGGCCGTATCCCGAGCAAACCGGACCACCCGCTTCGGGAGAAGAGCAGCGCCCGACGCATTGCGGACGGCGATGCAGGTCTTCAGCCGATTGCTGCGGATCTGGCCGGTCGTCGGGTTGACGTCCGGAAACACCTTTACAGTACCCACCCAGCCAGTGCCATCAGCAGTGGACGAAACGCCGAGCGTCTGACCAAGGCTGAAGGGCGGATCAACAAACAGACTCATTCTTGTACTCCTATGACAACCTTGGTTTAGACAACGAGCTTGAAGAAGTTGCGCGGCGACTTGAACTTCAGGTTGCCGAGCGTGGACACCACGTACCGATACTGTTGCGTAAGCTCGTCGTAGAACGGGCCCTCGCTCACCATCAGCTGCGACTCCATGCACAGGAGTTCGATGTTGCCCACGGCGAGGCCGTAGCCGGTGTTGGCGGGAACAGAATTCTCCGAGCCAACCTCAACACCGTCGAACTCAAACACATCGGTAAAGCCATAGCTGCGGAGGCCGTTCGTCCGACTGACGATCACGCGCTCCTTGGCGTCCAACGTGTTCAGGAAGTCGATGAACAGACGACGGTCCAGAAGGACCATGTCCACCTGATCTTCCTTCGTATCGTTGCGACGGGTCTGGTGAATCGCTTCACGCAGAGCCTTCGCACAGTTGTCCTTCCAGGTGCTGGCACCGAAGTAGGACGAGTCGGCGTTCACAATAACCGGGCTGAAGAAGTCAAACTCCGGATCGACCTTGCCGTTCGGCCAAGACGACACCGTATCCGCCGAGCCGCCGTACGCACCCAGCACGGTCGAAAGACCGGCGTAGTTGTCGTTCGGAGCAAAGTACGGATCCGCCGGGTCGGCAGTCCGCGGGTTGTAGCCAGCGCTGGCGACGTTGATCGTCTGGGTGCCGCCCATGAACGACTCAATGCCGTGGAACCGCAGCTCGTTGCCCGCAGCGTAGCCGTCCTGCACCCACTCGCGGGCGAGGTACTGCTCCATGCTCGTCAGCAGACGGCTGGCCATCTTGCCAGCGACGTTGACGAGGGCCTGCGTCGAACGATTCTCAAGCATTTCACGCTTGTAGATCGCATCGGTGACCTGCGCGCCCCGGTACTCAAGCTCTGCTTTCTTCCAGAGGTTCTCTCTGCTGAAATTGCGAGGAGTCTCACCGTTGTTGCCAGACGGCGTGTGGTTGCGGTACTGGATTTCCCAGTCGAAACCACGCCCGCTCATGTTGGTGCGGATCTGACCGGCACCCTCAAGAGCGGCAAAGAACTTGTACTTCCGCAACGACGCAATCTCTTCCTCCCGAAGGTGGTTGACGATCGTCGTTGCAATAGAACGTGCCCAATCTACCGAGCTGCTCATCAGATCACTCCATCATTTACGAGTTGGCCGCGAAGCCTCTCTTCAAAACTCATCCGCTGGCGCGGTGCCCGCGGCTCTGTGGTTCCTGCACTACGATTCGGGGTCCGAGTTGCACGCTCCCGGAGGAACTGCATGTTCGATTCCGCCACTGGGTCAGCCGCTGGCGCTGGTGCGGGGGCCTGCGCCATGGGCGGGGCATAACCTTGGGGAGGAGCAGCATGCATCTGCTGGTAACGCAGATTCAGGAGATCGCGCTGGAGCATGCCGGTGGCGTACTGCCAACGCTGCTCGGGCGTTCCGATGCCCATCTCGGCGGCCTGGGCGATGTACGCCTGGATGGCCTGACCCTCGGGGCTGATCTGGCCCGACTGGTCATAGAGCCAGTCGGCGTTCTGCTGCTCCAGAGACTGAACGTAGTTCTGGGACTTGTACTGGCCGAGCTGCTTCTCAACCAGCTCTTGGGCCTTCTGCATCGCCACTTCTTCGATGAAGGGCTTCAGCGTGTTCTCAGGATCCGTGACAAACTTACGGGCGAAGTTCGCCGTGTAGTCCTGATAGGCACGGAGCTTTTCCTGCACCGAGATCGGGGCGTTGGGATCGATGATCTCCTTGCCCGACTGCGGATCGCGGACGATGTAGGACTTATAGCTCTCTTCGATGGCGGGAGGTGACCACCACTTAGGCTTCTCGGCCGGCTTGGGCTGCGAAGCCTTTGCCTGCTCTTCCTGCCACTTGCGGAAAGCCGATTCGTTTCGCAGGTATTCCTGCGCGTATGGCACCACCGCCTGATATTGCGAAAGAGCCCGCTGTGCCTGCTGGTAGCCCTGCCGCGACTGATAGAGGTCGCGAGCGATGGAGAGATCGTCTTTGCCGGAATACTCGGGGAGGTGCTTGAAGGCCTCCCACGGCGAAGAGAACGCAGCCGACTCCTGCTGCGGAGCTGCCGACTCAACGGCCGGCGCCTCCTGGACTGGGGCTTCGCTTACCGGCGCGTCGTTGACAAATTCGTCTGACATTGATTCCTGGCCTCGGGGGAAGGGCTCTAGGAATCCAATGCCCAGAATGGGGCGTTTTTGTTACGGCGACAGCTCACGCAACGCTGTATGCACGGCCCAGTTGCTCTCATCGCCGGGGCGCACGTATGGCCGTTGCTGCCAAATCACTAGCGGCGGCCGGGTGCCAAGCTCGCCGCCGCGATCCGGTAGAAGGCGATTGAAAATGTCTTCTGGTGTGAGGTCGCGAGCGCGAATCTCGCCGTACGGATGAATGCCGACCGGATACAGCGCCGCGGGGTCCAGCTCCTTCAGGACATGCATCCGCCCGCGCCCCTCATGCCCACGGACTTGCCATCCCTTTGGAGACTTGTCCACGTAGAGCATCGGCGGCCCCACCGCTTGGCCAGACTTAACAGCATCGCGGATGTGGTCTATCGGCAACAGATCCAAGTCGCGCGGAGCATTGAGCCCCAAGAACTGCGATGGATACATGTACGCCTGGAACCCGCGATAGTCGATGTTAGCGGCATCCGGCTGTTCCCCCATGCCGCGGCGCGCGTCAAACAGAACGCCAGCGTGGCGGCGCACGGCGGCTGGATCCACTTGTCCAAGCCGCGTGATCAGTTCGTCCAGTCTCCCCACCGGCATCTCCCACGTACGAGGTACACAGGACTAATGCCCAGACTGCGCTACTCTTGGCCTTGCGTCTTTGCCCGCGTGCGACATCGCGGTCGATCCGGAAGCTCCATCCAAAACGCACGCTTTGGTATGGCTTGCTCCAGATCGCCGCCCCCGTCCAGCGATTGTCCATCGCGACGACCGACAAACGTAGGCCACACCGCGTCGTCTGGGTTGTGCCACAGCACAAATTTGCCTTCTTCCGGAAGGCGTTCTCGCACTGAAATCCACGCCGGCTGCGCGGCCATGCCGCACTCACATTCGGAATAGCCGCAGTACTCGCACGGACCCCACGCCATAACGTCCTCCAGTTGCGCGTATGACAACTGGATTGTATCGACAGATACCTATCGCGCAACTGACTCCGGTCGCGATCCATCGATTGCTGCATCGGCCGCCAGCGTGGCCGGTATGAGCCAGCCGAACTTGCGGATGATGCGGATGGCGTCTTCCGTTCCTGGGAACATCACAAAATTGCGAGTCCCTGTGGCTGGCGTGCCGCGCGAGCCAGAGTCCAGGTAGCGAACGCCTGGAACGCCAGCTGCGCGCAACTTGTCGGCTGCGCCACGCGGCCCGTCCATTGACGCTAGCGTGTGCCACAACGCTTTCCCAGACGGAATTCCGCCGCCCTGCAAGTCATGGCTGTGCCATCTTGCCGCCGTTTCCGGATCGCCAAATCCACCAAGCTTGAAGAACTTATGAGCCTCCGGCCTTGATGCGCGCGATCTTGCCTCCTCCAGCGCGGCACGCACGGCAGGCGACTGCCCGGTCGCCAATGCGTCCCAGTCCAGCATTGCGTTTTCTGGCACATCAATCGCCAGCTCATAGCCGGTGCCGAGATTCTTGCGAGCATCCACCAGCTCGTCGGTGGCATCGAATCCGGCCAGCCCGTCCCTTCGCAGCGACTGGCTAATCGCCTGCGACGGGTAGTCGAACCCAAGCCAGTCGTTTTCGTCCATGGCGCGAAGGAATCGCTGCTGGCGATGGTCGAATGACGGCAATGCCGCAATCACATCTTCAGGGGCGGCTTCCTGATCAAGGCTAGATAAGAAATCGTTTTTGAGCCTTCCGTACGACAGGCTGCGCCGGTAGTCGTCCGCCACCGCCTGGTTTTGCGCAGAGTAGTGACCGTGCGCGTATGTTTCGGCGCCTTGGCCAGTTCCCAAGAACTTGGAGTCGAACTTGTCGAAATGCTCTGGCTGCGGGCTACCGTGATAGGCGCGGATGACCTGCCGCACAGAATCGCCAAGCTGGTCTAGCTTGCCCATCAGTATCCCTCCGTCAGTCCTTCCAGCGCCCGCATGGCCGGCGGGACAGTCCAGCCCATGGTGCCGAAGCCGATCTCGGGGATCAGCTCCCTGCGAGCGGCTCCGTGCAGCCCCTTGCGAGCGAGATTCAGCGCCTTGACGCCGCCAAACCACGGGTCCAGCGTCATGTCCATCACCGTGCCGAGTGGCTTTGAGATGTACCAAGGCATCTTGGCAGCCTCCAGATACCGGTCGCCCTCCATGGGCGTGGCCTTCTTGGAGTACTCGGACGCGATCCGGTAGTCGTCGTAGCGAGGATCGACCACCTGCCACGGGATGCTGGCCTGGGCGTCACGCATGTCTTGGAGGTCACGCCAGCGGGAGTTGTTCTTGCCGACCAATTCAGCCGGCACAAGCGTGTTGATCGACTTTGCGTAGTTGTCGTATGCCCCTGGATAGGCGACGGCCTTGGCTCCCGTGGCGCGGTCAATCTCATTGGCCGCCATCTGGCCAGTGGCCATCACCGCAGACGGCAGGGCCTGCATCCAGCTCATGGTGTTGAGCATCGGGTGATCTGATCCGTACGGCTCATATGGCGACTTCAACGACTGCATCTGGTCGCTGGTCGATGCCCGCAGAAGGCCCGGATTGGATCGGTAGTACTCGGGATCACGCTTCTGGATCTCCTCCAAGAAGTGCGCCCGGCGGAGATCGTCGTTGTAGCGATCCTCAGACTTGGTCCGATAGTTCATCACCGATGGGTGATTCGCCGCCCAAGACCAGAAGCCGGGGAGTTCCTGGCGAGGGAGGGCTTCGGTCTCGGAAATCAGCTTGCGGATGGCTTCGGACATCAGCAATTCCACGCCCGCAGGGACTTGTTAATCCGGCTATCTGGATCGTTGGCAGTCTCTGCGCTTGTGAGCTTCTCCTTCATGCCTTTCATCCGGGCACAGAATGAGTCACGGCGAGGGCCACCTTCAGGTTGGGGAGCTTTGAGGTTGGCGTTATTCGCCCGGTTGTAGGCTGCGCGACCCTTGGCGTTCAGTCCGCCGTCAGGATCCTGTCCTTCCTTGCGCGTCCACAGCAGGCTGCGGACCTTGTCGCCTTCACGGTCCATTAGCGCAAGCCAAACTGCTGGGACGCTGGATCGGTGACGGTCACGCTGTGCCCCTTGGCGCGAAGGTTTTCGGCAAGTGCCAAGCCGTACGCCCGCGGGTCAACCGGCGTGCCATTCGCTTGATAAAACGCGGCGATGTCGCTGACTGCCCGCTGATTTCCTGGCGATACTGCCTGCGCGTTCATAAGCTGCCTAATGGTGCTTCCGTATTGATCCATGCTCGCTCCTTTTCCATGTGATTGCACTACTGCATAACGCTCAGGCGGATGGCATCAGCGCATCCACCCTTCGATTTCGTCTTCGTCATCCATGAGTGATCATGCCTCCGGGAAATCGAATGACCTTCTTGCCGCCCTGGGCATCCAGTCGGGCGATGAGAGCGGCCGTCTTCTCTCGCTCGGCAGCCATGCGCATGCGTTCCATCTCACGCTCATGCTCCATGCGGCGCATCTCACGGAGCTGGGCTACGCGGGACTCGTTCTCCCGCTGGATGGTGTCCTCAACCTCGTCGCCCATCTGGTTGTGGATGTCGCCCAGCTGCTTGTTTACGCCGCCGGTAATGCTGCCAATGTGTGCGTACATGATGCTTCTCCCCTACTTACCAATGGCCTTCTTCTGCCAGTTTCTGACCGCTTTTTTCACCAAGAGCCTGCCAGCGGCACGCAGGAACGGTAGCTTGCGGGCCCGAGCGGTTTCTTCCATCACATCAACGATCTCTTCGATGTGGGGCATGCTCCAGCCGGGTTCCTTGGACTCCATGTCGTCCATCTTCTTGGCCATGGAGTTGCACTTGCAGGTGGGCGAGGCGTGGATGCCGAATCGCCCGAGCAGGGCCTTGAGTTCGCTGCCTGGGCCGCCGCGAGGACGGGCGCGCGGATAGCTGGGATGAGTCTCGTCCACGGTGAGCCGGTCGCCGTCCTCGGACAGGATGCACGGACGAACCTGCTCCAGCGTGTAGCCACGCTCACGGCATCGGGCCTCTAGGTGTCGGAGCCGGCAGCGGATCATGGCAATGGGTTCGCACACTCGCAGTCCTCGGCAAACCAGATCGGCGCGACCGTCCGCGTGATGGTGCCGCGAATCAGTACCGTGCTGCCCCCCTCTTCGATGTATTCGTAGTAGCCGGCACTCGGATTCGTCCAGCCGAAGGGCCACCCCACATAGCCACCACCAGACGGCGAGGTAAACCCGTAGTCTGGAGCGGTCAGGAACGAGTAGGAGCAGCAATCCGACCCGCCAAAGACTCCGCCAAAGACTCCGGCAAAACCGAGCCAGATGCTCGGCTCGCTGCCGGCGGTCGGCATCTGCCATTCGTAGTACCGGACGCCATCGGACGGCAGGTCTTCGTCCTGCGTGCCGTTTGCGTCCAGGCACATCAGCAGCAACCCGTCCGGATAGGCCGTCCGCTGGGCCAGGTATCCGTCGCCCGCATTATCGATGTTGATGCCGGTGATCTGGCCGAAGGTCGCACTGCCCGTGTCAGTGTCGATGACCGCAGACAGTTCGGCTCCCGTGCCCTCGCTCGGCATCAGTTGGTTGATCGTCACCGTCACATCGGCCACATACGGCGGCAGGCTCGCGTCTTCGCGGTAATACGCGCCACCGCTCGTCACAGTGACTCCGGTCGGGACGCCGGTGTAGTAGTAGTATTGCCCACCGTTCGTCACCACCACGCGAGCGATGCTTGTGGTGGCCTTGTAGTAGTCGCCGCCGCCCGTGATTGTCACTGATTGGATGACGCCGTTGCCGGTTGCCTTGTAGAACTTACCAATGCCGCCGTACCCGTCCAGCCCAACGCCCGTGATCGCGCCGTTCCCATCGACACTCGTAATGAGCCACCCGTCAGTCTCAACCAAGTAGTACGGAGGAATACTGGCAAACCCAGTGCCAAACTCCGAATACCAAAAATACTCTCCAGCCTCGTATCCGCTGCCTCCGTCAATGACGTTTATCGCTGCCACGCCCCACGTTTCTGGATCATCTTCGTTGCTTACCATCGTTGCAGACAGCACTGCACCAGACCCGCCAGTAGTGCCGTTTACGCCCCAGACATACGGTGTGAGGTTCGGATTCTCTCTTCCAGCGTCGGTCGCAATCGTCCCGCTGGCCGCCGTCACCTGCTCGCCGTCCGTGACCGTAAACGTGACCGCATCGCCGTCCGTGTAGCCCGTGCCGCCATCGGCCACCGTCACGGAGTCAACGTGCCAGAGTGCCGTATCGCTGGGCGTGGTGGGCGACTGCGAAAGCGTGACCGTCAGGGACGCGCCGCTGCCGCCTGACACGCTCGCCGTGATCGTCGGAGTGGCTCTAGCGGTTTTGATGGTCGCAACCGCTGCGGCCTGCTCTGTGACGTTGGCACCATATGAGAACGTGACCGCCGCGCCGTCGGTGTAGCCCGACGTTGATCCGCTGACGGACACGCTTGCCACGCCCCAGGTCTGCGGGGAGCCGCCGTTGCTCGCGAGCGTCGGCGTAAGCGTGGCCCCCGTGCCGCCAGACACGCTGGCCGTCAGGGTCGGCTGGGAGCGGGGGTCGGTCTGTACCGTCAGCACGGCACCCGCCTTGGTCGTATCGCCCGCCTTGGTCGATACCGTAAGCGTCTCGCCGTTGGCGTACCCCGTCCCGCCCGAGAACGTGACCGAGGCGATCTTCCATGTGGGGATGCCGCACGCATCGTTTGTGGACGCCAGCGTGGGCGTCACGGTCAGCCCCGCGCCGCTGCCGCCGCTCACGGTCAGCGTGGGAGCCACGCGGGCGAGCTTGGCGTAGCCACTGCCGGGAGATGCACCAGCAGCGGTAATCGGCCCACGGTCTGCACGCTCATATCCAACCGGGGCAGTCACCTCGGCAGTTGCTCCAGAGCCGAAGCAGCTGGAGAGCGACAGCGTGATGAGTTGCCGAGACTCGCTCGCACAGCGGACGGTAGCAGTGCCGCTGCTCGGCAGCCAGGTCTCCACTTGCTGGCTGGCGGTCCCAGTCTGCCACCAGCTTAGGTACTCCAGATCCCACTCCCATGTGACGCAGGATAGGTAGTCGCAAGTCTCGCTCGTCGGCGTCACGCACTGGCCGTCCACGCAATCACACCCAGCCGGGCACGGATTCTCGCTGTCGCAGAAGCAGTTGCACGTAGGTGATCCGCACGGGTGCTGGTCGCAGGCATGGCCAGTCACCCAGGTTCCGCCGGCCGTTTCGCAGGCCGACTGCGTGGCGTGTTCGCCATTCACGGAGCCATCGATGCAGCACCGCTCCTCAACCTCGCACTCGGTGCCGGGCCCGGCGAAATGCACATACCGCCGACCAGCGGACTCAGCGCCCTTCAGACACTCGCATTCCGTCATCCGGCGACAGTGAAACCCATCGCACTCCTGGGAACAACACGCCCCACGCAGCGACTCGTCGTAGTCCTCGCAGTCGTCGCAGCTCTCCACCACCGTCCCGCCGCCAGCCGCACAGCCCGTCAGATCATCACACGGCACCTCAAAGCACTGCCCCTCACAGCAGCAGAGACACGGAGGTGAAGAACAGTCAGCCCGCTCGCAGTTGATGTCCTTCGGCGTGCCCTGCCAGACATACGGAGAGCCGGGAACCATGAACCCGTTCCCGCACACCCCGCGAGGGAGATTCACGCACTGGCCAATCGTCGGCACGCCCACCGTCTTGATCAGCGGATACCGGACGCCTGGGATGGGGTAGAAGAACGAGTGGATGCAACAGGCGGTGTCTTCGCAGCAGTTCTTACAGGCCATCTAACGCCCTTTCACTGGACAAGTGTCCAAGGCGACACAAAAGCCGAGAGGGGCTTAAAACGCAAGCCAGAGGCCCTGGCGACACAGCTGGAGTCAACAGGGGGTTGGGGGCAGGAAACGAGGAAATCGCGACATATGGGGGCTAGAGGGGTGAAAAAATCCAGGGGTGGATATGACTAATAACCGCTTCCGCGCCGGGGGGGCTCGGGGGGTGTCTGTGCCGTGTCGATACCCTCTGGCAATCGGTCCTAAGTCTAGGCCGGGCCTACACTTAGGAATGCCAGCCAGAACAGATCGGCCTGCACCCCTTATTGAGACCAGTCTCAATAAGCCCCCGGCCCGGGCGATCGGTTGCCATGCATCGCCCCCCCTCCCCCCGTTTCCTAGTTGCAATCGGTTTGCATCTTGCCGCCGGACACTTAGCATTTGAGAATGGTATACGCTTGCACACTATCCCCGCGGCGCATGGAAAACCCCCCGTAGGAGTTAGCCTACGGGGGGCGTCACTGAACCCTAGTTCATTCCCCGCACAATACCGCCCGGGCGTCGGCCACGGCCACGGGTTCCATCCGCTTGTATCCCCGCTGCCGCCTTGCTTGCTTCCGGCCACGGTTGACCACGGTAGGGGCTACAAGGCCCGCGGTCGCCGCCTCTACCGCCATGGCGATCCGTGCCGGGTTGTCGCACCCGCCCCGGCGGGGCGAAAGTAGATCGTCTGGCATTGCCTCGCGCATCTTGCCCCGCCTTGCTTCCTTCCGTTCTAGTGCCGATTCACCGATCCACGCCGTTTTCCTGTATAGGGCGCACGCTTGCCACGTAGCCCCGGCAAGATTGCCCGCTGTCACGTTGGAGCGGGTGTAGTCTCGCGTCCAAATGGCATGGATGATTCGCGACACGGTATCGTCCTGCCCTTCCTGCGAGAGGGGGTATCGGGCGGTTGGATGCGCCCATCGGGCCACGTACCGTCGCACCACCACAAGCAACGCGGCGGCCTGATCGGCCGTGATCGTCGCCGGATCGAACTGGCCGGAACCCTTGCCGGTCTCCCGCCCCGCCCATCGGTTGTCGCGACGGTGGCCCAACAGCCTCGCCATTCGTTCGCGGGTAATGGCCTTTCGGCGTTCCCCCCGCACCGTATCGGGCAGGGGGGAGTTGGCGACGGGTTCCCCGGCCCCGGCTGTCTGCAGGAGCATCGATTGAACCGCCGGATCGGACGATTGACCGGCAACCCAATCAAGGCGGGAAACCGCATCAGTGATAACGTCGTTCCAATTGAACATGGCTTGAACCCTCCGGAACTAACTAGACATGACGGCGTTACAAATCCGTCGCACACCCCAACTATATATCGTCCGTTTCAAAAGTCCACAAGAGGGTATTTTGAAGATTTGTAACCGGCCCATGTCTAGTATCATCGTCCCCAACGGGACAACGCGGGACGGTTTCAATACTGTCCCGTGCGGTTAGCGTTCGTCGGATTTGTAACCGCCCAACGTCTAGTACTTGTGCGGCCAACGTCCGACCGTCCGGGATTTGTAACCGGCGAGCGTCTAGTATGAATCGCCGCGTGCGACCGGGAAGTGATACGTATTACTCTCTGCGCATGCGGGCAGCTAAGGAGGTTCCATGTACGTTCCGGAACATCTGGAACGCTGGAAACTCCCCAGGTATTACTTCGGGCAGGAATGGCCGGAGTATTACTCTGCGGGAGTCGGGCGTTCCCGTGATTCGGGCTGCTTGGAGGAATCCAACTTCCGTTCCATGCTCAAGCGGCTGGGCGGCGAATCGGACACCGTGCAGGTCGTCCGTGAGTCGCATTGGGCCGTGGGCTGGGTGGAGTGGATTGCCATCCATGAGTCCGACGAGAAGTCTCTGCGGACAGCTGACGGGCTCAAGGCCAAGCTGGACGGTTATCCGATCTTGGACGAATTCGACTGCTCCGAGCTGGAGTGGGAGGAAGGCTCCAGGATCTGGTCGGAAGTCTACGACTGGCGGGACCGCGTCCGCGAACTGCGGAGGCACCATGAGTGCCAGTCATTCGGTGAGCTGCTGAGTGCGGCTCGCGGGAGTTACAGCTCCGCCTCGGGCGTGCAGCTGGAGGTTTTGTAATCGGGCCGCCGGGCAGGGGAGACAGTGACCCCTGTTCCGGCATCCGATCCTGGGCATGGTGGATGCGGCGAGCGGGCGACTGCCCAACTAAGTCCGAAAGCCATCATGCCTGGGATCAGGTGCCGTTAGTCGGTGTCTGAATAGCCCCCTCTGGGCTGACACACAATCGCCTGCGATCAGCAGCGGGCGGGTATGTCCGATCCTGAGTCCCCTATATGGCAAAAGGGGTCGCGGTGTGCCAGAGGGGGCTATTCAGGTGCCGTGTCGGTGCCTGTTCACAGGAGGTGCATATGGTCGCAAGATCAAGCACCGCCAAGCCACTCGGTGTCATTCTGCACCGTGGCCAGTCTGCCTTCGATGGCTCTCCGTATGTGGTGATCATGCCACTCGGGAAGCCATCTAAGAATGGCAAGACGGGCAAGATGCTACAGACCTACATTCTTAGGTCACATGTGCATCCAGTGGTGGCGGTGCGCAATGGGGGCGACGTTGGCATTTGCAACGATTGCCCTATGCGTGGACTGGTTAGCTTTCCGAAACGCCAGCCACCCAAAGTGAAACGCAAGCGGTTCCGGGCTTGCTATGTCAACGTCGGGCAGGGGCCATCCATGGTCTACGATGCGTTCAAGCGTGGACGCTACGTGGACTATGTCCCGGGCCTGCATGATCAGTTCATCCGTGGCCGTAAGGTGCGCTTTGGCACATACGGCGAGCCGGTGCTGATTCCCTTGGATGTGGTGCAGCATCTGGTCAGCATTTCGGCTGGCTGGACGGGCTACACGCATCAATGGGCCAACCTGCACTTTGCAGGCTACCAGCGGTTTCTCATGGCCAGTGTCCACGGCCTTACGGGTCCGTGGTCACGGGAGCATGCGAAGAGTCTTGGCTGGCGTACCTTCCGCACCATGCGTGAAGGTGAGCCCGCCGCAGACGAAATTCTGTGCCCTGCATCCAAGGAAGCGGGCAAGCGGCTGACCTGTGAGCAGTGCCGTCTGTGCGATGGTGCTGGTACGCGCAAGGCCGGTTTACAGATGGTGGATATCTACATTCCGGGTCATGGGGGCAAGGCGATTATGTCAGCCGTTGCCAACCTGCCCATCCTGCAAGCGTGAGGTGTGACATGCGGTATCTGCATGATGTCTACCCTGATGCCACGTATCGGCATGTGCCGTATGCGGGGCGCAAGGGGTTGACGGTGTCGGGCTACGGAAAGCGTCTGCCCATGCACTACATGGTGCGAATCGGACAGCGGCTGTACCGCATGCGGTGCATCTGCTTCTCCAATGCCGGTACGCCGTGGGTGCGGGTGCGGGGCGAACAGTTCATCTTTTCAGACTGCAACCACAAGCAGGAGGTGTGACATGCGGTTTCTGGTGGAGATTCAGTGCGATCACGCCGCGTTTGCGGATGACCCCAACCATGAGGTCGTTCGTCTGCTGCGTGAGATCTGCAACCGCCTGGAGAAGGACGGCGAGTCCTGCGGCGGGCTGGTCGTTAAGGCTGGCGATTCCTGTGGCTCTTACAAGTACGAGGTGTGACATGACCCTTGCACAACTGGACGCCTTCATGGATCGCGTGAACCATGAGGACAACTACGGTGGCTGGCCCTGCAAGTACGGCCACAACGGCTGTTCGGATCGGCAGGGTGGCAGGTGTTCCGACGAGGCGTGGCAGCAGCAGTGCAGCGACGAATCCGACGAAGACTACGACGCACGCATGGAGGACGAGTGATGCAGTGCCCCCTATGTGACTGCGAGGAGGTTCAGTTTGCCCATGTCATGGGTGACATCGGGCATGCGAGATGCCGGGATTGCGGTATAGTGTACACGTTTACACCGTCATTGGAGGACGAGTGCTATGTGGGCTGTGAAGACACGGACGGAGATTTTGGCGGTCTTTGATGACCGATACGAGGCCGAGCAGTGGTGCCGTGACTGGCGTGCAGTCAATGGCATGCGGGCCTGGGTAACCAAGACTGAGAGGTGATGCGATGGCAGTTGAAGAGGCTCGCCATGTTTTGTCGGGCGACTGGATCGCCATCGACTACGGCGGCACCGAGGTGGAGTGCGAGGTGGTCTGCACCGTGCACGGTGCCAGCGACTCTGTGATCGGCGTGATGTTGGCCGACGATTATCAGCGGCTGGAGATGCTGCCCGATGATCCGGTCATGGTTGTTCATTACAGCGGAGGCGACTGATGGCAGATACGACCTACAACGGCTGGCACAACTACGAAACGTGGCTCGTCAACCTGTGGATGGACAACGAGCAGGGCTCGCAGGAGTTCTTCCGTGAGACTGCAAAAGAAATCTACGACGAGACAGATGCATACAACACCGGGCTGAACAAGCAGGAGCATGCACGCCGTCGGTTCGCGGACTGGCTAAAGCAGTACTACGAGGAAGAGATGCTGCCAGAACTGCCGGGTGTCTACTGCGATCTGCTGGGCGCTGCGTTGGCGTCCGTGAACTGGGATGAGATTGCACGGCATTACATCGATGCCGTCTTAGAGGAGGTGAACGATGCTGAAGCGAGTGCGTGATTGGGTGCAGGCCCGCATCGATGCGGCGATCCTGCCACAGGTGCAGCGGTGCGTGACCGATGTTGCCCAGCCGATTGACTACACCAAGCTGGCAGCGGAGGTGACATCGCTCCAGTGTTTTATGCATGAACTGTCTGCCCTGACTGCCAGCTGCGATGACCTGCGGCTGGATGTAGCAGCCAACATCGCTCGGGATGTGGCCGAGGAGATTGATACGGGCGAGATTGCGGCCGTCGTTGCGGACAGGATCTCCGCAGAGGATGTGGCCTACCACATGGATGCCGAGGATGTGGCCGGCTATGTGGAGGTGGATGCGGATTCGATTGCAGAGAAGGTGGCCGAGGATATCGATGTGTCCGAATGCGTGGACTACGACAAGCTGGCCGAGGCTTTGGTCAGCAAACTGAAGGAGGCATGGGCATGAGTTACGCAATCCCGCCACGGTTCAGCCCGTGGCAAGACCCCAAGCAGCATGCACCCGAATTCGCCCAAGAGTGGGTGCTTGGTTTCTACGACAACAAACATGGGCCGAGGGTGTTGCCGGTGCGAAAGGATCACGCCGGCTGGGTTGACGAGACAGGCACCACGCAGGCAGCCCCGATTTGCTGGGCGAGCATTATCTACCCAACGGAGGAAGAGCAATGAGTTACCGTCCGATGGTTCAGGTATCTGGCAAGTGGGCAGGCAATGGCGTCCGCTTCTCCACCGAAGAGGAGGCTATGTCCTCCGCCCGTGACCTCATGTCACGTTGGTTTCTGGTGGAGAACTACGGGTCCGAGTACTCCGAAGACCCGGTGAACTGTGCGTGGGATGAGAGCAGGGGCAACGTACATCTGGAGGTGGTCAATGCGTAGTCCATGCAGCGAGCGTCCACCATGCCGCAAGTCGCGGCCCGATTACCCGGATGGGGTGATCGCAATCTATGACAACAAGGGTGCTACATGCGACAGGTACACGGTGGTCTATACCCCGTTTCGCAGTGACGATGCGTGGCATTACCCCACCCTGGACATGAGCGCCGATCCCTTCCATCCGCAAGGGGTTGGGATGCACGGCGAGTATTCGTTCCGGCCTACGCGGAGGAAGGTGGAGCGAGTGATCGGTTGGCCTGACCTGCCAGCGCTGTGCCAGCAGGCTGTGATGCAAGACCTGGAGGTGACTGATGAATGACACCCGCCAGTGGGATGTGTTCATGGAGTCGTTCGTCTGCATCGAACTACCAGCAGACGTTGACCCCGACTCCGAGGAGGGCACGGCGTTGCTATACCGCAAGGCCGCCGACCTGTATGTGGAGCGTATCCGATCAGGCCAGTGCGAGTTTACATGGGAGGAGTTCGATGACTGACACCCAACTCCAACGCATGGCACAAGCCGCTGCCGTTATCCGGCGGGTGGTGGGCCATGAATTCCAATGGGAGCAGCCCGGCCTGCGGGAGTATGGCAAGGGGGCAGTGATGATCCTCCTGCATAACTCCTGCGATCCGCTCGCACCCTACTGCAACTACGACTGCAACCAGTACGAGAAGATCGATGCCCTCACCGATGCGTTGTCGGAGATCGGGCTGTATGTGGAAGACTGCACCGGGCTTTACTCCGGGGTGTATGAGGTGAGCAAATGAGCGCAACCGAAGACAACCCCGCCATGCGATGCCCCGAGTGCGGGTGCTTTAGGTTCCTTGGCTACATCAACGGTGGCGTTTTCTTTGCTTGCGGCTGCGAGGCGTTGGGCTGGCCGCTTTCCCAAGTCTTGGAGGTGAGCAATGCCAAAGACCATGCGTGATCTGCGGGAATGGGTCAACGAGAAGGACGAGCATGGGTATCTCATGCCCGATGAGTTGCTTGTCGTTGTCTCCCAGACATCCCTCTGTGCCGTGCATCCCGACTGCGTGTTGATGGGTGCGGCGTTTGAGACAGCCACCGAGGAGGATCAGTGATGCCGCGATACAGATTGATCGGCTACTACGACGACAACGGGCAAGTGTACGACGGGGGCTGGGAGGGGGCCGACGCCGCGGATGCGGTTGCGGAGTGCCGCTGCACGCTGGACCCCCGCGAGAGCGAGGAGCTTGTGCTGGTGGCGATCTTGGATGCGAGCGGCGTCAACGTCTACGACAGTGACACTGCATCGTTCGCTAAAGACTGGCCAAAGGAGGACGAGTGATGCGTGACCTAAACACACAGGCGACGACGGTTGACCTCATGCGCATGGCCTTCTGGGCCTTGCATACAGACGACGATGCGATGACGACTGCCGATTTGTTCCGCATGTCCGACGCCTTGCAGGCACTTGCAGAGGATGCCGTGTCCTACTGGATGGAACACGGCCGTGCCCCGGAGATTTGTCCACCACAGGAGGACGCGTGATGCCGACGCTGACGCTGAATGACCGTGAGTTCGATGAGGTGCGTGGCCTAGTGCAGCATGCGATTGATTCCGCCAATGAGGATGCAACCAACACCGGGAAGTATCCGCATTGGCAGGACCGGGCCTATGCCTGGGAGTACACCGCCCTGTTGGCAGGTGTGCTGGCTGCCTTTGCCCGAGCCGAGGAGGTGAGCGATGCGATTAAGTAGTGACATTGCCCGTCTGGCCCCGCTGGCCATGGCGCATCCAAACATGCGGTCCACCGTTATGGTGCTGCAGATTTACTGGGATCCGGCAGAGGCCGACGATCCGTGCAGCTGGGATTGGATCAGCATATTAGAGGGCCACGCAGCTGAAGGCGAGATTGTTGCGAGCAGCGACCACGCTCCGTGGGGCGACGACCCTAGCGCCCGTTACCCGTGGCCAGACAAGGAGGTGAGTGATGCCGTTTCCTGATGCCCAGTATCCGTACGACCAGCGGCTGACCAAGCATGCCGAGCTTCTGCTAGACACGCTGGAGGATGCCAAGGCGGAGCTGATCCACCTGTACGAGCAGGTCTACCCACGCGATTCATCCGACAACGCTACGACTGAGGTGATTGACGAGGTGATCGCAGTCCTACAACAAGCGAGAGGAGAAGAGTGATGGCACATACACCAGGGCCGTGGCGGGCAGACCATGAGGGCGGACTCATAGTCCTCAATGGCTCGCACGCCTATTCGATCAGGGACATATGCTCCGATGACCGTGGATGGAACGCAGAGGATCTGGATCTCCTCGCTGCTGCACCCGAGTTGCTGGCTGCGTTGAAGCGGGCTATTTCCTTGCTGTCCTATGCGTCCCAAGACGGGGGCATATACGGATGCAACGCTGATGAATGGTTCGGCATGGAGGCATCTTGCCGTGCCGCCATCGCCAAGGCAGAAGGGAGGACAGATGACTGACCTGACTGTGATCGAACGCCCTGGACACTGCGAAATCCACCGAGGCGATGCAATTGCCGCCGATTACGTGGCGAGTAAGAGGCTGGCAGTTCTGTTCGCGGCTGCACCGGAATTGCTGTACCAACTGAAGCGGGCCACGCGATTGCTGTGCGAGCATGGCCTGTTTGATTGGGAGGACCAGCACACAGGCGACAGTTACCAAGCCATGACCGATGCGATTCGACTAGCAGAAGGGAGGGATGAGTGATGCCTGACTTCGACGGCACCATCCGCCAGTTCTGTGAGATCACCCGGCAGCTGTACCCCAACTGCCGCATCTGCTTCGATGACGACGACCAGATTGTCATCTACACCGGGGCCACCCTTGAGATGGGGGGTGAGGTGGTATCATGGGAGCCCGATGACGAGGACCAGTATCAATCATGGTGCGACAGGCACCCGGAGGTGTGCGGATGAGTGAGCGAACGAACCGTGGGTTGTCGGCAGATGCTGTTGTGGCGGTGCGCAAGCGTCGGCTTGGCACGCTGCCCTTTGCCTTGGCTTTGAAGTGCTGCGACATCGGGCAAGCCGAAGACAATATGGGCCACCCATACCTGACAACGTGGGGGCTGAACCTTTCCGCCACAGAGCAGGAGTGGTTCGTCCGAGAGACTCGGTTCCACCCGATCTGGATGGGCGCCGATGACGGCAGCTGTGAGTTGATCCTTGGCAGCCCCCGCAGCGGCGATGCCCTGATTGAATGGGTGAAGGAAGGTCTTCGCCTTGGAGAGAACCCCGCATGGGAGGAGGTGAGCAATGGCTGAAGCCTGGATGGTCCGTGGCTGGATGACGCCCGAAGAAAATAGACGCGGGCTTACTTACGTGGCAGCGCACGCCAGGGTGGACCGCTCGCCCCGGCTGCGCAAGTACAAGTCCATCATCCTGTCTGATGGCTATGTCGATGACGATCACCTGCGGTGGGTGGTCGATGCCAAGGTTGGCGAGATCGAAGCGTGGGCAAAGCAGATTAAGGAGGACAGCGATGCAAACTGACACGCGGCCCGGGGTCTACGACATCGACGTCGATACCCTGCGGTTTCTGGCTGAAAATCTCCGCGAGCATGCAGACAACCTGCGTGCCTGGGAGGAGGAGTGTGGCCCGAGGAAGATGCGACATGCCAGCAGTGCGTTGCTGCGGATGTGGGCTGATCGGTTCGATACGGACGCTAACAAGCTGGAGGATGAATGACTGACCTTGAAATCCTGGAAGAGTTCTTCATGGTGGACCACGTAGCCGACCGCATGGGCTGGACCGTTGTGCCGACGCTGTTCGGTGACGCAGTCCGCACGCTGCAGGGTCTTGCCAATGATCCCAATAGTCATCCAGACGATGTCATGCGTGCCATCGGCCAGCTCAAGACTGCCATCGGCCCGACCAACCTCGCAGCCGTGCTGCAGCATGATGTCTGGGACGACTGGTGCCCGAGCCCGCTGGACCCTGGGCAGTACGACAGCGAGTCTGGCGTGGCGCTGTGGGCCGGCAAGCTGGGCTATGTCAAGGGTGTGGAGTCTGACGCTGACGATCAGCTGAACATGAACCTGCATTCCGTTCGTCTTTAGGAGGTTCCCATGGACAAGGATGTCCCGATGATTCTGGAGTTGGTTGTGGTTGTGATCCGTATCCTTCTGGAGGTGATAAAATGAGCCCAGTTCTGGACTTCTGCGTTGGCGCTGCCATCGTTCTGTTCGTTCTGTTCGCACCCACAGGAGGCAGGTGATGCTGTACGGGTACTGCCGAGTCTCTGGAGACAAGCAGGAGAATGGGTTGGGCGTCCAGTCTGCGAGGCTGGAAGACTATGCGAAGCAGGCGGGGCTGGAGTTATTCCAGCCCTTGTTCGTTGATGAGGATGTCACCGGGTCTATGCCCCTGAAGCGTAGGCCCAACGGCCAGAAGCTGTGGGATATCCTGCGGGCCGGGGATGTGGTTGTGTTCACCAAGCTTGACCGTGGCTTCCGCAACATGGCGGATGCGGCCACCACCCTGGCCATCCTCTCGGAACTCGGGGTGCGGATGAAGATCCTGGATCTGCCAATGGATCTCACCACTCCCGAGGGCAGGCTGATCTTCCACCAGTTCGCTGCCTTCTCCCAGTTTGAGCGGGAGCGGATCGGTCAGCGGATCAGCGAGACGATGGGCCACCTCAAGAAACAGGGCAGGCCATACTCAACCACTCGCCCCTATGGCTGGGTGCGGAAGGGCAGGGAGTGGGTGCCGTGCGAAAAGGAACGGGCGCTCGGCAAGAAGATCGTTGACTGGCGGGACCGTGGCGGCAGCTGGCTGGCTATCGCCCTGGACCTTTGCGGCGCCGGCGAGCGGAAGCCTCATCAGCGTAAGGGTTCGCACGGGTTTTATCACCCGAAGGATGTGATGTTTCTTTACCGCGCGGCGAAAGCCGGATATCCAAAGCTCGGGCGATCATGGTGGCAAGCTCCCGACTACGAACGGAGGCTAGCCGCAGAGATATCTGATGGTTCTCTGCAATCGTCCTGAGTGTATGGCCGTTCTGGAACCGATCACGGGCCAAGTCCTGCTCGTCGTACGGCAGGTCTTGCACCGCCATACCCAGGTAGTCCGGGTGTTCGATGACGGGCAGTAGATCCTCCGCCTCTTGCAGGCTGATCTTCTCCACGCCCGGCGATCGGGTGGCCTTCTTCACCCACTTCAGCATGGAGTTGAGGATCGCTCGGGCGAAGTACGCCTTGGGGTAGGGGAGCCGCTTCGGATCGTACGTGCGAGCAGCCTTGGTCAACGCCAGGAACCCCTCGCCTTCCAGGTCCGGGATCATGGCAGCCTTCTGCCACGCCGGCCTGGACTGTACGAAGAACCTAGCCAGCATCTCGGCTAGCGGGATGTAATCAACGACCAACTGCTGCTTTTTCTTTGAGAGCCTGAATCTCTTTGTCATGTTCCGTTAGTCTCTGCTCATGCTCCTCCAAAGCATTGCGCAGTTCTTCCACCATCTCGGGCAAGGCTTCCACTGCGTTGGCGATGATCACCACCTTCGCATGCATGGAGAAAGCCCACGGGATTACAGCCAGGGCGACCGTCACCACCAGCGTCCATGTCTCTACATCAATCGTCACGCTCCGCCTCCCTAATCATGCGGGCAACGAGCAATCCGGCGTACGGATGCAGCTGCCCCTCCTCAACGTGTAGCCGAACCATCCTCACGGCTCGGTCTGATTCCTCTCGGGGGAACTGATAGATATGAGTGTGTCCGTCATACGTGGCGATGACGCGATTAATGCGTCGAACGCCTGACTCCGGATCGTCCTCATATCGGTACGGCTCAAGATCCATTTGGCAATCCAGTTGCTGACCAGTGAGATCAGGACGGGCAGGACGAAGATGAGGAAGAAGCTGCCGCGTTCCGGGTGCGCTTTGACGTACGTCTCTTTGATGCGGCGGCGATACTCCCGCATAGAGATCGCCCCATCCGGCACCACAAGCAGGCCCACAAGTGCCACCTCTCTTGCATGCTGGCTTAGTCCTCTTGCACCGGATTCATACAGGCACAGCTCAACTACTTCTTCGGCGTGCATCGTCCGTCTGGACATGTCTGCCTCAATACTGATGGGGGATGGATCACCTCCGACTTGGCCTTGCACTTGCAGTCCGGAGGACATGGGCACGGGGATGTGTGCCCATCACCGTGCGTGATGACGCCGTTCTTGCACCGGCCGCAGCACTCCTGCACAGCCTCGTCCTTGTAGGTATGCAGCACGTACGCCGCTTCGACTGCGACCTTCCCGGTCACATCCTGCGGTGGGGCCAGGAGGAAGAGGAGATCAGCGATCATTGCGGAGCAGTCCTATGGAGCCGAGGTCTGGCAACCGCTGCGGGGGGTAGCCTTCGATGGAGCCGTATACCCAACAGTCGCCCGATGCCACGCACACATCGAAGTCATCGGCGCTGGTGAGGATCATGCCTGGAACCCACTCGCCGTATTCCTTGGGCCACGCCTTGGGCTTCTGGTTCCACGCCCCCCAGCTGTTCTGGATGCACCAGACCCGGAAGGGGAAGAACTCTTTTGAATCGTCATAGCCGGCGATGCACATGTCATGGTTCCAGCCACGCGGCGTGCGGTAGTGGATGCCACGCTGGTTGGAGTCAACCGACCAAGATGCGTTCTGCCCGGAGTGTGCGGCGTAGCCGTTGAACATGGCGTCCATCAGCTCGTCTTGCGTGCGGACGAGCGTGATCACGCCGACCTTGTTCTTGCTGCACAGCTCCTGCACATCCTTCGGCACGCCCGAGCTGCCCCACCTTGAGCCGATGCGTGCGTCGTACTTCGACAGGTTGACGATGCCGTAGTCATGGCGGGCCAGGAACCCGACGTCGCGTTCAAACTTCGACGCGCGAGCAGGCGACATGCCTTCTCCACCATGGCCGCGGGCGCCGTAGGTGGGCTCGGTCGCGCCCATCTTGAACCACTCTTCCGGCTCGCGGTTCACCAGGATTTCCACGGCGCGGGAGATGTCCCGAGCGTTGCGGCTTCCATGGCTGACGCAGTCGCTAGTAGTTTGAGCCTCAGTAAAACATTTGGAGTCCAGTTGCTTGGCGTACTGCCAGAGCAAGGCACGCTTGCCGATGCCCGAGCCGCGGATGTTCGGCTCCGAAAAGTACTGGTAGCGTTGAGTCTCCAGGAACTCGTTCTTCTCTCGCTCGTTCGGCACGTAGCCCTGCATGCCGTCGTCGTAGGCGCGCATCAGCGAGTACGGTGTATCTAGCTCACTCACTTTGGTACGCCACCTCCGCGCAGCCATCGGCCAGCTTGGTCACCATGTCGGCGCTCATCGGTGCGTTGGTCAAGTCACCGATCCTCTTCCGCAGAACCGCGTCCACCGCTGTGTCTAGTCCTGGATACTTCCCGACGAGATCGGTCCCGCCCGCAGCCAGCCGCAGGGCGCTTGCATGCACAGCGCGCCACTGGCCCAGCGAAGTAATCTGCTGGCCGCGATCCCGTCGCGTCACATCTGCCAGCGACTTGTAGATGCTGGCGACTCGGGCCCGGTCGGAGGAGGAGGCCGACTTCAGGGCAGTGGCAACGGGATCGTCCGCAGCTGGCCGCGAGACGGGAACGAAACTAAATGCCACAAGAATCGCCGCCCCGATGAGAGGGAGGTGCTTCATTGCAGCAAGGCTTGGAGCAATTCCTGACATGCTGTTTTGACCTTGGGGCTTTGGGCGGTATCTCTTATGGCCAGCACCTGCTCAATCTGCTTGAGCGAGTTCGGCTTTCGGGACGGGAGGCGGATGTTCGGCAGCACGTAGTTGGCCACGGCCACGGCAACCAGGATGCACAGCGAGATAATCTGGAAGCTCGTCATAGGATCTTGGCCCCCGGAATGAAGATCGTCACACCATCCCGCGAAGCCTGGACGGTGTAGTTCAGCAGCTTGTGCGGGTCCAACAGGCCCCAGCCGTAGATGTGGTCATGGCCGGATGCCCCGGCATCTCGGCACGTTTCGGCCAAGGCTTTGATGACCTTGGAGTGATCGGTCTGTCGGCCTTCTCGTTTCTGGTGAGAGACATAGAGGGCCAACAGGCCAGCGACGAATGGCGCCGCCATGCTTGTACCGCTGATGGTGGCGTAGCCGTCGGCCAGCCATGTGCTGGTGATGTCTTCTCCAGGCGCGGCCACCACAATCTCTTTGCCCCGGCTGCTGAACTCGCATGCATTGCCGTGCTTGTCCACCGCGCCAACGCCGATAGTCTCAGCGAAGGCCGCCGGGTAGTTCACTGCACCGCCGTCATTCCCGGCTGCGCAGACGACGATCACGCCCGCCTTGTTGGCATCACGGATTGCGGCGTGCAGCTGGTCGTCTGGCCTGGGGGAGCCCAGCGACATGCAGACGATGTCGCTCTTGGCTTCGACGGCGTGACGCACCGCAGTCGCCACCGCTGCAGTGGATCCCATGCCGCTATGGCCGAGGGCTTTGAGGGCGAGGATCTTGCACTCAGGTGCGATGCCCTTGGCTGATCCAGCCCTGGCCCCGATCACTCCAGCAACGTGCGTGCCGTGGCCGTTGGTGTCGTACACATCGGCATCCGAAGTGAAGTTGCGATAATCAACCACCACATCCTTCAATGCGAAGTGCGGCGACACGCCAGAGTCCACCACCGACACCGTCACGCCCTCGCCCTTGGTCTGCTTCCACAGGGCCGGGATGCCGTACGACGACACGCCCCAGTCAACGCCGTCCGAAAGCGGGACGGTCGGGAACGAGAGGCGGTAGGGTGGGAGGTGGACGCACTCAGCCATCTTTGTCGGCCATCGCCCGCAGGATCGCTTCCAGCAGCGGGATGATCAGCTTCACCAGCGTCATCCAGTCGATGCCCATGGCCTGGACTTCGATGCCGAGCGACTGCACATCGCCCGAGTCGTCTGCCGAGAGGAGGCTGACAATCTCTTCGTCCGTCAGAACCGGGATCACCAGCCGGGCAACCTTGTCAACGATCTCCCAGTGGGCGATGAGCGGGAGATCCTTGCGCCACGGCTTCACCACCTCCACCACCTGGAGGAGGATGTCCTTATGAGCGAGCAGCCACCGCAGAATCTTGAGGTTCATCCGTAGTTCCTTGTGCTTTTCGGTGATCCAGGCAGGCAATCCCA
>Ga0315902_10001953_pt1 | contig 32866 bp, 28 predicted proteins | sample LakEriMetagenome_9_FD_203523 | JGI IMG/M metagenome (GOLD analysis project Ga0315902, IMG submission 203523) | Freshwater fungal communities from buoy surface, Lake Erie, Ohio, United States - Buoy 12 MA117 | ecosystem: Environmental > Aquatic > Freshwater > Lake > Lake biofilm | place: USA... | reverse complement strand
GATATTGTCTTTATTGAAGTCATCCAGCGGAATATCTTTGGTCAATTCCGTGAAGTAGATCCACTGCGCATCATCGAAATAATAATTCTCCGCGTAAATTTTAGCATAACTATTTACTTTATTCAGATCTTTATCATTTTTTAACAGGTAGGCTTTCATGAGATCCTTGTTGATGGAAACCTCTTTGGGTGTTTTTAAGTAAAGGGCTTTGACTAGATAATCCTGTAAAACAAAAGATTCTCTATTCGCCTCGTAATATTTTCGGATCTCTTTTTCGCTTACAATGGTGTCAAGTACTTTCAGAATTTTTGATTCTTCCAACTCAAATGCCGATAGATCTCCCAAATAATCAGCTGCCTTCAGTTCAAGAAGCTTGTATTTATCGTGATCTTGATCGCGCAGTTCCTGACGCATGATCGCACCTCTGATCCATGAATTGATAAACCTTTCCCGATCGGATTTTTTTGCTGCATCATAGCCGAGGTGTTCCATCATCGCTGTAGCCTCTCTCCTTGTAAGTTCCTCTTCATTTACAGTTGCTACAATAGCATCTCCCGAACAGGAATGGAGTAGAAAAAAACAAAAGAGGCTGACAGTGAAGCCAGCCCGCTCTATGCATTTGATGATCTTACTTTCCAAGAGAGTACAAGATGTCGTAATTCACTTTTATGTTGTGTTTTTTCGCCAGTTCTTCCAGCCAGTTCTTTTCCAGCCAGTTCTGATAGTCTGATGTCGCGGCACCTTTCGCTTCAGTGTATTCCTTTTGTCTTGGTTCCAGAACTTCAGCCACTTTTACGACATAAATTTTTCCTTCGAATTCATACGGTTTGTTGATCCCTTTTCGAAGGTTTTGATCTTTGAGGAAAGCTGTAGATTCTAAATCAAACTTATTCGTTCGTACGCGCAGATTCAGCTCGCTTTCTTTGTTGACCTTATCGAGGACGTGCTTCGAGTTGATGGTATCGTTCTGAATCATTTTATACACATCATCGGCCAACTGCTGATTGAGGCATTCATACACAACTGCATCCAAACGTTTTCCCCACATATATTTCGAACGATTATCCTCAAAGAATTTCTTTAAACCTGTGGTGTCCTTGATCGCCTTATTCCAGACCTTGTCCGTCATGATCTCGTAGAGGAGGATGCCGTCATGGTATTCGGTCAACAACGCTTTGTATTCAGGATGTTTGGCGGGAAGCTTCCCTTCCTCAAAAGAAAGGATCGACTCTTTCTCCCAATTTCTGAATTGAATGTTCACTACTTTCTTTGTTTCGTCTCTTCGCACTGATCGGTAATTGTTCTCAAGGTACTTAGCAAATCCCTTTTGAGTATATTTCTGTCCATCAATGATGAAGATCGGTTTATCTGATTTTAATTTCACAGATGACCATTTTCCCTGAAAATAGGTGGAGTCTATGTTTTTATAGAACCATTTCAAACCTTTTTTGCTGAGATCAGAATAAGTGTATTCCTTCTTCATTTTTGCAACGAATGAATCCTGCGTTTTTTTCGAACGTTCGTCCTTGTTTACTCTGGTCTGAAGTTCCTTCTTCATGCTTTCATAAGGCTGAACGTCTGTCCATTCCAATCTTCTGATTATGTGAAATCCGTATTCAGTTCTCACCGGTCTACTGATATCTCCATTGTTTTTTAAAGCAAATGCTGCATCCTCAAAAACAGAGACCATTCGTGTGGTTGTTCCTGTACCAAATGGAGGCAGAATACCTCCTTTATTGCTGGTACTCGGGTCATCCGAATGATCTTTTGCTAATTCTTCAAAATTCCCACCGGCCACTAGCTTGTCATACAGTTCATTGATCTTCTTTTCTGCCGCAATGATATCCTCCTGAGAAGCTTCCTTCGGCACAGATACCATAATGTGGGCAGTTTTGATAGTCCCTCTGGCTTGACGTTGGTCTGTGACTTTTAGTATGTGATAGCCAAAACGTGTGCGAAAAGGGTCAGAGACAGAACCGAGATTTGTGTTGTATGCTTTTTCTTCAAACGGGTAAACCATTTGGAAGGCAGTGAAAAAACCGATATCACCACCATTTACGGCTGCAGATGGGTCTTCAGAACCACCTTTTCCACGTGCTACAGAAGCAAAATCTTCTCCTTTTTCAATCCGCTTTTTCAATGCCATGATCTTGTTCCAGGCGGCCAGGGTATCCTCAGGTGAGGCATTTGATTCTACTTTGATCAATATGTGAGATACACGGATCTCATTTTTCGTTCGATCGTAAGCCTCGCGCACGAGTGCTTCATTTTTGGCAGAATCGATCAGGTAGGGGAGTGCCAATTGCTTCCGGTAGCCGTCAAGTTCTTTCTTCAGCTTTGGAATAGTATCGTAACCCAATGCTTCTGCTTCAGCAACTTTCAGTTTGAATTTTTTGAACAGTTCCATGTACTCATCAAGTGACGCCTTGTCGTACTTTGGTTCATTGTTGTTTTTGAGGTAGATCTGTAAGAATTCTGATTTTGTAACTGGTTTTCCGTTGATCTCTAATAGAACAGGATCGTTGTTCTGAGCAGATACTCCCAGGGTAAAAATCAGACCGATCGTGGCTAACAGTTGTTTTTTCATGTGTAGAAGATATGTTTTCTATTTAATGCTGTAATTGGGCGCTTCTCTTGTAATGGTAACATCGTGCGGGTGTGACTCACGCATTCCGGCCGAAGTTATGCGTACAAATTTCGAGCCCTTTAATCGGTCGATCGATGGAGCACCGCAATAACCCATTCCGGCGCGCAAGCCACCCATGATCTGATACATGACCTCGACAAGGAAACCTTTGTAGGGGACCCTTCCCGAAATTCCTTCCGGTACAAGTTTCTTGATATCGTCCTCCGCATCCTGGAAATACCGATCCTTCGATCCCTTTTGCATCGCTTCAAGCGATCCCATTCCGCGGTAGGCCTTGAATTTCCTTCCTTCGTAGATGATCGTTTCACCGGGAGATTCTTCAACACCTGCAAACATGGAACCGATCATTACAATATCTGCACCAGCAGCGATTGCCTTTACGATATCACCGGTGTAACGAATACCTCCGTCTGCAATTACAGGAACGCCTGTCCCTTGTAATTCTTTGGCTACGTCATTGACAGCAGATAATTGAGGGACACCCACACCGGCGATCACGCGAGTAGTGCAGATCGATCCGGGACCTATCCCCACTTTTACGGCGTCCGCACCAGCATCGACGAGGTATCTCGCAGCCTCTGCAGTGGCAATGTTGCCGACGATCACTTCCAGTTTTGGAAAGCTTGATTTGACCTCCTTAAGCTTATCGACTACGCCTTTTGAATGACCATGTGCTGTATCGATCACGATTGCATCCACACCGGCATCAACCAATGCGGACACTCTTTCCAAGGTGTCATGTGTTACACCTACTGCGGCTGCCACGCGTAATCTTCCGAAAGAATCTTTACAAGAATTCGGGTGGGTTTTTACTTTGATGATATCCCTGTAAGTTATGAGTCCGATCAATGTGTTATTTGCATCAACGACAGGAAGCTTTTCGATCTTTTTCTCCTGAAGAATTTCTTCCGCGGTCATCAGGTCAGTGCCATCCGATGTGGTTACGATCCTTTCGGAGGTCATCACCTCTCTGATCGGTCGATTCAGATCCTTTTCGAAACGAAGATCTCTGTTGGTCACAATTCCTTTGAGCTTTCGGTTTTGATCGATGACGGGAATACCACCGATGGAATTCTCTTTCATCAGATGAAGTGCATCCTTCACAAGAGCATCCTCCAGGAGTGTGACAGGATCAAGGATCATTCCGCTTTCCGAACGTTTCACCTTTCTTACTTCCAATGCTTGGTCACTGATGGTCATGTTCTTATGGATCACACCAATACCTCCCTGCTGGGCAATAGCGATCGCCAACTTTGCTTCTGTAACGGTATCCATGGCAGCAGACATGATCGGTGTATTCACCTCTATGTTTCTAGTTACCTTACTCTTTAACTGGACATCCCTGGGCAGTACTTCAGAGTAGCCGGGAACGAGCAGCACATCATCGTAGGTTAACCCCTCCTGGATCTGACTGATATTGGAAAGTGACATGCGAATCTATTTGTCGATAAATTCTTGCAAAAATAAGATTATTTTCGGATAAATTCAGCATGTTGAGCTTCATGTTGTTGACGTTTCCCTATGATCATTTTTGTTAATTTTTCGAAAATATTTTTAGTTGGAATGATTAATGTTGTACTCTTGTAAGGTACGCTCACATGATGATAAAAATGGGAAACAATGTGCTATTGGTAATTTTGACCCTGCTACTTTCTAATGTAGTAATAGCCCAGACAGATTCTTCGCGTTTGATTCAGTTGTCGGGTGTAGCGATCTCCGATGAAGACCTTTCTCAGCTTCCTTACACTACGGTTTATGACCGCACGCTGAAAAGGGGAGTGATCTCTGATTATTACGGTTTTTTTTCGATGGTTGTAACGCCGGGAGATTCTCTTGTGTTTTCTTGTTACGGATACAAAACCTCAACGTATGTAGTTCCCGATACGTTGCAGGATAATCGCTATTCGATGATCCACGTGATGCATAAAGACACCTTGAACTTACCGGAAGTTACCGTTTATCCATGGCCTTCACGGGAGGATTTTGCACGCTATTTCGTTAATATGGAGCCCTATGATGATGCTTTGAGAAGAGCGCAGCGAGAGCTGTCAGGTGAAAGTTTAGCTTTCGTCGCAGCCCGCTTAGAAGGTGATGCTTCTTTATCCTTTGGCTATGCAATGAATCAGCGCAATTCACGGATCTATACACAAGGACAGCTACCGGCCAATAACCTTCTGAATCCGTATGCATGGGCGAAATTGATCAAGGACTGGAAAGCGGGGAAATTGTCCAGGTAGTAGGCAGGTTCTGGTGTAAGAAAATGTATTTCGGAGCACTGCTGTTTGTCATGTTTGCCCTCATCCTGTTGCTGCCTTTCAGACATGAACATACTGAAGGGAATTACGGACAACTATTAGGAGAAATCGGTTATTCTGTGCATTCAGATAAATACACAAGCGGTTACCAAGAACCTGTTGTTGTATTGGGAAGTGTTTTCTACCTTCTAACACTTGGGCTTTTTGTGCTCGCAAAAAAGCGTATGGTGTTCATCATTTCTGTCATTACGGCGTTTCTGAATTTACTTTCATTACCGCTGATCTATTTTGCGCGGACCTTTATTCTGCGCTTTTCGGGGCCTCCTGTCATTGTGGAGGTAAGTTACGGATACTATGCTTTGGTAATCATAGATGTTCTTCTCGTGCTCACTGTGTTCCTTGTTCTCCGAGATTTTCGGAAATGTGAAGAAAGATCGTACTCAGATGAGCTACTTGATCATTGATCAATCACTTTACCGGATAACAGAGGAAAAATTTCTCTACCGGTGATGCAAGTGCTGAGATGTTTAGGTTGTCGGAGGCTTTTCCCAGGTCAACGATCTCCCCATTCTTCATTAACATATTGATGTTCTGCTTGTTCTGATTATAGGCGTTGTTGCTGAGAATATCAGAGTACACAAAGAAATCAACTTCGTTTCCGTTCAGATCGAACTGTTGACGGGCCATTTCTTTTTCAAGCTGGATCCGCTCAACGCTAAACGGTTCTGATGAGATCTCGATCTTGAAGAGGTCGCGGTTAACGAGTCTGAGAGCTAGCGCCGAGAGGATACGGTCCGAATGATCTGCCCAAACCTTCAAGGCACTGAGAATATCATAATCATCCAGTTTCGCGAAATGCTCGAGTACTTCCGGTCGCTTTTCGAAGTCGGCCGTGTGAATATCATTGTGCAGAAAGAAACGAAGGCTCGGGCTGGCAAAAAGATCTTCGCCCTGAGTAGCTAGCTGCTTTGCCCTTCTCAGTGCATGGATAAGCATGAATTCGGCCGCAACAACGGTCTTGTGCATGTAAACCTGCCAATACATCAAGCGTCTGGCAACGATGAATTTTTCAACGGAATAGATGCCTTTTTCCTCAAGAACGAGATTGCCGTCTACCACATCAAGCATTTCGATGAGACGGTCACTACCAATCACGCCTTCGCTCACACCCGTGTAAAAGCTATCCCTGTTTAGGTAATCGAGTCGATCCATGTCAAGCTGGCTCGAGACCAGCTGGTGAAGGAACGGTTTAGAATGTTTGTTGCGAAAGATGAGCAGTGCATGCCTCAGATCATCCCCAAACTCGTTACTCAGACGCTGAATAAAGAATTCGGAGATCTTTTCGTGACTGACCCCATTTACAATATCGTATTCAAGTGCATGACTGAAAGGCCCGTGTCCGATATCGTGGAGCAAAATGGCAATATGTACAGCCCTTTCCTCTTCCGCTGTGATCTCGTGTCCTTTTCTTCGGATGACCGAGACAGCGTGAGTCATCAGATGCATGGCACCGAGAACATGGTTGAAACGCGTATGGATCGCACCAGGATAGACCAGGTGACTCATACCCAATTGCATGATCCTTCTCAGTCGCTGAAAGTAGGGATGCTCAATGAGATCGAAGATGAATTCATCGGGAATAGTAATAAATCCATATACCGGATCGTTAACTATTTTCTTTTTATTATTTCGGTTGAGATTAGGTCGCAATTGAATACCTTTAAGAACTGATTCAAAATTATAAAAAACAAGCGAATGCAAGGGAAAATACTTTGGGCAGACGATGAGATAGAATTACTCAAACCGCATATTCTGTTCCTGGAATCCAAAGGATATTCCGTCGAAGCAGTTAATAATGGCATGGCCGCTGTGGATAAAAGCAGTGAAGAGCATTTTGACATTATTTTTCTGGATGAGAACATGCCGGGGATCTCGGGACTGGAAGCACTTACGCGGATTAAAGAAGAAAAACCTTACGTTCCTGTCGTATTGATCACCCGAAGTGAAGAGGAGCATATCATGGAGGAAGCCATTGGTAGTAAGATCGCTGATTATTTGATCAAACCGGTTAACCCCAATCAGATCTTGCTGAGTTTAAAAAAGAACCTTGATCAAAGCAAGCTGGTCTCGCAGAAAACCAATCTCAACTACCAGCAGGAGTTCCGGAATCTTGGAATGCAATTGAACGGTCGACTGGACTCAGAAGAATGGACGGAGCTCTACAGGAAGTTGGTTTACTGGGAACTCGAGTTGGACAAGATCGAAGACAAGGGAATGCGCCAGATCTTGGAAATGCAGAAAAAAGAGGCCAATAACTTGTTTACGCGCTTTGTCCGAAACAATTATGAGGACTGGTTGAATCAACCGGAAGATGCTCCGCTGATGATCCATCACCTAATGAAGGATCGGATAGCGCCCGAGCTGAACAATGGTAAGGTCTTCGTATTGGTGATCGATAACCTTCGTTTTGACCAGTGGAAAGTTCTTCAACCCTATTTTTCGAAGTATTTTGCAATCGATTCTGAAGAAGTGGTCTATTCGATTCTGCCAACTGCAACGCACTATGCCCGAAACGCTTTTTTTGCCGGGCTGCTGCCCAGCGAGATCGCCAAACGCTTTCCTAATCTCTGGAAGAACGAGGAAGATGAGGGCGGAAAGAACATGCACGAAAAGGATTTTTTGGAGGCCAATCTCAAACGGTTGGGAAAGAATGTGCGTTGGTCCTATAACAAGATCACTAACTTCGAAGCCGGTAAACGTCTCGCAGACAATTTCAGTCAGCTCAAAGAGAACGAAATCAACTTTATCGTCTATAATTTCGTTGACATGCTATCGCATGCCCGCACTGAAATGGAGGTGATCAGGGAGTTGGCCGATAATGAGTCCGCCTACAGGTCGATCACCGTGTCGTGGTTTGAGCATTCACCGCTCCACGATATCGTCAAAAAGATCGCTGAGTCAGGTTCAAGACTCGTGATCACGACCGATCACGGCACGGTGAGGGTCACCAATCCAGTGAAGATCGTCGGAGAAAGAAGCACGAATTCCAATCTTCGCTATAAGGTGGGAAGGGGACTGAGCTACAATGAAAAAGAAGTTTTTGTGGTCCGAAATCCGCAGGATGCTTTCCTTCCATCAACAAGAATGGCCTCCGAATATGTATTCGCAGGTGAAAGTGATTTCTTTGTCTATCCGAACAATTACAATCATTTTGTGAACTATTACGGGAACACTTTCCAGCACGGAGGTATATCTTTGGAAGAGGTCTTGATACCGTTTGTTCTACTTAAAAAGAAATAATGGAAGCTGAGTACGATTTTTATCCTGAAAAGCCACAGCTGGCAGAGCCAAAGGCAAAGGGGAATCTTGCTCTGACGATCTTTTCGATCGTTTTGTTCATCCTGACATTTCTTCTTGTGTTTACGGAAGAAGCCAGCTTTGTCTTCAATCTTGTGATCGTGCTGATCATCCATGAAATGGGACATTTTATCAGCATGAAAGTTTTTGGATATCAGCACGTGAGAATGCTCTTTATTCCGCTGATGGGTGCATTTGTTCAAGGGAGTAAGGAGGAATATTCGCAGCGTCAAAGTCTTATAGTGGCAGGCGCAGGACCATTCCCCGGGATCTTCATCGGGTTATTGCTTTTGTATTTTGCAGACGTCTATCACAACCCGTGGATGATGGATCTGGCCTTTCTTTTCCTTTTGCTCAATATTATCAATCTTATACCGCTTGATCCGCTTGACGGCGGACAGCTTTTCAAACTCTTGATCAAAGTCAATCACGATCTCTTTCTGCTTATTTTTACTTTTGTTTCTTCCCTCGTACTCATCGGATTCGGTTGGTACATAGATAGTTGGGTGATGATGGCCTTCGGATTTTTTATGGCTTTCAGGGTTCGGACCATTCAGAATCAGTATTACCTTAGAAGAGAACTTAAAAATGAAGGTGTTAATTACCGAACGACCTACAAGTTGTTGAGCAACAAGGATTACGCGCAGATCAAGTTGGTTTTGTTGGACAGGATCCCTAACCTGCGGTCTTTTGTTGAAAATGTTGACAGCGAGCAGGCAGATCCGATCATGGCCAGTCAAGTGAACAGTGTGCTGCTCAGTCCTGTACGAAAAGATGCTTCATATCTCTTCAGGGTTATCCTGATCCTGCTTTGGCTGGCGGTACTGTCGCTTCCTTTTGTATTTATTGCTAATCTCGATTTTTTTGTTTCGCGTTATGAGTGGTGGATCGAACTCATTGAAGCCAGGTGATCGAGTTGGTTTCCTTTATGAGAAAGGCGAAGGGGAGATCATTCGTCTGGTTTCTCCTGAGCGATTTCTGGTGAGGGACGAAAACGACTTTGAGCGATTGTTTTCGCGCAACGAGTTAGTGGTTATACATAGCAAAGACTATAAGCTACCCGACGACCTTGTTGTTCAAGTGAATGATGATGACACCCTTTCTTCACAACAATATACGGTTCGAAAAGAAAAAAAAACAGGTTCCAGGAAACCAATGGAAATTTGGGAGTTGGATCTACATATCGAGGCATTAACAGATTCTCATTCCGGGATGTCAAATGCAGAGATACTGGATCGTCAGTTGCGGGAAATGCGCAGTTTTTACAGTAAAGCCAGAACGAAACAGATCCGGCGGATCATTTTGATACACGGCGTTGGCGAAGGAGTTCTAAAAGAAGAGGTGCGTATTTTCCTGTCAAAACAGGAAGGAGTAACGTTTTACGATGCAGACTTCAGAGAATATGGGAAAGGAGCGACAGCCGCTGATCTGTTCTATAATTTATGATCAGAGATCTTTACGGAAGGTGTGAATGTCATTGTGGTGTTCTTCGATCTGATCTTTCACTTTTTTAATGGACTGTGTAAGGAGAAATAGATCTGCCGAAGCATTTTTACCCAACCATTCCCAGCCACCTTGTTCTCCTTCGATAGCCTCCGCCATGTGATACAAAAGCATCAGATCATTCAGCATTAACCAACGCAGTGCCTTTTCATTCCCCTCTGCAGCATTGATGAATGCCAAAAGGTGCGGGTAACCTTTAGCGGGCAACCAATCACGTGCTTCTTCTTTTAGCCAGATAGCATGGGTGGCCATGTATAGCTCCGGATATCCGTTCTCTTTTAACCAAAGCAGAATTTGCTGATTTCCTTCAATGGCCTTTGCCCAAGCCAAAATGACTTTCGGCGGATAGTCCATTGGTTTCATGGTAACGGTAAGCACTTCCTGGACAGCAGGTGCTTCAACCTTCTTTTTTTTTCTGAACCAGCTCAGCATGCTTTAGTCGATTAGAAGAACCATAGTGCGACGAATATGGCTGTAATAACGCAGATCAGATCAACAAGTAACATGGTGCCAAGCGTGTAGCGGGTATTTCGGACGCTAATCGAGCCAAAGTAAACAGCGATCACGTAGAAGGTAGTTTCGGCACTGCACTGGAAGATACAGCTCAATCGACCTGTAAGTGAGTCCGGTCCATACGTTTGCATGGCGTCAATCATAAAGCCCCGAGATCCACCGGAGCTGAAAGGTCTCAGCATGGCTACCGGTAGGGAATCCGTGATCTCTTTAGATACCCCCATTAGAAAGAATCCCTGGGAGATCCAGTTGCTGATCACCTCAAAAAGACCGCTATTTCGAAAAAGGGAAATGGCCACCAGCATTCCAAGAACATAGGGGAAGATCGTTATTCCGGTGTTCATTCCATTTTTTGCTCCTGCGACGAAAGCATCGAAAATCGTAGTTTCCTTAACAGTAAAACGTTTTTCATTTTTGAATGCGTAGAGCAATGTGAGCCCAATGATGCCAATGAGCAACAAACCTGAGAAATTGCCGGTGAAATAATTCTTTCCGATCAGATCAAGACTGCTGATGTAGAATAATAGTCCGATGATCGCTGCAACGACAGAAATTAGCGCTGCCAATAGCGTGACGCTTAGAAAGTTAATGCGCTGACGAATGCCAACAATGATGAAAGCTGCGATGGTTCCGATGAATGAAGTGATGATACACGGCAACATCACATCAGCCGGATTTGATGCGTCCTGAGCTGCTCGGTAACCAATGATGGAAGTAGGGATAAGGGTGAGACCTGCCGCATGGAGACACATGAACATGATCTGCGCATCACTGGCCTTTGTCTTATCGGGATTGATCTCTTGTAGGCTTTGCATGGCTTTGAGCCCGAAAGGCGTTGCAGCAGAATCCAATCCCAGGAAATTCGCAGAAAAGTTAAGGGTCATGTAGGAGATCGATTCATGTCCTTTCGGGACAGAAGGGAATACTTTCACAAAGAAAGGGCTTAGCCAGCGTGCCAGCTTTTCCGTAGCTCCTGATTCGATGAGTAATTGCATGATTCCACAAAAGAACGCGAGATAGGCGAGTAGAGGCAATATGATGTCGAATAAACTGACTTTACAAGTTTCTAGCAATCCATCGGATTTTTGAACTCCACTGAAGATCTGTACGGTTTTATTCTTGTAGGTATAAACCGTGTCGGCATCGGCTGTATTTGTGTTGAGTACAAAGGTATTTTCAGGAGCCTTGCTGATGGAATCTCGAAGCGCATAAGGCAGCTGTTCCAGGTATTTTTCTCCGACAAGTATCGGATCATCCTTTTTCCCGTTCAGAACGTGATCAATGGAGTAGTTACTTCCGAGAAATAATCCTGCCACGATGAACACGATCGAGGAAATGAAAATTATGAGCCAGAATCTGCTGAGTACCATGTTACGAATATCTGTTTTTAATGGACTGCTTAATGATCATGGTGACAAAACTATTAACATATATTTCTTAAAAGTGAAAGGCCATAAATTCTGCTTGGTTAATAGTTCGCTAATTGTTTAAGATTTCACACTCAACAAAATATCTTTATTCGGATAATTAAATTTTCTGAACTAAATAAAAAACAGAATACGAACTCAATCAAGTTTTCCAATTCCCTGTCGCATGACCGTCGGTTCGGGGCCTGTGCAGTCAATCACTGTCGAACCATCTAGATTTCCGAAACCACCGTCTATGATAAGGTCAACCGTATCATCGAATTTTTCATAGATAGCAAATGGATCGGCAAAGTATTCCTGTATTTGATCGTCATTGTTGTGTAAAGAGGTCGTAGCGACAGGATTCCCCAACTCTTTAACGATTTCAAGAATGATTGGATGATTGGGAATCCGAATACCGATCTCATGCTTGTTTGAATCGAATAATCGGGCTACCTCTGTTGTAGCGTTCAGAATAAAAGTGAAGGGACCAGGCAGATTCTGCTTGAGTAGCTTGAACACAGGTCGATCGATCTGTTTCACATATTCTGACAGATTGCTGAGGTCATGACAAATGATCGAGAAATTCGCTTTTCCGGGTTTGAGACCCTTTAATTTGGCGAGCTGCGCAAGTGCCTTTTTGTTGTAAAGATCACACCCCATACTATACACCGTATCGGTCGGAAAAACGATGATACCACCCTTTTTGAGTATTTCGGCTGCCTGTTTGATTAGCCGTTGGTCTATGTTAAATGGGTTGATCTCAATGATCATACTTCATCGGTTGATTTTGGTGGCGATAATACAAGGTTTTGTTCAGCATCTTATCGAAAAGGATGAGCTTTTTGCTATTCAGTGATTCCACTTTAAAAATACGAGTCGCCAGAGAGTCCCCGATGTAATGATTCAATCTCAGTTGGTCCGCCTCCAACTGGAATTGTCCTTTTAGCTTGTCGTGAATGGTCTCTACACCGGCTGAAACGATTTTCGTATCCGTAATTTCATCATACATCACAAAATAACCGTTCTCTTTGAATTCGAATTTCATGGCCACCGGGGAGCTATCGTAAGCCTTCGATTTTCCATTTAAAGTCTCTTTGAACAATATCCATCTCCCATTGAGATCATATCTCCCATTTTCATTCGACCCGGTCCTACTTGCGCAGGAATATGTCAACGGTGCCAGTAGAGTTACAATTAGGAATAAGTGGTAAATTATTTTCATTATCAATTGGAAAAAGTCTCTGTTTCTCCAAAATTAAATTTAATTCATTAGGGTTCGATCAGTTTTCAATGCATAAAGGCGACGATTATTTTAAACGATCCAGATTGCGTGTAAAATACAGACTCATTTCGCAGACGTTCGGCCACATTTTTTTGTTGGATGAACCTCGTGTTAAAGTAGTGACTGCTGTATTGATCTGTTGAAATGAGGTTCAATGTGTGACTTCGTAATGTTTGCAAGTCTCCAATTATGATGTGTTGTACTGCTATTATTTCTTGAAAATTCGGCAAGAAATGGCTCTGTGATCGCTGTAAACTTCCTTTTGTATGTTGAAATTGCACGATTCCAGGTCTTTTGTGTGGAAGATGTAGTCGATTCTGCCGGCGGGAACTTTGCCAACGTAGGTTGCTCCGATCCCTTTGGAGGTGTTGCGAAATGCGTCTGTCAAGTGTTTATTGAATTGATTATACGTATAGGACAGCGGCGTATCGTTGAAATCTCCACATACCACCGTCGGATATGGAGAGCCGAGCATGTGTTCCATAACCCTTCTGGCTTGCTGCGCGCGTTTGGGATAAGCAATGAGCAATTTGTCCATCATCAGTCCAAGTGTTGAAGATCGGGGTTTCACTGAGGCCTTGAAGACAGCATGTTCGGGTTGTTTCAAACGAATGGACTGCAAATGCACATTATAGATCCGGAAAGTATCCGAGTCCTTAACAATATCGGCAAAAACACAATAATTGAAATCACCCGGACCTTGGTTTTCGAACATGATATCTCCTTTCGCGATCATCGGATATTTAGAAAGGATTGCAACGCCGAAATTCTGGCGGCCCTTCAACTTGTGTGCATAGCGTTCGTGATGATCCTTGATCCCAAGGAACTCAATGATAGCATCCCTTGTTTCGAAATTGGTGGGTTTATCCTGATGGTAGAACTCCTGGAAACAAATCAGATCGGGATCCTCTTTTTTAAGGTAGTCAAATATCTTATCTCTGTTCTGACCAATCTTGCTGGGGTCGCTGGTGTAAAGATCGAAAAGACGCACATTATAGCTCATAATATGAAGCATCTCATCGGGATCGGGAAGAGGATCCGGTTCCGATCCCAACGCAATCATTCTGAAGTGAAGCTTACCTCCTGTGAGCAATACAAATGCGACTAAAATGGCCATGCGTGATCTTACAAATATCCATATGACCAGAAAAATAAACGTGAAGATCAAAAAAATGGGGTAGGCCAGACCGAAGAAAGGAAGAAGTTTGAACGTGTTGGGATGAATATAGGGGGCAATGTAAGCCAGAAGTAACGCCCCCAAACAAATGAAGGTCAGTACTTTTAGAAAAGTGGAAAAACGTATTATTTTTTTTAATTGCTCCTTCACTTTTTACTTTGTTGAAAGAGGAACTCCTTTTCTGCCTTTGTTAGCGACTCATAACCGGATTTGGAGATCTTGTCCAGAATGGCATCGGTTTTCGCCTGACGCTGCTTAGCATCAACGTTGTATTGCTCGTCTGTTTTGTACTGTACGTTTTTTCCACCTTTCTTTACTTTCATACGGGAACTTCTGGTGAATAACCCAGTAAAAAACCTTTGAAGGTATTCGCCTGCTTTTTGACTTAATGCGATGATGTTGTTGGAACGGTAAATTCCGTTGATCGACCACATACCCAGAATAGCCCCACCGAGGTGCGCAAAATGTGCTGTTCCATCTGGAATACTCAAGGAGATAATGTCGTAAATTATGAAGAGACCGGCCAGTATGATCAAGCGCACATTCAAGACACCAAACAGCGCAACAGTAAGGTTCGGCCGATAAAAAGCCAACGCAGTGAAGATCGCCATGATCGAACCGGAAGCACCTACGATGACTGTTGAGCTTCCCTGAAGCGCAGGGAAAAGAGCATGTGCCAACAGCTCAAGCATTCCTCCGAAAACCCCGCCTAGCAAGTAGGTGTGGAAAAGCCTTCTTCCATCAAAGATCTCTTCGAACATCTTTCCGGCGGAGTATAGAAAGAGCATGTTGAATAAAAAGTGCAAGAAGGTGAAGTGAGAAAAGATACTTGTAAAAAGTCCCCACGGTTGAAAAATGAACTCACTGAGCTTACTTTGCAATGAGAAAATGGAGTGGGTTCCATTGTATAGAAAGGCCCCTACATCACCTCTGATTAACTCCGCAAAAACAAGCAGGATCTGGATCAAGAGGAAAATGAACGCGTTGAGCATTAACAAACGTATGGTCATACCACCGTAACGGTATTGGTATTTCAGATCATCCAGAAATGTGCGTTCTGTTTGCATGTCAGTAGAAATTGCTTCGGTCTTTTTTACGCCAGATGAGTACCAGAATACCACCGGCAATTGCTCCTCCAATGTGAGCGAGGTGTGCAACCGGATCATTTACATTATTCTGAAATGCTGCATACACTTCGAACAGTAGATAGGCGCCCACCAAATATTTAGCTTTAACAGGAAACAGGAAATAGATCAGGAACTCCGTATTCGGAAACAAGATCGCAAAAGCAGCCATTACGCCAAAAACAGCGCCGGAAGCACCAACCATAGGAGTGAATGACATCTCGACATATTTCCGATAGTCGGGGTTTGTTTGAAAGAGTGTTTCAATGTACTTTTCTTGTTTCAGCAAATCATTGATCTCGTCGATAGGCAGGTTTTGAGATACGAGGATCTGTCTTAGTTGGTTTAATTCATATACGCCGATTGCATTGTGCAGTGCAAAAGCACCCAAGGCTGAAATCACGTAAAATAAAAAAAAACGCTGTGGGCCCCAGAGTCTTTCCAAAAAAGCCCCCAGCATGACGAATAACCACATGTTGACCAGAATGTGAAAAAAATTGGCATGCATAAAAAAATGCGTGACGATCTGAAAAGGTTGGAACAACGGTGAGTTGACGTAATGGGTACCCAAGAGAGAAACAAGATCAAGTCCTTTTCCCTGAAATACCAGCGTTGCGATAAAGAAAAGAATGTTGAGGATCAGGATATTCTTGGTGACCTGTGGAATATTATTGAACATAGCTTTCAGAATCGTTTGTTAATTTCTTCTGCAGAAAAATGAGCGGTTACTCTTTTTCCTTCCGGTGACAAAGTTTCTGTGGCCGAAAAATAACGGATCAGAATGTCACGAATGCCTTCGTGATTTTGCCGTACAACTTTACCGCTGCCGGTAATTGAAATGGAAAGCGCCAGTGCGTGTGCGATCTCTCCGGCATCAATACTCTTGGTCAGTGCGTTTTCCAGGATAGTATCTAAGCACATGCTGATGTCTTCTTGCTCCAAAACTGCAGGCACTGCGATCAATTCCACTGCTTCTTGTTCTGTTGTCCAGTCAAAACCGAAACGCTTGATGATCCGTTCATGTTCATTCCAAAAGTCAAGGTCCTCTTTGCTAAACTCTTTTCTGAACCCGAATAGCAGTTGCTGCGAAGGGATCGGAGCGGATATGAAGCGTTGAATGAGTTCGTCGTAAACGTTGCGTTGATAGGCGCGTCGAATATCGACTGTGATCAAGCCGTTTTCGGTGGCGATGAAGGCAAATCGACCTGACACTACGAATGGAAGCTCGCCTGGATTAGAATCATGGTCGATCAGCATTGCATTCTCTGGCTCTGGTTGCTCATCGATCCTGTAAAATGCATCCCAGTCCGATGGCGATGTTCCAACGTTACCAAATCCCTCTGCCCGAATTGCAGTGGTGAATTGATTGCCTCCTCGTGAGTCTGAAGCTGTACGTGTGGTAGTCGTATTGAATGGGTTGAAGCTCTGATCTACACGGATCACGGGTTCTGTAACCGGTTGATCTTTCAAACTCAACGGCAGATCAAAGCTCGTCTCTCTGTCGAAATCGAGTGTTGGTGCAATGTTGTATTTCCCAAGTGCCTGTCGGATACTGCTCAGTAAGATCCGGTAAATGAAGGTGTCTTCTTCAAATTTGATCTCGGTTTTAGTAGGATGTACGTTGACATCGATCTTTGATGGATCAACCTCCAGATATAAAAAATAGCTGGCGAAGTATTTTTGCGGAAGCAACCCTTCGAAGGCTTTACTGATCGCGTTATTGAAATAATTATCCCTGAAATAGCGGTTGTTCACGAAAAAGAATTGCTCACCTCTTGATCTTTTCGCAAACTCGGGCTTTCCTACATATCCTTTTACGGCAACAATATCGGTAGATTCTTCGATCGGAACAAGCTTGTCATTGGCATTCTTGCCGAGAATATCCACAATACGTTTTCTAAGAATACCGGGCTGCAGGTGGTAGATCTCACTGTCATTGTGTTTCAGTACAAATCCGATCTCTGGGTGGGAGAGCGCTATGCGTTCGAATTCGTCGCGAATGTGTCCGAACTCAACACTGTCTGATTTGAGAAAGTTCCTTCGCGCTGGGACATTGAAGAAAAGGTTTTTTACATCGAAGGTCGTTCCAACGGCACAAACAACGGGTTCTTTCCTTATCAGTTTGCTGCCTTCCATTTCGAGTTTACTACCCGTTTCTGCCTCTTCTTTACGGGTAGTTAATGTGATATGTGCAATGGCTGCTACCGATGCAAGCGCTTCACCGCGGAATCCTTTCGTGCGCAGTGCAAATAGATCGTCTGCTGAAGATACCTTGCTCGTGGCATGACGCTCAAAACACATGATCGCATCCGCTTCGTTCATTCCGCTTCCGTTATCCGTTATCCGAATGAGGGTACGGCCGGCATCTTTGATGAACACCTGTATGCGCGAAGCTCCTGCATCGATGGAATTCTCCATCATCTCTTTTACTACGGATGCGGGACGCTGAATCACTTCACCCGCAGCGATCTGGTTGGCTATATGGTCGGGAAGGAGCTTGATGATACCGCTCATGTCACATCAGTTTTTTAACTACTGTGTCCACTTGGTCCATTCCATTGAAAATGAAATAGCCTAATACCAGGATCACTACTATAATTACAACCGTCCGTACATTGGCAAAATATTTTTGCTGTTGGGCATGTTGCGCCCTTGACCACGACTCTTTCATGTGCTGACGAAGAACCATTTCACGTTCATCTGAAGGCAAGTCGTTTTCCGTAAGTCTGTTGAATTCTGCTTTCTTCAGTTCAAGCCGCTCCTTTCTCTCGTCATAGTAACGCGGTAAAAACCCGAATTGTCGTGGCTTGACACTTTTATTGAAGAACTTTATCTGCATAGATCTGACGAACAATAACAAAAATAGGAATATTCCATGAGTCCTCTTCAGAACCAACAATCATACCTCCACAAAATTTATGACAAAAGGTCAGTTGAAAAAAATGGACGGTGTTTTGCAGTGTTATGGAAATGAAGGTCGCACGCTTTGCGTTATATTCGTATCTATGAACGGTCAAATTAGTCTTTCAGCGCTTAAAATAACTCTTACTTTTTCGATTCTGCTTCTTTTATTTTCATCAGGTAAGCAGCAACGGAAGGATGTATCCGGTGGCGACCAATGGGCTTTGGATCGACTCCGCAACATGACCTTGGAAGAGAAGATTGGGCAGTTCTTCATGGTAGCTGCATATTCCGGAAATGGCGAACAACACCTTTCGGAAATCGAAAAGATGGTCCATGAACAGCATGTAGGCGGTGTGATCTTTTTTCAGGGCCAGCGAAAGGATCTTCGGGAAGCGATGGATCGATTCAGTAAAGCAAGCAAAACACCTTTATTCTACGGAATGGATGCGGAGTGGGGAGTTGACATGCGCCTTTTCGGCGAGGAGCGGTTCCCGTACGCATATTCTTTCGGTGCGGCCGCTGATCCGGCTATCTCTGCTAAACTAGGTGCGATGATGGCTCAGGAGTGCCGCGAACTCGGCATTCACATGAATTTCTCACCGGTGGCCGATGTGAACAGTAATCCTGAGAATCCGGTGATCGGATTCAGATCATTCGGAGAGAATCCTAAGTTGGTGGCTGACCAGGTAAGAACCTTTGTCAAAGCGTTTGAAGCGAATGGAATCATGTCTTGTATTAAGCATTATCCCGGTCATGGAAATACGGACAAGGACTCTCATTACGAGCTGCCGACGGTTTCTCAATCTTTAAAGACCATTCAAGCGATCGATCTCTTTCCGTTCACTGAAGGAATTCGTGCAGGAGCCTCCTCCGTGATGGTAGGGCATCTCAACGTCCCGGCTCTTGACGCATCCGGCACACCCACAAGTCTTTCATCAAAAGTGATCCGAGAGGACCTGATCAAAGGAATGAATTTTAAGGGGTTGGTTATCAGTGATGCGCTCAATATGAAAGCAGTCGCAGATAAATATGGTAAAACCGAAGTGGTTGTGAAAGCATTCGAGGCCGGTTGCGACATACTTTTGTTTCCTGAAAGTGTTAAAGACGCTATTCTGGCGATCAAAGCAAAGGTAGAATCTGGTAAGATCGCACTGACGGAGATTGATGAGCGATGCCTGAAAGTATTAAAGGCAAAGCACAAATTTGTAGTTTCTCCACCGGAGTATCAAAAGTTCTCGAAAGATGAAAGACAGTGGGCGATCAGGGAGCTCTTTGAAAAATCGATTACGGTGGTTAAAAACGAACAAGAGGCAATTCCATTGAAACGCCTCGACCGAAAAATCGCCCGTGTGTCAGTCGGCATTCATAGTTATCCCTTGCGAGACGCGGTTGCGCTTTTTGCAGATGTGGACCATTACCATTATTTCACACTGGAAGAGGCACTGCTTGATTTTCCTGCGCGATCAGGGGAATTTGACTTGATCCTGCTGTCGATGCATTCGAATACGGTGAAAACGAAGAATTCGTTCGGTTTTGGGGAGAACTGGTCGCGACTCCTACAATCACTGCCCGACGAGAAAGATGTTGTACTTACTCTTTTTGGGAATCCATTTGCGCTTGAGAAGGTTGATCTCAACAAGGCAGATGCCGTTATTCTTGCATATGAGAATCACAGCCTGGTGCAGGACAGGGTGGCTCAGTTGATCTTTGGAGCCATGCCATCGAAGGGGAAGCTCCCTGTAACTGTGAGTGGAATGTTCGATCGCGGTGCTGGAATAGAATTGGAGTGGGGAGGAAGGTTGAAATTCTCTCAACCGGAGGAATTTGGTATAGCCCCTGAAAAGCTGAAAGAAATAGATCGTATCGCTGAGAACGGTATTCGAAAAGGAGCTTTTCCTGGATGTCAGGTTGTGGTAGCATACAAAGGCAGTTTGATCTACCGCAAAAGTTTTGGTAGTCCTACCTATGAGGATACCGTTCCTTTGAAGGATACCGACCTTTTCGATATTGCATCGATTTCCAAGATCGCTGGCTCAACAGCAGGATTAATGCGGCTGCAGACCCAGGATAAATTTTCATTGGACCGCACCTTGTTTGATTACCTGCCCGATATGAATGACGGAAATTATTCGGCTATCCGGGTGCGTGATATGATGGCGCATCAGGCGGGACTGATCGCTTGGATCCCTTTTTACAAAAGAACTTTGAAATCAGGTGAACGCGACCCATCGTTGTATTCTGATAAAAGATCATCTACATACGTTAACGAGGTGGCAAGGGATATCTGGATCAAAAAAGAGTATACGGATTCCATGTACAAACAGATCATTAAGACACCATTGGGTTCAAAAAGCTATCTCTATTCAGATCTTGGGTACTATTTTATCAAGAAGATCATCGAACGTCAGTCGGAGCAGAGAATGGATGCTTTTTTGTACCGTGAACTGTTCGGTCCGATGGGATTGCGTAGTTTGTGTTATCAGCCACTGACACGATTCTCGCCCGACAGGATCGCACCAACAGAAAGAGATATGTTGTTCAGAAAGCAGTTGGTACACGGTCACGTGCACGATCCCGGTGCGGCAATGCTTGGTGGTGTTGGCGGACATGCCGGACTTTTTTCAAATGCGACAGATCTGGCCTCGCTTATGCAGCTATTCATGAATAGAGGGTACTATGGAGGAGAACGGTATTTGAGTGAAGCTGTCGTCGAGGAATATACTCGGGCTCAATTTCCGGGTAATCGGCGCGGTGCCGGATTTGATCGTCCATCTGCTGGAGGTGGAGGGACCTGTCATCAGCTTGCCTCACAGAAAAGTTATGGTCATTCCGGATTTACTGGAACCTTGGCGTGGGCAGATCCTGAATACGAAATCAATTATGTTTTTCTTTCCAACCGGGTTTACCCTGATCAAGAGAATTGGAAAATCCGTGATATGAATATCCGAACAGAGATCCAACGTGTGATTTACGAAGCCATCAAAGGGGCGCGTTAATGTCGGACAAATTGAAGATACAGCTCATTTCCTTGAGTTTACTCGGGGTTGCAGGGTTACTGTTCATTCCTTTTCTTGCCTTTCATGAAAAAAGAGCCAATGAACTTGCCTGGGAAATTGCGGATCCCATCGCCGAACTGTTACCCGCTTCGGATGTTTCTTTGCCAATTTTCTCGATCACCTATGGAGCCATTTTGTTGTACCTGATTTCGGCCTTTCGTAAAGAATACTTTATCCCGAGATTGATGCTTTCGTATGCCATAATCTTGTTGTTGAGGATGTTGACTCTGACCATTCTGCCTCTGAAAGCACCGGATTCTTACGTCTATCTTCAGGATCCTTTTCTGAACAACCTGATCTATCCCGGACACATACGCAATGACCTCTTCTTTAGTGGGCACACGGCACTTGTTTTTGCGATCTTTCTCCTGTCCGGTAGGAAATGGATCTTTCTTTTGCTCACGATCTTCACAGGAATTTTAGTCATGGTGCAACGGGTACATTACAGTTTTGATGTCCTAGCAGCCATCCCTTTTGCTTGGCTATCAACCTACTTGGCTGGTCGCATTATCACCGCGATCGACAAGACGAATAATACGTAATTTTACAAAGCTTAAATCGAATTGTGATGAGGATTGGAATTGTGTTGTATCCGACATTTGGAGGTAGTGGTGTTGTCGGGACAGAGCTGGGTAAGGCGCTCGCGGCAAAAGGGCATCATGTACATTTTATTACCTATTCACAACCGGTTCGCTTGGGCAGCTTCAGGGAAAACATCTTCTACCATGAAGTAGCCGTGAGTGATTATCCCTTGTTCGAGTACCAGCCTTATGAAACAGAGTTGACCAGCAAGATGGTAGATGTCGTAAAGTACGAGAAACTGGATCTGTTACACGTACATTATGCAATACCTCATGCCTCGGCGGCTTTTATGACCAAACAGATCTTGCGCGCCCAAGGTATCAATATTCCTTTCATCACGACGCTTCATGGAACAGATATTACACTTGTTGGAAAGGATCCTTCATTTGAACCTGTCATTACTTTCTGCATCAATGAGTCCGATGCGGTGACGGCTGTGTCCGAGAGCTTGAGAGAAAGCACGTATGCGCATTTCGACACGAAAAGGCACATCCATGTGATACCTAACTTCGTGGTGCCTGCTGATCCTGATTCAGGTATTTACAAGCAACTTCGCTGTAAATATGCCGGATCGGATGAACGTATCCTTTGTCACGTGTCCAACTTCCGAAAGGTCAAAAGGGTAGAGGATGTCATTCGTGTTTTTCAAATGGTCAACAAGCAAGTGAAGTCACGCTTGATCCTTGTTGGTGATGGACCGGAAAGGCACAGCGCAGAAAAGTTGATCCGGGAATTTGATCTGGGAGAGAGGGTGGTCTTTCTGGGTAAGATCAGGGATACTTCTCATGTGATGGAGATTGCCGACCTTTTCTTATTGCCATCAGAAACCGAAAGTTTTGGTCTTGCTGCACTGGAAGCTATGGCTGTAGGTGTTCCGGTTATCTCTTCGAACGCCGGCGGTATTCCAGAGGTGAATATTCAGGGGGAAACCGGTTTTCTTTCGGATGTCGGTAACGTAGAAGACATGGCAAGAAATGCGGTATATATTCTCTCTTCGGACCAGATCCTTGAAAAGTTTAAGAAAAATGCGCGTCGTCGTGCAAACGATTTCGACCTAGAGAAGATCTTACCCATGTATGAGAAACTGTACGAAGAGGTCCTAATAAAACCGATCATACGATAATCAAAACAAAAACTGCCACCACTGTTTCTCAATATGGATACGCGGGCTTTTTTTGAGTTTAGTTCTTCAGTTCGTAAATTTTAGTTGATGTTAGTGGCCTTCTCAATTCCATAATATGCACCCAATAACAAAGTAGAATTTTGAACATATTTTTTGTCCGTTTAATTCTCCCGATTTCCAACCATTCTCGTTCTTGAGCCTTTCTAAAATTTTATTTTTTGTTTCCTCTGAATGATCACCTCGAATCTCTGCGATTGACTCAACTTCATCATGGTCATTTATAATTAATACCATTTGGAATGATGTGGGAGGAAAATCATGAGCATTTGGATTATAAATTAATTCAAGTAGATTGTCATTAAAAAATTGAAGTACATCTGTCCCACCATCTTTGAATGTTGCTTCCTTTTCGGGGAAATCATGCAGAGTATCACACGGTTCTGTTTGCCCATAATATCCAATCGAAATAAGGATAAACGCAGCAGTTAATACTATGGATACCCTATCCTTCATTGTTACTAATTCCGCGATAGCCGCTTATTTCGGATCAGCTATGCTCAGAGGCTTTCGATGATCATGGCCGATGCACCTCCACCACCGTTGCAGATACCCGCACCACCAAATCGTGCCTTGTTTTGTTTCAGGACGTGGATGAGGGTCACGATGATCCTGGACCCTGAGTTACCCAGTGGGTGACCAAGCGCAACTGCGCCGCCGTTCACATCGACTTTTTCAGGAGCTAGTCCAAGTAATTTCATGTTCGCCAGTCCAACTACGGAGAATGCCTGATTCAATTCCCAGAAATCAATGTCTCCGGTTGACATCCCTGCTTTGTCCAGCGCCTTATTCACAGCCTTTGCTGGGGCAGTGGTGAACCATTCAGGTTCGTGAGCGGCATCTGCATAGCTTACGATCTTTGCAATTGGTTTAAGGCCGTATTTTTTAACTGCTTCCGCTGAGGCCAAAATTACTGCGGATGCCCCGTCGTTGATGGTTGATGCGTTCGCTGCAGTGATGGTTCCGTCCTTGTCAAAAGCCGGACGAAGGGAAGGGATCTTATCCAGAAATACATTTTTGTACTCCTCGTCTTCTGTAAAAAGGATCGGATCTCCTTTTCGCTGAGGGACAGACACGGGAACAACTTCCTCGTCGAAACGTCCGCTTTTCCATGCTTCTGCAGCACGTGTGTAGGACGTGATGGCAAAATTATCCTGGTCTTCCCGAGAGAAGTTATGTTCCTTGGCGCACAGCTCGGCACAGTTTCCCATGGGGACTTTACTGTACACATCGAGTAAGCCATCCTTCGTGATGCCATCAAGCAGCGCAATATTGCCAAATTTGGTACCATTCCTGCCATCCATGTAGTGCGGCGTCAGCGACATGCTTTCCATACCTCCCGCTACCACCACGTGATTATCACCTGCAATGATCGTTTGAGCACCTAGCATAATGGCCTTCATTCCCGATGCACATACTTTATTGACAGTGGTACATGGAACATTCTTGCCAAGTCCGGCACCCAGTGCGGCCTGTCGGGCAGGTGCCTGACCAACTCCGGCTTGTAGCACGTTGCCCATGAAAACTTCATCCACAATGACTGGATCTATATTGCCCTTGTCGAGTGCTCCTTTGATCGCCGTCGATCCGAGTTGTGTGGCCGGAATTGAGGAAAGTGTGCCCATGAATGATCCCATTGCTGTTCTTGTGGCAGCCACGATGAATACTTCTTTTGCCATGTAGTAAATCTTTGTTTTGAATTCACGCGAATTTAGCAATAACAAGATTAATGAAGGTGAAGTGTCGTGTACTAATTTTAGAATTTCCTCAATTATTGAATTTTTCTCACAAAACAACTGTTGCTGAATAAAAACCAACACGAATTGAATTAGCATCCTTTCCATTAGAGGTCTTTTTGAATGCATTAGGTCAGATCGAAAAGCGATAAATTGACGAGATTTTTAAAAGTTGATCCAGCATTATCATTAGTTTTACGTTTGACTTTTATGCGATTCGTTTCTGACATATCCCTTTGGTGGTTTCTCCCCATGCTCGCTGTTTCAGTCATAGCTGCGATCTGGTATTATCGCAATGTCAATTGGTTGAATGATCAATCGGTATGGTTGCGCAGGCTTATGGTCGGACTTCGCACTTTAGTCCTGTTTTTCGTCTTAGTTCTGCTTCTTGGATTGGTGCTTGAACATTCCAGTTATCGGGAAGAAAAGCCGGTGGTGATTACGTTGGTGGACAATTCTGGTTCTATGCTGAATTACAAGGATTCAGCCAAAGTGCTGCAGCGTGTCAAAGCATACAAAACGCAGTTGAAGGAACGCTACGGTGACCGTTTTGAGTTGCTGGATATGACAACCGGATTTAATGCGAAATATGGATCTGACCTCGATTTCAAGGACGCCCGAACGGATCTTTCTGCCGGATTTGAGAAGATCAGGGAAGATTTTTATAACCGCAATATCGGGGGAATCGTACTGATCTCCGACGGGAATTTCAACAACGGGCCAAATCCGCTCTATGCAGCAGAAAGGATCGGACTTACTCCCGTTTTCTCCTTGCTTACAGGTGATACAGTTCGAAAAAAAGACCAGTACATCAAGAACATTTCTGTAAATGATGTTGCTTTTCTCAAAAATGAATTTCCTGTCGAAGTTGACCTTGAAGCGATCAAGTTGGGGAAACGATCAGTGAATGTATCCATCTACCGCGATGGGAAGAAGTTAGCGGAACAAAAGGTCAATTATTCTGGGAATTCCGTTGATTTTCAGCATGCGAGTTTTCAGTTAACCGCCGATAAGATCGGTTTCAATGCCTACACGGTTGTGGTTTCCGATGTAGAGAATGAGATCAGCTATGCCAACAATAAGCGGACATTTTACCTAGAGGTCATAGACTCCCGTAGCCGGGTACTTTTGCTCGCTGGGGCACCACATCCCGATATTGCGGCTATTCGTCAGGTGCTAGAAACCGACGAGAATTTGCAGGTAGAGGCGTATTCCATGCGCGATTGGGACGGAGAGCTGAAAAATGTGGATCTCGTTGTGGTGCATGAACCGGGATCAGCCGAACCGCTGGAAAAGTTGATGAAGCAGCGAATACCTGTTCTTTTTGTTTTGGGTCCCAACGCTGTTGCTTCAGCGGTCAAGGATCTGTCGATCGGACTCAACCTTCCTGCCAACAGGCAGACCGATGAAAACCAGGTCTATCTGAACAAAGGCTTTGCCCAGTTCGAATTGTCTGATGAGTTGAGAAGATCAATGGAATTTTATCCGCCGTTGAAGTCGCGCTTTGGTGATTTGAACGTCAGTGGCGCAGAGGTACTGGCCTACCAGCGTGTGGGCAATGTGCAGAAGAAGGATCCGGCTATTTTCTTTCTCAAAAGTGGTGGTGTAAGGTATGGCGTGATCTATGGCGAAGGCGTCTGGAAGTGGAAGATGAACGATTTTGAACGTACGGGAACATTCAGTGCCTTCGAGGAACTTGTTTCAAAAATGGCGCAATACCTGCTGGTCAAACAGAACAATGCGCAATTGCGCATCGATGTGCCGAAGCGCATGGTGAAGAACGAAGAGGTGATCATCAACGCCTCTTTTTACAACGCCTCCATGGAACCCGTTTCGGACGCCACGATCGATCTGGAACTTTTGAACGAAAAAGGCAAGAAGTCACGGTTCAGGTTGGGTGCTTCAGGGAATACCTACCGCACCAGTTTGGGTCGTCTGGAGCCCGGAAAATACGAGTGGAAATGTGTTGCGACCCATGACGGCAAGAAACACGTGCGGTCCGGTGTTTTCATCGTGGAAGACATCGACCCGGAATCACTGGCCAATCATGCGGATATTTCCGTGCTGAATCAGTTGGCTTCGGCCACCGGAGGTAAAGTTTTTCCGTTGCAGGAGTATGAGCGACTGCTCGATGAGCTCAGTGCACGGGGTGATATTACAACCATGTCCTACAGAGAGTCCAGTTTTGACGGATTGATTGATTTCAAATTCCTGTTCTTCCTTTTGTTGCTCTTACTTGCCGCAGAGTGGTTCTTGAGGAGGTGGCTGGGGGCGTATTAGAGGGGATATAGAGATAAACAGTGTGTTTATTCTTTCCTCATTGCTATATGTGAAATAGAGTTACTTTCTGGAACATGAACATTTACAGCCAATGAATTCCTGTGATGAAAAAAATGCTCTCTCTCAACTCAACGCTCACTTCTTGAAACAAAACCATTGATAATGTAGGTTTCAGCCTGGTCGATTCCCAACAGTGAGTAGGTGGTGAAATCGCCCTCGCAAACATCTATAGATGTAATTGTTTCAAATACCTTTTCATTGGTTTTTTCATTCCATATCATGACTTCCAAAGTATTCTCCAAGTCCTTCAGATTTTTCAGCTTCTTTTCTTTCAGGATATTCAACAGTGTCGTAAAGCCGTAGTCTTTAAAATACAGCGTGTGCGAAGAAGTCATTTCTATCCAATGTGAGTTGGTCTCAAGATGAAGAAGATGTGCATGTTTTACAGAAATTTTTTGTTTCAATTGATTTTCAGTTACTTCACTTGAATGCATATCGATCGAGGTAATATGTCCGCCGTTCTCCATAAGGTCAGCTGAGACTAACGTATTTGAAGTTAATATTGACGTGTTGGAATTGAAGCAACATCCTAAATTACATATTTCAGAAATGGCGACATCCTTGTATTTATTACCAGGGAACACCTCGATGATTTCAAATCTGTAGGTATCATATTGAGTTAAATAATCTACCGGTAAGCTGAAAGTTTGATAACCCATGAGATCCTTCAATTCTACATAACACACGGGTTGTCCATCTGCATAGACTTTGATTTTTTTAACCCTTGAATTATTTTTCCAGGCATCATAGGACTTTTGGTATCCGTTGAAAATAGATATACCACTGCTTCCAAGGATCAAATCGACTTCAAAGTATTCACCTATTCCGTAATCTGATTTTCCCTCCACCCATGCTGTTTGTGGATCCCAGTCAAAAAGATTTTTTGCTTTGTAGCTCGAATTTCCTTGTGCTGCCAGACAAGATGACACATAAGCCTTGGTGGGACCAACAGAACACCCGCTACCGAAAAGAAATGGATTGTCTTCGGATAGGTTATTTTTCTCCGAAGTCCAGTCGATAACTCGTTCACCACCCTCTGCGCTTACCGTCATCAACTGAGCTTGCAACTTCGAGGAAAGACAAAGAATGGTAAAAGCGATTACAATTTTCATTCGTTTTTATTATGATTTACCATTGTCTGATAAAAATAAAATTTATTCGCGTTGCTTCCGCATCAGCTAATGAGGCATAAAGCTTTCAGGTAAGCTCTTCCACAGGTATAATGAAAAGAGTTTTGACTGAATCAGCCAAAACCCCTCATTCTCTGGTCGGGATGACAGGATTCGAACCTGCGACCACACGCCCCCCAGACGTGTACGCTACCGGACTGCGCTACATCCCGAAAAAGTGTAAACTCCAACGCCGCCTCATGAGAAGCGGCGTTTCGTGCCCAAAACAGGAGTCGAACCTGCACACCTTGCGGCGCCGCCACCTGAAGACGGTGCGTCTACCAATTTCGCCATTTGGGCATTCGCCAACAAATATAACAACAAATGATTTTATTTTTTGTGAGCGAAAAAAAATCGCATCGAACATCCCGAAGTCAGTGCTTCCTGAAGGCAAGCTCGTAACATTGAATCCAATCTTTTGGATCCATCTTGCGACAGAGCGCAGCTAGGATTTCAAATGGAATTTGTTCCGGTTTCTTAAAGCGAATACAACTCTTTCCCATGTCCGGCTTTTTCATACCGTTCTTTTCGAATTCAGCACAAAACCAGCTCATCAATTCTTTATCAGCATATAAACCCATGTGATACAAGGCAATATGACTTTTCTGTGAGGCCAGACTGATGAAAGGTAAAGGGAGCTTTTGGTCACAATGATAGCCGGCTGGATACAACGTGTGAGGAACAACATATCCGATCATGCCGTAAGAAATGCATTCTTCAAAACCATCAGGTAGATTTGTTTTGATGGTATCGCGAAGTTTTGAGACCGCTGACTTCCTATCGTCAGGTAAGTTGTTAATATAGGTTTCGGGCGTAAGTGCCATACTTCAGTTTTTGTGCGAATCTATTCTAATTTCTATTTCCTTTTAGCATGTTAACCCGTAAAAGTGAATGGAATAATATTAAGGAATTGTTAAGTAAGGAATATTTTACTTAATTTGGACTATACAAATTGAATGATGAAATCACCTGGACTACTACTCATTTCAATCCTGTTCATTTCAGGTTTTCTTATGGGGCAATATTGTACAACGGTAGGACCGAACAGCACGATCGATTCCAATGTGGAAACGGTTCAGTTGAACGGAGTCGTTGGATCGATCAATTATACCGGTTGTCCGGGTGTAGTTGGTCTTCAGGATCTAACAGGAACTACGATGGTTACATTGAATGCAGGGGCAACTTACTCGATCACGATTGAATGGGGTACTTGTGGTGGTATCTTTTCCGGGGCTGGTACAGCCTGGATCGATTACAATGGGGACAATTCGTTTGAAGCAACTGAAATAATTGCCACATGGCAGGGGAGTCCGCCTTTCACAGGAGTTTATTCGTTCTCTGTTCCGGCTGGCGCTCAGAACGGTGTGACACGCATGAGAGTAACCCAGCAGGAAGGAACAGTCTTACCGCTGAATCCTTGCGCTACTTTTTCATGGGGATCGGTGACTGATTTTGGTGTTACCATTGGAAATGGGATCGATTGCACGGGTTATGTTGGGGATGATGTCTCTGATCCGGTAATTGTGACTGATCTGCCTTATGCATCGAGCGGAGACAATTCTTTTTGTTATGCGAATCAAAACCTGGTTTATTCCTCACCGGATGTCTATTACCTGCTCAATCCAAATCCGCTTATGGCGTCGATCAGTGTCTCGCTGTGCGGATCTTCATTCGATACCTTCCTGAGTGTGGTGGATACTGACGGAAACATCATTGCTTTCAACGATGATGCTGAAGGGTGCGGAACTTCATCCTCTTTGACATTCAGTACGGAAGGATTAGGACAGGTTTATGTCATCGTGGAGGGTTGGGGTTCAGAAATGGGCGAATACGATATCCTGATCGATGCAAATTATGTGAACATTATTGAGAACGACCCAACCGTCGTTAGGATCCATCCTAATCCATCCTCCGGTAACTTGACCGTGAGCGGAATACAAGGAGCAGTGTATATCAATGACCTTTCAGGCAAATGTGTGCTAAGTGCTACAGTCTATGATACATCTGATCTCGATGTTAGCGGTCTGTCAAATGGTGTGTATATACTTCGCGGAACGAGTGAAAAAGGAACAGTATCGAAAAAGTTCATTGTAAGAAAATGAAATTGACCGCCATAGCGCTGCTATTCTCGATATTGCCATGGGCATCCTTTGCAGGTCCGTGGTTCAAAAAGAGCAATTTTGGCGGGGATGCCCGTCACAGAGCCTCTGCTTTTTCAATTGGGAATCACGGTTATCTCGGACTTGGCCATATCAATGCTGCCGGAAATGTGGATTATGAAGATTTCTGGAAATACGACCCCGCGTCAGACTGTTGGACGCAGATCGCTAACTTCCCCAATGGTAAGTGCTTTCATGCAGCGGCATTTGTGATCGGTAACAAAGGGTATGTGGGTACCGGTCGCTTGGAGAATGGCACCTACACCAAGAAATTCTATGCGTATGACCCGTTAACAAATGCGTGGACGCCGGTGGCAGATTTTCCTGGGTCGGCGAGAAGAGGTGCCGTTGGATTTGCGATAAATGGTCGCGGCTATGTTGGAACAGGACAATCGGGGAGTGGATATACCAATGATTTTTACGAGTACAACCCGGCCACAGATTCATGGGTGCCAAAAGCCGTATTCCCCGGTTCGCCCAGAACTTCTGCTGTCGCATTCGCTATCGATTATTACGGCTACGTTGGAACTGGCAACACCAACGGAGGATCAATCAATGATTTTTACCGGTATGATCCTTCAACGAATCAGTGGACGGTCAGGGCCCAGGTTGGTCCCACCAATCGTCAGGAAGCAGCTGCTTTTGCGCTAAATGGTTTCGGGTACATTGGCACCGGAGATGATTTCTCCAGTGGGAATAATTTTGGTGATTTTTGGGAATACGATCCTACAAGCAATGTCTGGACCCAGATCGCTGACTTCAGCGGTACGGCCAGGAGGTATTTGGTAGGTGTTACTATCGGGTCCCGGGCTTACGTTGGAACAGGAACAAATGGAACTAATTTCAACGATTTTTGGATGTTCGACAAATCCTTGGGGCTGATGGCATTGCAGACAGAAAAGTCACCTCCTGTGATCTTTCCAAATCCGGTATCCGAAATTTTGAAAGTTGATTTCACGAAAATTCCTGAAGGAGTTGACGTTCAAAAATTAAACTATCGGCTGATCGATATTGCAGGACGAGCTCGACTCTCAGGAGATTTATCAGGAATTCAGTCCTCCATTAACGTACAAGCGCTTCAGAACGGATACTATGTTTTGGTATTGGAGTACGATGGAGAAAGGTTCTTTACCACAAAAATTGTCAAGGAATGATCAAATTGGTTACGGTTCTAATTTTTTTAAGCAGTTTTCAGATACTTGCAGGTACCTGGATGCAACGTCCGAGTTTTGGTGGTGTGGGTCGTCATCGTGCCACCGGGGTAGCCATATTCAACAAGGGATATATGGGACTGGGCCACGTGAACGGTACGGGTGTCGATATCTCCTACAAGGACTGGTGGGAATACGATCCGGCATCTGCATCATGGACACAAAAGGCAGATTACCCTGTGGCTATTCATGGTGCGATCGCTTTCTCTGTTGGAAAAAAAGGATATGTGGGAGGAGGCAGTTACCTCAATGGAGAATTCTATTGTTTTGACCCACAGACGAACACATGGACGCCTATTGCGCCTTGTCCGCTAAATCCGCAAGACCATCAGGCTTTCACGATCGGTGGTAAAGGTTATGTGTACATGTTCTCGGAAATTGTGGAATATGATCCGCTGTCAGATTCCTGGACACAGAAAGCGGATGCGCCTGTAAGTTTCTCGAGCTGGAGTTCTGCATTCTCAGTTGGCTCAAGCGGCTTTGTGAAATCAGGATCGAACTTCCTTGAATTCAAACCTGCACAGAATGTTTGGATTCCCAGAGCGCAGTTCCCCGGGCTAATGTCTAACGGCAGTGCTGCGTTCACTCTTGAGGATAAAGGTTACCTGACCTGTGGATTCTCCGGAGGGCTGTCGAATGTAGTCAATGAAGTCTGGTCCTTTAATCCGGCAAACAATACATGGACAAATGAAGGAGAATTTCCCGGAACCTCGCGAAGATTTCCTGTGGCATTTGCGATAGGTAATAAAGGTTATTTCGGAACAGGCACAAATGGTGTCAATTTGAATGATTTCTGGGAATTTGATCTGAGAGACCTGAGTACGGAAGAATTGGAATTGAATGTGGTTATGTACCCTAATCCTGCGATGGATCATGTCAAGGTTGAACTCGATAAAAGTCATTTTCTTTCACTTCGTGATCCGGAGCTCCAACTCACAGATGTGTTTGGAAGAAATGTGAGTCGCTCACTTCTGGTGGAAAACAATACAAGATTGGAACTTGCGGAATTACCGGAGGGCGTTTATTTTTTAAGAATTCTCTCAGATGGTGAAACAAGGATCTGCAGAACTATCTTTATTAATCATTGAAAAGCATGAAACAAGGTCTTTTTATCGTATCCGTTTTGTTATCGTGGTTTTCATTTGCTCAAACGGCTAATTTTTGGACCAAAAAAAATGATTTTATCGGTGGGAAGAGAGAGCGTGCAGTTGCCTTTTCCATCGGAAATTATGGTTACCTCGCCACCGGTGTAGATACTGCAG
>Ga0315902_10001951_pt1 | contig 32871 bp, 23 predicted proteins | sample LakEriMetagenome_9_FD_203523 | JGI IMG/M metagenome (GOLD analysis project Ga0315902, IMG submission 203523) | Freshwater fungal communities from buoy surface, Lake Erie, Ohio, United States - Buoy 12 MA117 | ecosystem: Environmental > Aquatic > Freshwater > Lake > Lake biofilm | place: USA... | reverse complement strand
GCACCGTCCGCGCCCGCAGACCCGATAAGCAACTATCTCGACCTCCAAGCCGAACTCAGGCTCCAGACGGATGCCCGGCAGCGCAGCGAGAGCGAGGCCTTAAAAGCACAGACACGGTCGGAAAAAGCGCGGACAGAGGCGGAAGCGCTGGCAGCCGCACGTCAAGCGCAGATCGAGCAACTGAATGCCGCAAGGGCGATAACCGAGCAGCAATTGACCGATCGCCAAGCACAGCTGGACGAGACAACCCGCGCAAAGACGGATGCCGAAGCGCTGGCCCACGCGCGCCAGGCCGAGATCGCGCAGTTGAGCGCTGCGAAGGCCGCAGCTGACACACTGGCCGCAGCGCGCCAGGGCCAACTGGATGAAGCTGCCAAAGCCAGGGAGACGCAAAGGGCTGAAGTGGCAGACTTGAAGAGCGAAAACGAACTCCTTCTGTTGCAGCTGCACCAAGTACAGGAGGAGCTGGAATCCTGGTTCCTGAAGAGCAAGGCGGGGGAAGAAGAACTTTCCTCGGCAAAGCAGGCAGCGCAGGATGCCGAAGCGCTGGCCCACGCGCGCCAGGCCGAGATCGAGCAGGCCAACGCCGCAAAAGCTGCCGCGGAAAAAATTGCCTCAGAGCGTCAGACTCAGATCGAGCAGGCCAACGCCGCAAAGGCAGCCGCAGAGAAAGTCGCCGCAGAGCGCCAGAGCCAACTCGATGAAGCTGCCAAAGCCAGGGAGACGCAAAGGGCTGAAGTGGCAGAATTGAAGAGCGAAAACGAGCTCCTTCTGCTGCAGCTGCATCAAGTGCAGGAAGAGCTTGAGGCATGGTTCCTCAAGGCCAAAGACCTCGGCGAGGAGCTCCAGCAGGCGAAGCAGTCCGGCAAGGCTGCGCTGGAGGAGGTAAAGACTCGCCTCGATCAGGCAAGGCAGAACAAGGACATCGCAGAAAAGCTAGCGCGTGAGCGCTACGACGCCTTGCAGGAAGTGCGTCGCGAAAAACGCCGGCTGGAGAAGGCTCTGCTTCCGCCACCTGAAATGTCTGCAGCCCAGCCGATACCTGCCCCTGAGCCGCCGACGATGGATTCCCATGATGGTCCGGTTGGCAGTAGCCAGACACCACCGCACGCGAAGCTGCCCATAGACCCTGCAAAGATCCCGGTCCTTCGAGCAGAAACAAGCGATGATCAAGCACCAGAGGCCGCGCCGAACCCGGTGAAAGGCCCCGGCGGGCTCTTCCAGCGCAAGCGCCGCATCAAGGGGCTAAAGAAAAAAGACGTGGCTTTGGTCCGGACGTCAGAATTGTTCGATGCGCAGTGGTACCTCCAGACCAACACGGACGTGGCAGAAGAGGGTTTCGATCCGGTCGAGCATTACCTCGCTTTCGGGTTTGCTGAGCGCAGAAACCCCTCTCTCCGTTTCGATGCCTCGTTCTACCTCGAGCGCAACCCCGACGTATCCATGGCGGGAAACAACCCCTTGCTCCATTACCTCAAGTTCGGCAAGGCCGAGGGCCGTGCGATAAGAGTGGCCGATGCAGGTTGAGCCCGTGCAAACAGATCAAAACACGATGCCCGCAGAAGTTTCCTCCCCTTCAGGAACCCGCGTTCTGATTCATCTCGGCGCAGGCAGTTGCCCGGGGCTTCAGGACTATCTCAACCACTATGACCGGGTTGTCCTCGTCGATGCTGACTCTGCCGCAGTCGACAGCCTTCAGAGCATCACGGCAGGGGAGCCGCGGGTGCGCGTGCTTCAGGCTGCCGTGGCAGCGGAGGTATCAAGCGGGTTCCTATACGAGTACAACTTGCCGGAGGCCACCAGTATCCATCCCGCCACAGGGCTTCTGGAGCTGTACCCGGGCCTTCGGCTTGTCAACAAGACGCCCGTTGAACTCGAGGGCGTCGAGCGTGTGCTGGCCGCGATCGAGATAGACACCAACGCGTCGAATGCGATTGTCATCGATTTGTCCGGGGAGGAATTCCCGGTGCTGTACACGCTTGCTCAGCGAGGTGTGTTGGGGCAGTTCGAGGAAATTCTTGTTCACGGGGGTAGAACGCCCCTATACGAAGGGGCAATGCCGCTGCCGGAAGTAGCGGATTGGCTCAAAGATGAAGGCTTCGATCTTAGAGAGCAGGACGACAGCGCAGACCCGGATAAACCGTGCGCACGATTCCGGCGCAATCGGCTCGTGTGGCTTAACCGGGGATTACAGGCGCGGGTTGACTACTTGTTGGCCGAATGCGAGGCGCGTCAGGCTCAGATCGAGCAGGCCAACTCCGTCAAGGATGCCATTCACAAACTGGCCGTCGGGCGCCAAACCCAGATCGACGAGATCGGCCACGCCAAAGCGCAGGCCGAACAGCTTGCTGCCGAGCGCGAGGCCCAGATCGCAGAGATCGCCCACGCCAAGGCCCAGGCGGAACAGCTCGCTGCCGAGCGTCACACCCAGATCCAACAGATCGGCCAAGCCAAGGCCCAGGCGGAACAGGTCGCCGCCGAGCGCGAGGCCCAGATCGCAGAGATCGCCCACGCCAAGGCCCAGGCGGAACAGCTCGCGGCGGAGCGCCAAACCCAGATCGAACAGATCGCCCACGCCAAAGCGCAGGCTGAACAGCTCGCCGCCGAGCGCCACACCCAGATCGACGAGATCGGCCAAGCAAAGGCCCAGGCCGAGCAGCTTGCTGCCGAGCGCCAGGCCCAGATCGACGAGATCGGCCACGCGAAGGCTCAGGCTGAACAGCTCGCGGCGGAGCGCCAAACCCAGATCGAACAGATCGGCCAAGCCAAAGCTCAGGCCGAGCAGCTCGCGGCGGAGCGCCAAACCCAGATCGAACAGATCGGCCAAGCCAAAGCTCAGGCCGAGCAGCTTGCTGCCGAGCGTCAGGCCCAGATCGACGAGATCGGCCACGCGAAGGCTCAGGCTGAACAGCTCGCTGCCGAGCGCCAAACCCAGATCGAACAGATCGGCCAAGCCAAAGCTCAGGCTGAACAGCTCGCCGCCGAGCGCCAAACCCAGATCGAACAGATCGGCCAAGCCAAAGCTCAGGCCGAGCAGCTCGCGGCGGAGCGCCAAACCCAGATCGATCAACTCTCCAATGATTTGAGGGAGTGCCGACAGTCACAAGCACTGGCGTTGAAACTGCAGTTCTTACGTGAGACGGATCTGAAAGACCTCCAGTTCAAGTACAGGGAAGTTGCCAATGAACACAACCAACAGCGCGAGCTGCTCGGCAAGCTTGCAGAGCGCCTTGTGGTAGCCAACCAGTACTTCCAGCAGCTGACAGCCACGACTGAACGAGACGCGTCAGAGTCAGCCGATATTGAGGACATCACCGGCCGACTCAGCGAAGAGCTCGCCCCCGATCGCCAGTCAACCAAGCGGCCTAGACGCCGAAGATCACCATGAAAGAAATAAAGGGCCAGAGCACGGACCCGGCCCGAAAACTCACTGCAGCCCTCAGCGAAGCGCTATCGCTTATTGAGAATGGCTGGCGAGTGCCAGACTCCAGCACTCCTCCGATCACGCCACAGCCAGGGTTGCTCCAGCAATGCCTTGCGATGTGCGAGGAGCACAGTGCAATAGCGAGGGAACCTATCCGGACCGTCCACCACTTTGCATGTTCAGGCGGCACGTTGATCAGCCGCTGCATAGCGGCGATGCCTAACGTGCAGTTGCTGAGCGAGATCGACCCCTTAAGCAAGCTGATGCTTGACCCAAGACAACCCCGATTCGCTCCGACGGATCCTGTGACCTTGTTGAGGCAAGGCCCGCGTAATGTTGACACCGCACTGGTCTTAAAAGTTTTCGCAGAAGAGTTGCGCATCATTTATGAAGAGTGCGCGGCGATTGGGCAGCATTTGGTATTACGAGATCACTCGCACAGCCAATTCTGTACGGGTGACGGCGTAGAGAGTCGACCAACCCTGCGGGAGCTCGTCTTGCAAAAGCACCCGGTCGTCTCTTTGGTGACGGTGCGACACCCGATAGATAGCTACGCCTCACTGGTAGAAAATGGCTGGGTCCATTTCCAGCCGGATTCATTTGAAGAGTACTGCAACCGCTATTCAGCATTCCTAGAGCGGTACGCTGGCGTCCCACGAATCCAATATGAGTCTTTCGTAGAAGACCCAATCCAATGCATGGCCGGGATATGTCAAACGTTGGGATTGCCATTCAATCCAGATTTCCGCGACGTTTATGACGCGATCAACCTCACGGGCAACAGCGGCAGAAGAGGCTTGAGCATCGAGGCACGCACCAGAAGGCAGGCCGCTGAACGATTGGCGAAAGAAGCGCGCTCACTGCCGGCCTACATAATGCTCTGTAGCAAGATGGACTACTTGCCGAGTGTCGCGTGAACTTGATGCTGTGAAGGTAGATTACAGCCAAGGAGGGTGGAGGGTATGCGTCCTATGACCACCGACTCGACGGCCAGAGAGCATCAGACAACCGTTCTGACCCGCGGTCGGGAGCACCAGTTGTGTACCCATGATCGATTTATGGGCGGCGGACCCTAACTATCTGATCAGCGAGCGTTACAAGCACGCCGCCACGATCCTCACCAGCAACCTCGCCTTCGAGGGGTGACCTGCCCGGCAAACCCCGCTGTTGCGAAAACTCCGAAATTCGCCAACTCTTGAAGCCGCCCGAGCACGCGATAGCGAGATCGGTCAGAAGAGACACAGCCCCCGGGCGGCGTGACAACACGAACTACCGGTGTCCTGCCGGTGAACCTAGTTCTTTCAATGTTATGTTAGATGGGTTTGGCGATTGCCGATACGATGTTCAATCTCTCTTCGGCGTACCAGTTGGACAATATGCTGTTCGCGGGGACTGCTACGAACATATAGGTTGTCAGAGGTGCCTCCCAATATTTCTTGTCAATCCGGTCACCGAAAAAGTCATAGACAACGTAATCAAGCTCTTCGAACAGGCTAGAGAATTCATTCCAGCTGTATCCGTAAAGATTTGCACTCTTGGCGAGACCATTCTCAAAAACAATGAAGGGACGATGGCTGGCGATGGTTTCTCTGCCGCCCAGTAGCGCGTCGTATTCTCCGCCTTCCAGGTCCAGCTTGATCAAACGCACAGCGGATGGCGTGCCAGATTCCGTCATCAGGCGATCCAGCGTGGTCAACACAACCGTGAGTTTTTCCCAGCTTGATACGGAAGAAATATCTCTTTGCATTATCCCGGAGTAGCCCATTAAGTTAGAGGCGATATTGAATTCCGTTTGGCCTTCTGCCTTGCCGATTGCGGTCTGCAGGATTTTCAGTCTGGACTCCAGTTTGAAACGATCCTTCAAGCGGTTTGCCAGGTTGGGAATCGCCTCGATGGCAATAACCATATCAGCCTCCGGTCGGCCTAGCATGTTGGTTGTATGGTCGCCCAGATGGGCGCCGCAATCTACAAATGTGCCGCTGACAGGGCACTTATGTATCAAGTCTGCGACTACTTCTTCATAAAGCCGCTGGTTCTTTTGAAATATTTGCAGAATTTCGGATTTGTTCATAAAAATCTCTTTAGAAAATCGCAGGGTCATGCGACGACTCCCCGTCGGTCTGCTTCAGCCAGCAGTTTCAGGGGGCAAGTGGGTTGTCGGTTCGTGAGGTTCGTCCTATTGGCTAGGCTACAACCCGGGTTTTGGGAAGCACCAAAGCTGATCACGTTCAATGCGCATTATTATTATCTGGTATCCCAATTATCAACATTTCGCCACAAGTGTAATCCGAATACTTACCGGCTAGTTCCGTACCTATTTTTTGATTGATTCGCTGAATGATATGATCCTTAGGTTGTGATCCCCAGTTGCTACGACGCAAATTCTTTATGGTGAATCCCGCTAGGGAGTAGGCATTTATAATGTCTTCGTAGTGATAGCGATTCAGTATCGGATCCTTGTATACGTATTCAACAATCGCCTTTGCGTGCGATTCAGGTATCCCCTTCACGGTCATCAGAGATTCATACATTTGTTCTTGATCGAAGTAGAGGTGACTCCAGTCATCAACGGGATTGTTACCATTGAACTCATACTTTGTACCCTCGATGTGAACAAAAACATGATGACCAAATTTGTTTGACCAGAACGCGCCACCATGCAATGCCACGATTCCCCCTGGATTTAATAGAGACGCAGCCTCACGCAATACACGCTCAAGCATCGGCAAATGCTCAAGCACTGCAATGCCGAATATCAAGTCATATTTTTCGTTGAGTCTGGATGCCATGTACCTCGCGTCCAGGTTTTTGAAGCTGATCGATGCTGTAATTTCTTGGTCATATAAATCATGCCGATAATTAAGGGTGGTAACTGATCGAGCGCCGAGTTCTATGAGCCGATGTGCTACGGTCCATGGCGGAGCGCCACCGATTTCAAGAATGTCCGCACCAATAATATTGATGTGACTCAGAATTTCAGCGAGTGTTTTTTCTTGGTAGGGGAGCATTAACAGAAACACCTTATAAGGTTATAAAATCATTCGGTTATTCTAGAAAAATTAGCATATAAGATATGTGTTATGTATGCAGCGTGTAATTTCTCAGCTATGTGGGCATGCCCTGCTTGTACCATTCAGACCATACTATCGGGGTATGCTTGGCAAATGGTTGGAAGTCCAGATCTCCGCGCACCATGGCGGCATTGACGAAGATAAGGTCTACCTGTTGCAATTGGTTGAAGTAGTAGCACATATCAGTAATGTCGAAGAGGCGCATGCCCAGCCCTTCAAGCAGTCTTACCCTGGAGGTCAGCGAGCCTAGAGGCGCTTCAATAATTACAACGGATGCATTCTTGATCGTTTGCAAACCGCCGAGGATGATTTTTTCCTCAATTCCATCCACGTCGATCTTGACCAAGTAATTGCTCAGGCTGGGGTAAAGCGCATCCAGTGTGACGACGGGTGTCTTGACGATCTCGATCAGCCCCTTGAGGGAATTGTTTTCAGATCCGAGCAATTGGGAGTGCGTGACCTTGCCTCCTTCATCAAGACACTGCAGATGTTGATATAGCACTCCGTCGAAATCGGCGGCTGCAGCCTCGATCAAGTTAAAGTTGATTCCGGCTTTGCTGTAGTTCTGGCGTATGGATTCGTGGTAGATGGTTACCGGTTCGATCAGATGATGGAACGCAGCGGGATAACCCTCCATCAGGAACGGCGTGCTGTACTGGACCCCAACATCGACAACGACCTCGATCGGCTGCTTGAGCAGGGAGTTGAGGAGTTTAATGGAATCGCTATTGGAAGAGTGTCTCATGTAGTTATCAAGTCTCAAGGCAAAACGGATGGGTCATATTCTAGATATGAAAAGTCTGCTGCATAAATCCGTTTGACCTGCTCAATTTCGACATCCGTGAAATAGTTTCCTGTCAATTCAGCAGCGCGCGTCGAGGGGAAGTTGACGGCTTTCTGGGACGGGAATGGAATATCGCAGTCCATGCGTTCGAGCAGAATTGGGGCATCAGCCGCGAGATTTTCAAAATGTCCAATGAAGTCGAAGGCTACCTCGCGTTGGCCGAGGATCTCGGCTTGCAGTAGCCAATGCTCGTTCCTGGTCAAGGGGTTCCCGGAAGATTCCAGCCAGTCCAAGAAGCAATAAAAGTTTACCGCAGGGAGAGTCGGATGGTGTTGCTTGCGAAAGGAATCGATTTCCTGGAAGACCATGTGGAAATAACTATCCCGTTCTTTCGTCGCATTATCGATGGCAAATGGCTTCACCTTGTTGAGATAGGCCGACAAGATGCGGGTATAAGGGTTTCTAACACACGTTAATTTGGGCACATTGGGGTTGGAAAGCAGATCCGCCCCACCGGGCAGGGTAGACAGATAAGCAAGTCCGCTACGCTTCCTGTCATGAGCGATTTGCGCATCGAGATAGTCCGTGTGTCCGTCCAGATATCGAAGAATACATTTCCAGTTTGTGCAAGCGACTTTGGGAATATACGCAAACACAACGCCTGCCTTCTTGCTGTAAATGAAGTGGGAAAGAATTAACATTAATCGCAATACCTATGGATGGGCTGAATAAGCCACAGAAAAGCGTCTGAATATGACCTCTACTAAAGATAACTGCAATCGCAACATCCGATTTGCCTCAGAGCGCTTGGGGCAGGACTGTTGTTACCGGCATAGTGGCCTTGCCAAAAATCGGGCTCAAAGGTACTGCTCATACACTCTTGTTCCTATTTCTGTCAGTTCGCGGCAGAACTGTTCGACGGAATACATGGATTGCCGTTTATTCATGTACTGCTGCACCTCCTTGCGATACCCGGGTCGATCGAGTCGGGTCATCAATTCGTCCGCGCTGACTTCGTCATCGAAAAACAGAGGATAATCTTGTCCGAGATATTCTTCGAAGGCCGAGTGTCTGTTGATCATCAACGACGCTTCCGCGTTGATGCACTCTGAGATCAGATTACTACCGGCTGGTTCCAAATACTGGTTAAATATCACTCCCCAGCGCAAAATTTTCTGATATTCCTCATTCGATGCCGTATAGAAATGGTCGACGTACTCTTCAATCGGCTTTAGGCCCGCCAAGGCCAAGTCCTTATTGACGACCTCTCTGATGAAATACTCTGTAGAAATTTTCTTGGGCACCAACAGTACCTTGCGATGTTTATCCACCTTGAGGCGGGCAAATGCAGCAAATGAGCGCAAATGCCAGCCTATGTGGAATACCTTGTCCTCCAAGCTCTTCCGTTCTTTCGAACCAACGGAATCAGCGTAGGATAAATCTATCGGAATATTTGGGTGGAACGTTCGAAAGACCGGAATACTCCAGCCAAGCTTTTTTAGATATTCAATAAGGTAGACCCGATTGCTTTCGCTCAATACAACCAACCCCCGGCAGCGCGGCAGACTGCGCTGGAAACCGAGATCCTCAAGTAGGCAAACCAAGTTTTGACCCTTGTTTTCATAGACTTTGCTTTCATGGGGGGTGGTATGCACGAATCCGACCCAATCTCTGTTGAACTGGAAGTTTCCCTTTTCGGCTGGATTCGGATTCCAGAAGAAACTTCGCTCCACAAAAAAATCTAGCAGCACGTTACCGGGGACGCTCACGAAGTGAGCGGCTACCTGGTCGCGTACCCAGTTCCACCCCAAAAAATGATGGGCTCCATAGCTACCTCCAGTTCTGGATAGGTCGAAACAGCGTCTGCCTGCCCAAGCTCGCAGAGGTTCCGAACCCCGCTGGAGCGCGAGCGACCACAACTTGCTGTCATCCCGGACTTGGCGACGATGCGCCTGGTCTTGGCTGATAAAAAACAGCGCCGGATAGTCTACTTGGCGCAGTCTCATGCCCGCGGCGCCAGCGGCGAGCCACAGTGCCAGATCGGCGAAGCAACCAAACCGGGCTTCATCAAAGTAGCCCACCCGTTCATGCAATTCCCGGCGCCATACGGGGGAAGCATTGGGAATGCAATAGGAAGCCAGTTCGCCGTTGGGAAGAACCTGGAACAGGTCTCGGTGATCGTATTTGCCGTCTTCGAGCGGCACGTGTTTGGGATTCGCAGCAATAGGCTCACCTTCCAGTATCACGCGGGTCTCGAACCACCGCGACTCGTGCGCACCGTCGTGACGTAGTGCGGCTAGGGCGGTTGCGTATGAAATGACATCGGCGTCCTCGAAGGGCACGGTGACGGGGCTCGCCAAATCCGCGAGTCCTGAGTCGAGCATCGATAGGCAGGTGCGTAGCCAGTCGCGACCGCGCAAGTCATCGACGTTGAGGTTGCCCAGATAGGTAGAGCGAATGTTGCTTGCGGCGATGTTCCACAGGGCATAGAGCCCTGGATCTTGGTGCACTGGAAAATAATAAACGCGCTCATGCTGAGCGAGCTCACGCAGTGCAGTCGATACCTCGGAAGAATGACTGCCCACGACATCCAGCAACCAAATGACTACATCAGGCGTACCGCGCAGGACATCATGCAAATCAGTCGAGAAGCGCCGAATATAGGGGCTGGCGCGAAATACGCTCGAAAACAGGGTTACTTTTGAGTTGGCGGAAGCGAGTACGGCTCGGGGCCGATACAAAGCAAAGCGTTCGAGCGGCGAGTCGGTGATATAGAAGGGCAGGAGCACGCCATTGGCCAGCGAAGCGTCCATGCATTCCCAGTTGCTGCCGTTGTTTTCGTGCTGATGTCCCTTGGCGGCCGACCCATTGTCTATGAAAACTCTGTCGGACGGACGGCTGATTTGGCTGTGGTGGTAACTCGATCCCGTGCGGATCGAACGGATCAGGAAGTCGATATCGTCCATCCCCATGCCGACGAAATTCTCATTGTAGCCGTTCACCATCTCAAAGCGCTTTTTGGAGACTCCGATACGTCCGCAACTGCCGTCCCAGGTGACCTCGTTGTCGTGATAATCCTGCGGCGACGGGAAGAGCTTGTAACGGTCCCACTGGCGGTGAGACAACGGAGCGCAGCCTATGGTCTGGTGGAATATCCCATCCGGATACAAGGCGAAGTGTCGCAGCACCAGGTTCAGGTCGTCGGGGGTGACATAATTGTCGGCATCGATCGAAAATAGGAATTCATGACAGGCGAGGCGATGAGCGACATTTTTTGCCGTAGCCATGTGAAATTGTTTCCATGGATCGATGGCCCGGTAATACTTCAAGCGGCCGCTCAACAAGTCATAAGAAAAATCGCGATCTATCATGGCTGAGATGTCGTCGCTATCCGCGCCGCCGAAATCTATCAACACTATTTCTACGTTGGGAAAATTCCGCGCCGTTTCAAGATTTTTCGGCAGTGTGTGCTTCAGCTGCCAGAGTCTGTTGAAGACGCTCGTCACCAATGACAGGCGCACGTTGGCGGCCTTGTCTCGGAACAAAGCCGCACCGACCGGCTTCTGTCCGGACTGGCGATGCATGATGAGTTCATAGTAGCGCCGCAGTATCTCTCGCCTACCTTGCAGTAGACTTTCGGAAGCGTCGTCCGGTACGCAATCATTCGCTTTATCCCAAGCGGTTAACGCTGCACTCAAATCATCCCGTTGCAGAGCCTTAAGTGTTTCGGTACAAAAACTCCAGAAACTGATTTCCAAAGAAAATCTTTTCATAAATAGCTCAAGTTAAAATGGTCTGAACAAGCCATCGTAAGGCGGATAAATTTGAAATTTGATGAAGATAACCGCAATCTCAACATTCGATTCGCCTTAGGGATTCTCTGAGTAAGGTGCCACCTACGCCATCCCATACGCTACTGTTGGCACAGTGATTCGCGGAGCCCACCGATGTCCGACCAGCTGAGCTTCTCCGACGCCGAACAGGATACCAAGCGCAAGAAAACGCGCCGTGAAATGTTCCTCGACGAGATGGAAAAGGTGGTTCCCTAGTCTGCGCTCGAAGCTGTGATCTAGCCCTATTACCCCCGCGCCGGTAAAGGTCGGCACCCGTATCCCCTGTCCAAGATCCTGCGCATCCACCTGATGCAGCAGTGGTACGCGCTCTCGGACCCGGCGATGGAAGAGTCGCTTTACGAAATTGCCTCGATGCGCCGCTTCGTCCGCCTCTCGCTGGCTCGGGGTACGATTCCAGACGAGACCACGATCCTCAACTTTCGCCACCTGGTCGAGAAACACTCGCTCGCCGAGCGAATCCTCGAGACCGTGAACAAACTGCTGGTGCGTAAAGGCTTGATGCTCAAACAAGGCAAGATCGTGGATGCGACCATCATCGCCGCACCGAGCTCGACGAAGAACGACAGCGGCACGCGCGACCCGGAGATGCACCAGATGCGAAAAGGGAAGCAGTGGTACTTCGGGATGAAGGCGCACGTGGGTTCGGATGCCGAGACGGGTTTGGTACATACCGTTGAGGGCACGGCGGCGAACGTGGCCGATGTGACCGTCGCGAGCGACCTGCTGCACGGCGAGGAAGAAATGGTCTTTGCGGATGCCGGTTATCAGGGTGTGGCGAAGCGTACGGAGAACACGGGTAAGAACGTGGTGTGGCACGTGGCCATGCGCCCGGGAAAGCGCAGGGCTCTGGGTGCTTCGAGACACCCCCGCATCCTCGACCAGATCGAGCGGATCAAAGCGCAGGTGAGAGCAAAGGGAGAGCACGCCTTCCTCGTGGTGAAGCGGCAGTTCGGTTACACCAAGGTCCGCTACCGCGGGCTGGCGAAGAACATCGCAGAGTTGCGCACGCTGTTCGCGCTGTCGAACCTGTGGATGGCGCGACGGACGCTGATGAATACGGGATAAATCCGTCCGAAGTGGACGGAATACCCGGCAAACCGGACGAATCGGGGCGCGGATAGCCCCTCCGGAACTGCTCTGAGGGAAATCGGATGTTGATCTCGCTGTTGTCTGCATCAGATTCCAGATTTCGCCGCCTTAAGCTGGCTTGTTCAGACCATCCTCAGGGAATCTCTGAACCAGGTGCCATCGGAGCCGTCCCATACGCTACTGTTGGCACAGTGACTCGCGGCTGAACCGACCGGCTTCCGTAGGCACTCGGGAACCGCTTTGCGCATAACGCGCCTAGAACTCTACCGGTGACACGCCGCCGTTGGAACCCTACCGTCGCTTCGGGTTGTAAAACATCTCGATGTAGTCAAAGACATCCGCACGTGCAGCCGCATGGGTCGGATAGATATGCCGACGAATCCGCTCCCGCTTCAACAACTGGAAGAAGCTCTCCGCGACGGCGTTGTCGTGACAGTTTCCCCGCCTGCTCATGCTGCAGACAATCCCGTGTGCCCGCAGGAATGTCTGCCACTCAGTGCTCGTGTACTGGCTGCCCTGATCTGAATGCAGCAGCAATCCGGGCTCCGGCTTTCGTCGCCATACGGCTGACAGCAATGCCTGCCGGACAACCCCCGTATGCTGCGTGCTGCGCATGGCCCAGCCAACGACCTGACGGGAAAACAGATCAATGACCACCGCTAGGAACAGCCAGCCTTGGTGCGTGCGAATGTAGGTGATGTCGGTCACCCAGAGCTGGTTGGGACCCTCAGCCGTGAACTCGCGGTCGAGAACATTGGCCGCAACGATGCTCGGTTTGCCACCGCGCGGGCGTGGCCTGCGCCGATAGCCCACCTGGGCGCGCAGACCGGCAACACGCATCAGGCGATAAACCCGGTGCTTGCTGCAACGCTCGCCGTCGTCCCGCAGATCATCCGTCACCTTGCGGTAGCCATAGACCGGCCCGCTATCGGCCCAGTACTCATTGATCCGCTCGAGAAGACGCTGATCCTCCCGTGCTCGAGCCCTCAGCGGACACCTGAGCCAGGCGTAAAACCCACTACGATGAACGCGCAGCACACGACACATGGTGGAGAGCCGGAACTCCCGGGTGTGGTCGCGCATGAACTCGTACTTTGCCCTCACCCCTTGGCAAAGTACGCCGCGGCCTTTTTTAGGATGTCGCGCTCCTCCGTGACGCGGCGCAGCTCCGCCTTGAGGCGGCGTATCTCGTCATGCTGATCGATATCTGCCCGCGCTTGGCGCTCGCTGCGGCCGAATTGCTTGCGCTACTGCTGGAGGCTGTATGGCGTCACACCCAGCCGTTTGGCCACCTCCGAGACGGGGCATCCCTGCTCGGTGACCTGCCTCACCGCCTCGATCTTGAACTCGCCCGTGGATTAGGCTCTAAAACACCCAACGGCCCCGTTCACACGCTAGTAATTAAGACGCCAGCAAGGGCTAATGAATTAGCAGCACGATCCGTGCAGAATCTGCTGGATCACTACACCCTCTCGAGGAAGGAGAACGAGTAATGAAGAGAGCGCTCATCACCGGCATCACAGGCCAAGATGGCTCCTATCTCGCAGAACTTCTGCTGGAGAAGGGCTACGAGGTACACGGCATCAAGCGGCGCTCCTCGCTCTTCAACACTCACCGTGTAGATCACATCTACGAAGACCCTCACGTGAAGCACCAGCGCTTCATCCTTCACTACGGGGACCTCACAGACTCATCCAACCTTACGCGCATCGTGCAGCAGGTGCAGCCGGATGAGATCTACAACCTCGGGGCACAAAGCCATGTGGCAGTGAGCTTCGAGTCCCCCGAGTACACGGCCGATGTCGACGCTTTGGGCACTCTTCGCCTGCTCGAAGCCATCCGCATTATGGGTCTGGAAAAAAAAACCCGTTTTTATCAAGCCAGCACATCCGAACTATACGGCTTAGTTCAGGAGATACCGCAGAAAGAGACCACCCCCTTCTATCCACGCAGCCCCTATGCGGTCGCCAAGCAGTTTGCTTATTGGATAACCGTGAACTACCGGGAGGCTTACGGCATTTACGCGTGCAACGGAATCCTCTTCAATCATGAGAGCCCCCGCAGGGGAGAGACATTCGTCACCCGCAAGATCACACGCGGCTTGGCCAACATCGCGCAGGGGCTGGAGTCATGTTTGTACATGGGCAATCTCGACGCGCTCCGGGATTGGGGGCACGCCAAGGATTACGTGCGCATGCAATGGATGATGCTGCAACAAGAGAAGCCCCAAGACTTTGTGATCGCCACAGGCTCACAGTATTCCGTGCGTGAGTTCATTATCTGGACGGCGGTAGAGCTTGGAATCACCCTCGAGTTTGATGGCGCGGGCGAGCACGAGAAGGCGCACGTTGCCGCTATCACCGGTGACAGGGCGCCGGCGGTAAGGGTGGGGGACTGCATCGTGGCGGTAGACCCGCGCTATTACCGCCCCACAGAAGTAGAAACATTGCTCGGTGACCCCGCGAAGGCCAAAGCTGAGCTGGGTTGGATACCCGAAATCACAGCGCAAGAGATGTGCGCCGAGATGGTGGCGGAAGACCTGAAGGCGGCGCAGCAGACCGCATTGTTGCGGCAGCACGGGTATCACACGCCCGTATCCCGGGAGTGACGGCATGCGCAACCTCAACGACTCCATCTATGTGGCAGGCCACCGAGGAATGGTGGGGAGCGCTATCGTTCGCAGGCTGGAGTCTCTGGGTTATCAGGACGTCATCACCGCCACGCATGACGAACTCGATCTCACCAACCAGGCGGCAGTCTGTGGGTTCTTTGAGGGCCACCGCGTCACGGCTGTGGTGCTGGCCGCGGCAAAGGTAGGCGGCATTCACGCCAACAACACCTACCCCGCGGACTTCATCCTCGAAAACCTGCTGATTGAGTGCAACGTTATCCGGGCAGCGCACCAGACCGGCGTGCAGCGTCTTCTTTTCCTGGGCTCTTCCTGCATTTACCCGAAACATGCGTCCCAGCCCATGCGTGAAGAGGCCCTCCTGACGGGCACGCTGGAACCCACGAACGAACCCTATGCCATCGCCAAGATCGCTGGCATCAAACTCTGCGAGAGCTTCAACCGGCAGCATGGCCGAGATTACCGCAGCGTGATGCCGACTAACCTCTATGGCCCGGGGGACAACTATCACCCCGAGAACAGCCATGTCATTCCGGCTCTGATAAAGCGCTTTCACGAGGCGGTCGAGTCCGATGCGGCAGAGGTGACAATCTGGGGCAGCGGTACACCCATGCGGGAGTTCCTGCACGTGGACGACATGGCATCGGCCAGTGTCCATGTGATGGAATTGCCTCAGGATGTCTATCGTGCCCACACGCAGCCAATGCTGAGCCATATCAACGTGGGTTCGGGCGTTGACTGCACCATTCGCGAACTCGCCGAAACCATCGCACGCGTCACGGGGTTCACGGGCGAGCTTCGATGGGATTCCACCAAACCTGATGGCACCCCCCGTAAGTTGATGGATGTGTCACGCTTGGCGGCGTTGGGTTGGAAGGCGTCTATCGGACTGGACGAAGGGCTGAAAGATGCATACCGCTGGTTCCTCGAGAGCGAGGGCCACCGCAGGGAGTGACGGCTTTCTCCCGCGCGCGCCGCCCGAGGGCTGATCTGTACCAGACCACACTCGCCTGCGGGGTTACCGGCTCAGGCGCCACAATCAAGGCAGCTCTGCTGCTTTGCAACGGCTTCAGCGTGAGTTGAGTGTGGCTTGCCCGGAGTTATCGGCCCCGGTTCTGCATCGTCGAACCTAACAAGTTTCTCTTGAGCTGAAGTTGCTTCGCTCGAGGGCGGTCGAAGTTGTTTTTCTCAACAAGGTAACGGTGCATGGTCAAGACTTTTACGCAGCTACTCTATTACGCGGATAAAAGTCTTAGTGACATGGAAGCCAGCCTGCGTGCTACCTATCTAACCTCGTCAGGATGGCTCGAGAGTGCTCAAACAAAGCTCCCCGTCCGGGATGGGGTGCCTGTGCCGTGGATCACCTATAGCGCGCTGAATTTCCTCGAAAGAGAGATAACGTCTGAACAGGCTGTTTACGAGTTTGGTGCCGGACATTCCTCCCTGTTTTGGGCGGAGCGAGTTCGCCGTGTGGCCGGCGTCGATCATGACCCTGAGTTTGTGAGCTACATCAAAGCCACGGCTCCAGCAAACTTGAGCGTATTGCTAGCGCAAGAAAATGACCCTGTCTCAGAAGCGCAGCGCGAAATCGCAGCGCGGGCCCCCCTCTTTCCTGAGCCCGTCCGTGATTTGTTTACCTATCGTAGTGGTCAATTGAACGCGTCTTTCATTCGGTATGCCTTAAGCATCTTTGAGTTTCAGAAATCAGATTTCGATATCGTGGTTATTGATGGGATGGCACGTTGTCTATCTACCTGGGCCGCAATTGAGTTTTTCCAAGGCCCCGGGATGATCGTTTTCGATAACTCTGACCGGGAAATTTACAAGGCTGGCCTGGATTTGCTTGAGCACAGTGGCTATCGTCGTATCGATTTTGCAGGCCTTGGCCCTATCAATCCTTATGCATGGTGCACTTCGGTTTTTTACAAGCCAGCCAGATTTCGCGGCACGAGGTGGTTCCCTGTAAACGATCAATCGAAATTGACACAGGAAAAGAGCAAGGAGCTCGGAATTCTTGTGTTTGGCTACAACCGCCCGGATCATCTTCAGAGTGTGTTGGAAAGTTTGCGACTCCAGGGTCGATTGCACACTGCTCACATCTGGCTCGATGGTACTCAAGGGCGAGGCGAGTACCAGAACGTGAATTCACTATCCGCTGAAATCGCACAACGCTATGCGACGGCTGAGTGTCGCATCCATCGCAGCCACCTGGGTATTGAAAAGCTCATGCTTGATGGCCTCAAGCATATGGCTAGGATCTACGACCGAATTCTCATCCTCGAGGACGATTGTTTCCCGATTGAAGGTGGAATCGACGAGATCGAGAGAATCCTTCAGGAAATCGAAGGAAATGATGATTTATTTTCTGTTTATGGCCATCCATTTGGCACTGAACCTGAGCACAGTCGGGATTTCTCCCGATTTCAGGGGTGGGGGTGGGGTGTACACAGCCAACAGATTGAGAAACTGATTCCTGAATTGGAAAGCCTTTTCCTGATGGATGAACGGTCCTACGTAGAAACGATCGCAGCTCGAATGACGCCAGACATTGTTCAACGGCTCGACTGTACCAAGGGGAGGAACGTGCTTGAGGTTCTCAAGAGTTTCTTTTCGTGGGATTCGGCGCTGAGTTTTTTGACGGCAGAGAGCGAGATGTTGCACCGCAGGGCATCACGGGATGTCATCCTGAATACCGGTATCACCCAAGGGATAGGGCACTTCCAGAAGGATGATGCATTTGTCCGGTCTGCCCCATTCAACATGATCGCTTTGGATGAAGCGTGGACCCGCTTTGATCAGACATCAGAACCGTGCGACTACTCTCGCGAAAGCTATGGGCTCGACGGGCTGGACGTCATGATTTCTCAGTCCATTCCGATTCAGCACGGATTTTTCGTCGAGCTGGGTGCGTATGACGGTTTGACCCAAAGCAATTCTGTACTCCTTGAAAAGGCCGGATGGCGTGGGCTACTCATCGAGGCAAATCCAGGCCGCTATGCAAAGTGTGTTCGCACCCGCCCAAATGCGATTGTCGAGCATGCGGCATGCGTCGATTCCCACTACCCAGACACGCACACGACGCTTTGCGATGCTGGCCTGATGTCGATGACCGATCAAAGCGATTTACAGGACAAAGACAAAGAGGCGTGGATCAATCGCGCCAGAAGCTTCATCGCATATGAACCCCAAAATTTGCGCGTTCCTGCCTGTACGCTCAACCATTTGTTGGAGAAACACAAAGTCACTCACGTCGATCTTCTTCTGCTTGATGTAGAGGGAGCTGAGTTGTCTGTTCTTGGCGGCTTGGATTTTAAGCGTTGGTCGCCCTCTTACATCGTTGCCGAGGACCCTTATTCAGATAAGGTTGAGTGTTTTCTAAGGGCTAATCACTATGTGGTTGAACGGGTGCTTCTTGAACGCCCTCACACGAGAGACGTGCTGTACAGATTGGGCAGGGCTGATATCTCGCCAAGCCAGATGGCACCCCCCGCAAGTTGATGGATGTGTCACGCTTGGCCGCGTTGGGCTTAAAGGCGTCGATCGGGCTGGAAGAGGGGTTGAAAGATGCATACCGCTGGTAACTCGAGAGCGAGGGCCACCGCAGGGAGTGAGCGGTTCTGTTCTCACGGACCTTGGTACGGCCGTGAGACATGATGGGCTCGTGTGGAGAGATTCTTGTCCTCGATCCCTCTCTGCGGGATCGCCACTCACACCATCATGCCGTCACGTCCGGCGTCGCGAAGGCGGTTCGTGCGAGCGGCGGTGATGTGCAGGTTCTTGCTCATAAGTCCGCAAATCCGGCGATTTTCGAGTACTCCCTGTGGCCTGCGTTCACTCGCAGCATCTACGACGACTCCGGGGCGCAGGACGACAAGGCTTACGCACGTCTGGTCCGCGCGTTTGCAGACGACCTTTTGCGTATCGAAGGAGGATTCGCCGGCCGCTCGCTCCTAGTGCACTCATGTACCGCGGTTTTTGCCCAAGCCATAGCCGAGGTGTTATCGCAGCAGACGGCACCGCCAAGGGTGCTGGCGCTGCAACTGATGTTTCACCCGGAGAGCTTCTTCGCAGCCGAGCCGCGCCAACGGCACGCCGATAAGCGCTATGCACGTGCCCTTTCCACCCTGCGCCGACTTTCACGCAGGAGCGGAATGGCGCTACATCTCAGCACGTCCTGCCGGAGCTTTGCCGCGCACTTCGGCGCGCTGTTGGGGGAGACGATCCCCTGCCATCCGGCGGTGTCGCACCATGCACGTCTCGCGGGAGGCCCTGCCAGAGACACGATCCGGAACGTGCTCCTGTCCGCCGGTGATCCCAAAGCCGAGAAAGGGTTTTTCTGGATCGTTGATGCATTACCCCGGTTGTTGGCGGCACGGCCGGACCTCACGTTTTGGATACATGCCGGGGCAAATAGATTCGGCAGCCCGGATATCGACGCGGCTCTCGGGAAGTTGTCCGCGCTTGGCGACGTATCAGCATGTCTCAAAGTCGTCAGCGGTTTCCTCGAGGACGATGAATGGGCACGGCTGCTTTCCGGGATGGATGCAGTGTTGCTCCCGTACTCCCCGGCTGCGTTTGCGTACCGCAGTTCGGGGGTCTTCTGGGAGGCGCTCTCATGCGTGGCGCCGTCCTCGCGCTTGGTGGTTTCCCGCGGCACGTGGATGGAACGGGAGTGCCAAGACGCGAACATCCCTTTCACACCGGTCACGTTCAGCGACAGCACCGATCTGGAGGAATGCCTCCGGGGCCTGGAGCGCTCGACACCTGTCGGAGACCTGAAAACACAGAACACGGGGTGGTGGCACAGCTATTTCGGGCAGACCAATGCCGAATTTCTTCTGAACGCACTCCTCGACCCCGGCCTGGACGATCGGCTCAAGTTCATGGAGCAGCCCGCTGCCTGGTGGAGAGCGCAGCAGGCGCTCGGCAAGGCGCGGGCGGCAGCCCACGAACGCAAAAACACGCCCGTAGTGGTCTACTCACCGGGGGCAACGCTGAACAGCTACCAGCAGCTTGTCTATTCCGAGGCGCAGGCATTCGAGGTCGACCTGCTCGCGCTCGCGGTGCCCGATCCCGTCTCGCCGGCCTTGGTATCCGCCACCTGCCAACGCCCAGCGTTTTTCCATCAGCACTGGCTGAAAGACATCTACTGGGATGCCGGCTCCGAGGAACAGGGAGAACTCCGTATCCAGCGTCATCTCGGCGTTTTGCGGGCACTCAAAGGTTTTGGCGTCCGGATCTTGTGGACGCTCCACAATCTCGAGGAGCACGACGCCACAGAACTCCAGACTGCGCTCGGGCGCCAGATGTTAAGGGCAATGGCAGACTGCGCAGACCAGATGTTCTGCCATACCGAGGGGGCGATACGCGCGCTGTGTGCGGCGACGGGCGTCGACGTCTCCGGGAAATCCCGGGTAATGCCGCATCCCTTGTACGACGACGTACTCTCGCTCGGTCAGGGCGCATTGCCACCGGAGCTCGGGCATGTCATCCCCCCTCGGATATGGCTGATGACCGGCTTGCTGCGCCCCTACAAGGGCACGCAGGAGTTGCTGCGGGCATGGCAACGGATCGCGGGGGCCGGGGAGGGAGGCCACGCGCATCTGGTCATTGCCGGGCATATTCAGGACCCCGCAGTGCACCCTCTGATCAACAGTCTCCGATCGCAAGCGCCCGGATCCATCACCGTGATTCCCCGCCGGCTGACAGACGAAGAACTTGCCGGTGTGCTCCGCCGCAGTGAACTCGTACTGACTCCCTACCGCGAGGTGCTCACCTCCGGCACCTACTACCTCGCCACCACCTTCAGCAAGCCCGTGCTGGCGCCCGCCAAAGGCATGTTCCCGGAGGTGGTGGAGCACAGCCGGAGCGGCTGGCTCTACGAGGGCAGTGAGGAGGCGCTGGAGCAGAGCCTGCGCGCGCTGTTGAAAGAGCCGCCCGAAACGTTTCGTCAGGTGGGTGAAGAAGCGCGGCGCCGCAATGAAGACGCTACGGCCTCGGCCGTCAGCAGACGATTCTTCGAGTGGCTGCTGTCACTCCAGAACTGACACGCTCTGGAGCGCGCGCGCCACCCCCGCCTGCAGGTCAGGCGGTTGGTTGGCCGCGAGCACGCTCTGCCTTCCGCGCTCACCGAATGCGGCAATGCGCTCGGGGTGTTGGCAAAAGGTCGAGACTGCGCTCACCAGCGCATCGATATCGCCGGGTGCAACCAGGAACCCGGTAACGCCATCTTGTACAAGCTCGGGTATAGCGCCTCTGTCATAGCCAATGGCAGGCCGGCAGGCCGCGAAGCCCTCGGCAATCGTCCTGCCAAACGATTCCCCAAACCACGACAGCGACAGCACGACGTTCACCTCGGCAACGGCCTGCCGGGGATCATCGATATAGCCTCGAAGCTCGACGTTGGCTGGCGTGCCCGCTGGGCATGTCGCGTTCAGAGCCTCCCGCACATGTGCGTTGTCGGGGCCTGTAAGCAAGAACGCCGCCGGCAGGCCGAGCTGCTCGCAACGCGATGCCAGCTGGAAGAAATCCCGCAGCCCCTTCTTCGGCTGGTTGCTGCTGATCATCCCGAACACGATCCGCGCGGTGTTGATGCTGTTGGGGAAGTCGAACTCCGCGACGTCAACCGCATTCAATGCCAGGAACACATTGGGGTGCTCACTGAGCATGCTCGCCGTCGCCTGCGAGTTGGCAACGATGCAGTCCGATCGCGCGCTCACAGCGGCAAGAATGTCATTCACGGGAAGCCCGATGCGCTCGGCAAGCAATCGATCCTGCGTGATCAACTCCCGCACGTGCGTGATCACCGGGATGCCAGCCTCACGCGCCCCGAGCGCGGCGGCTTCACACATCATCGTGTTCAGGTAGGCAGCGCGTGCGCCCGTCAGCCGGCAGATATGAGAGAAGCGATGCACCGAAGCACGGGATGCCGCCAGCTCACCCCTCCACCAGTCATAACGGAAGACGTAGACGCGCATGCTGCTTTCAAGAACGCGTTTGAGGTAAGACGCTGCCGGCCTGCGGGGTAGTGTGACGACGACGTTCAGATCAAGCGCATCCAGCGCGCGCAGCACATCTATGAAACTCCGCTCTCCTCCAAACATCTCTGTCGGGGCGTAATGCGCCACAAGTAAAACGGTCGGCCTGCCGGGGCGGAGTTCGCGGCAGCCATCCAGCCAGACATCGATGCAGTGTTTTCTGTTAAGCGCTTCCTCGAGGCTCACACACGCAAATGGATCTGATGGCTGAGCGGCGCTTCTATCTGCGGCAGGCGCAAGTGTCGGTGTGTAGATCTGCGTGGCCGTTTCGAGGTGGCTCGCGTCATCAACGTTCCACCTCAGCGGTTGCAGGCCATCGGCGGCATAGTGGGCCAGTGCATCCGGCACCGCGCTGCCACGCCAATGCGCCAGAAAGCGGCGACGATCCGCCCGTGTTGGGGCGACAAGCCCGGGGAGGCGTGCGCCCTGAAACACTGCCCGTACTCGCGGCTCGATGCGGCAATGCCTGTTCCCGCGAGCGGCGTCGGTCTCCAAGAGCCTCAAGCAAAGATCAGCATCATCCAGCGCCGCCTCGTACTCCGGATCAAAGCCCTGCACACGGGCTAGATCAGATGCACGCATGGCAAGGCATATGCCAGACACCATGCGCACACTGCGCGCACGATCAAGATAAGGGTCCGATGCGGCGGCGCCCACATAAAGGTGAAACGGGAGATCGCTCCACGGTGAGCAGACATAACCCGCTGAAAAAACATTCGACTGCTGATCAAGGATGAGGGGTTGCACAGCGACGACAACGGGATCTTCCAGGGCCGCACAAAACACCCGGGCCCAGTCAGCGGGAAGTTCGGCACCCGGTTCGAGGAACACCACGCATCCACCGCTGGCGTGCGCGAACCCGAGGTTTCTGGCGCGTGCTGGCGTGAGCGCGCCGTCTGCCAGGGCAGAGAGCTTCGGCACCGAGGCGCCCGCCGGGCCAAGCGCCTCATCCACCGACATGTCGCTGTCCTGATGGACGACGATGACCTCTATCTCACGCCCGCTGTTGCGCTGGCGTAGCGCTTGAAGAGTGCCGCGCAGCAAGCCCGGTTTGCCGCGTGAAGGTATGACTACAGAAACCAGAGACTGATCGCGGAAAGCCGGGAGGAAATCCGGTTCGTCAGGTGCGCACTCAAACGGGGGCTCGCCTCCGGAGACGCGGAGGACTCGCAGACGGTCTGGAATCCAGGGAGATGGCATGGGTGGACCGTTCGCGCGTGTTCGCCCATGGCGAATTACACGTGCCCGAGCACCTCCCGATATGTGTTCTGAAGTGAGTGCAGATGTACCTCTACGCTCATCCCTACAGGAGGAGCGAGAGTCTCCTTGGCACCGCGCGCACCCAACACCTCCGGCAACCTGCGAATCGCCTCCATCAACGGCACGTGGTCATCCACAGTCACCACGTTGCCGTTAACCCCCTCCTGCACACAATCCCCGATCGCACCCCTGTCAGATGCAATCACCCATACGCCGGCATGGATCGCCTCACGCGTGACCAGCCCGAAGCTCTCGGGCCAGATGGACGGAGCCAGCAGCACATCGAGGCGTGCGTACAGCGCGGCCACCTCTGATTGGTGGTGACGTCCGATGAACTCCACTGGTGTATCGCCCCACGCCATCCGGTAGTGCTCGCCGCGCTCCAGGCCGTGGTCTACCACCAGCACCTGCATGTTCCGAACCCCGCCCTCTTCTATCGCACGCCTGACGAGGTGATACCCCTTGTGACGGCTGAGGCCGCCGATAAAGCCGACCACGAGAGTATCGTTCGCCTTTCGCGCCGGGCGTGGCCGCGGCAGCAACTCTGGCAAGACGGCGAAGTTGCCGTGCACCTCGACCTGCGGAAAGCCCGCTTCGCGATACACCTCGGCAAACGTCGGCGAAACTGCCAGTAAACGCGCTGCCCCCCGCAGCACGCTCCGCAGGCGTTGTGCACGCGCCATCAATTTCGAGCGCTCCCCCACGCCCGGTGTCCCGCCGCTCAGCGGATCCCGGTGGTCCACGAGCGTGCCGTTTTCATCCACCAGGAAGATGTACCGCGAGAGCCACCACCCGTCGTGCAGCGTGATGATGTACGGGATACCCATCGCATGCGCCGCCACCAGTACAGAGGACGTGAGCACCTGTATGCAGTGCGCATGCACCAGGTCGATCTGGTAGGTCTTCAGGAACTCTTTGCAGAAGGCTTCCACCTCCGGGTCTTCTGCCTGCGGCCATTCGCGCCGGGGAATCTCAAGCGCCGTTACCAGCACATCCCCGTGCCAGTACTGCGTCACGCTGTGCGGGCGTTGGGGGTCAGGGTCGTTGTTGGTGGTGAGCACGAAGACCTCGAAGTCCTCCGCCATCTGCTCGCGAATCCCGCGCACCTGCGCCTCGACCACACGCGTCGCGCCGCCGATCGACTGCGGGTGGTAATAGACGTTCGCCAACAACACCCGCTTGCGGGGCCGTGGCTGTGGCGCAGGGAGCAGGGGCTCCAGAATGCCACCCAGTATCTTCAGGCCTTGCTCTGGCCCGAAGCGCTCCAGCGCATGCGCGCGTGCGGCCCGGCCGATACGCTCGCGCAGGCTCGCATCCTTTACCAAGCGGCCAAGCTGCGCCGCCCACTCCGCCACATCACGCGCAAACAGCACGTCCTTGCCGTCCGTGAGGGCCTCACGGTACGTGGCCGTGGGCGACACAACCGACGGGATGCCATACACCGCTGCTTCAAGCCATTTGATCTCGCTCTTCACATCGGTGCTGCGAGACTCCTCCAGCACCGAGATGCTGATGTCTGCCTCGCGGAGCCGCGCCAGATACGCCGCAAAATCCGGTGTCGGCGGCTCGATGCGGATGCGCCCCGAGAGCAGCAGCGCATCGGGCAGATCCTCGAAAAACCCCACCAGTTCGAGGCGTGCCTGCGGGTGGGTGTCGAGCACCTGCAGCACGGCAGGCAGAAAGATGCGGTAGAAGTCTTCTTTGTGTGCCTTGGTGGCGCTGCCGTAAAAGATCACCACATCTTCATCGTTGCGTGCGCGCTGCTGCTGGCCTGAGCGCGCCTCGGCCGCAAGGGTGTCGTCCAGCAGGTTGGGCAGTACCGTTACCGGCACAGAGGGATCCACGTGGCGTGCCACCTCGCGGGCCAGCGCGGGTGTGGAGACCGTGACCTGATCTGCGAAGCGCAAGCCTTCGAGGAAGAAGGGGTTATCCAGCGCGAGCCGTCTATGTGTCTCTTCGTCGATCGTGCCCGCGTAAGTGTGCAGCGGCGGCGGGAAGACCTCCGGGTCGAAGAGCAGGTCGTCGATGTCGTAGATCACCGGAATGCCAAGCGCCCGCGCATAGGCAAACACGGGCATGTACTCCGGTGTCGCGGGGACGCGGCAGGCATACAGCACGGCTGCACCCATGAGCCGGCGGCGCCAGTCGAGGGCTTTGGTGGGCTCGGGCTCGGTTTTGGCGGTGGGCGGAGGATTCAGCTCCGTCAGGTCAAGGTAATCGACTTCAATGTCCAGTGCGCCCGCCTGCGCAAGCTTCTGGCACACGCGGTACTGGTAACACTGGAACAGCCCCTTGGAGCCCCAGAACAACACGCGGCGACGGCTACGGCTGCGCCACGCGCCCTGATGCTGCGCACTTTCGTCGACCCCGGCCGCGCGCAGGGCCTGCGTGCAAGCGAGCCGAAGATCCGCGCTGCGGGCGGCCACCGCCAGTTCTGCATCGCCACGCCTGGCGCGAGCAGCGCTGTCTTTGATGGCTGCGCGGGCAAAGTCCATCACCGCGGCCCAAGCCTCCCGTCTGCTCAGGCACTGCTCGCTGTTCAGCGCCGAGGCTTCTGCAAAGCGATCCACCAGTGCAGGCAAATAGCGGCGTGCAAGCCCCTGCCGCCCGCCGACATAGATCTTCGCCAACACCGCTGACTGGTGGTGCACGTACCAGTTCCCGTCGCCGACCGCGAGCAGATCCGCGAGTGTTCCCAGTGCGCGGGCGTACCTGCCCGTCGTGCTGTCCATCCTTGCACGGAGCAACAGTTCCGCTTCATGGCCTGCGGCCGGTGCGGCCTCCAGAAGATCCATGAAATCCAGCGCGGTAGGTGCGGCCCGCGCCAGCCGATCAACCCATCGCGCCAGCGGCACCCGAAGCGCCCGGAAGCCCTCCGCGTCACGCGGGCCGGGCGGCGCGAATGCGCGCCGCAATGCGAGGTGTGCCAGCACACCGGCCAGCGCCTCGCGAAGCCCCTCGCGGTTCAGGCGCAGTCCGCGCCCCTCCCCTGCCTCGTCTTGCCAGTTGAAGAATGCCGCCTCCAGCATCGCGCCATCCACGCCTTGGTTCTGGCTGAGGGCAATCGGCACGCAGGAGCGGATCAGTGCGAGCTCCAAGGGCATGATACGGAATGCGCCTGCTCGGGCGAGCTTGTCGATGACATCGGCGGCCAGTGCCTCGCTCCCCGCATCGAAGCGCTCCTGGAGCGCCGAGGTGAGTGCTGCCATAACCTCCGGGTCTGCGTCTGGTCCCTGAGCTGCCCGAATTTCCGCAGCAAGGCCGAAGAGCGTCTCGTCGCGGTTGAGCAACTCCAGACGGGCGATGCGCTCTCGCACCGAGGGGACGAACGCGCCCTCCATACGCCAGTGACTCGTACCCTTCGGGAGGGCCGGCCACCCGAGCGGGCTGCCATTTGCCAGCACCTCCGGACGGCGCCCGGCGAGTTGTGCACGGCGCAGCGCAAGCGCGAGCTCCTCTCCAGGATTGCCCGTGAAGCCGCTCTCCAGAACATCCTTGCCGTGCACATCTGCCACATCCCGGCGGGAGTGCCACTCGGCAGGCAGTGGCCACTCTTTGCCGTCCAGGGAAACACTCAGGCTGAGGGGCTCCCGGTCCGCCCCGAAGGCCCATCCGCGGATCCGCATCGGGTTCAGGCACTCGACGTTGCCCTGCACCAGGACCCGACGTTCGTCACTGCGTCGGCGGAAGCGGCTCAGGGTAGAGAACAGGGATGACATGCCGGGTTCCGCGGGAAATCAGGTGTTGGAGCTGATGAGGCGCTCGGCCATCAGCCGTATGTTGTTTTCCAGGGCCTGCGTCAGCTTGGGAATCTTGTTTTTCATCGACTCTTTCTGGGCTCTGGTGGTCGTCTGGTTGAGCTTCCCGAAGAGGGTTTGGCAGACGTTTCTCTGCCAATGACCCATGAACTCTGCGAGCAGTTGTTTGTCGTCCCGCTTCGGTCGCTCCCCTGAGAACCCTATGCTCTCGAAAAAATCGAACAGTTTTGTGAAATCCGGCAGGATCGGTTCATTGTGCAGGTGCACATAGGAAAAGCCGTCGATGCCACCTGCCTTTGAATCATTCACGAACACGCCGTTGATCCCGAGCATTTCATCAATGATGTGGTAGGTCTTGATCGGCGGGTTGGCGCAGAGGTAGATCGCATTAACCCCCGGCTCACAGAAGAACAGGTTGTGAAAGGCGGAGCCCACGTAGCCGATTACCGTCTCGTAACCCCTGAGGGCATGGATCTGGTCCCGGAGCGCCAGCGTTTCGGGATACATGATGTCCACGCCACATGAGGAGAGATAGCTCTCGATGTGCTGCTCCCCGATGATGATGCGTTTATCGGGACTCAGCTTGCTGCGGCTGAGATAGACGGCCCCCGAGCGGGGCTTGCTCTCCTGCGCCTCTCGGCACGCGCCAAGAAAGGCCTGCTGCAGACTTTGCACATGCCCGGGGAAGCCATGTTTGCTGATGACGATTCCCGGGTCCGGGATGATCAGCTCCGAGAAAGCCGTGACCGAATTGACGAAGGTTATCCGCTGGTCCGGAAAACCCAACAGCGCGAGCCAGGCCTTCAGCATTCTCGGGTCCCGGTTCGGATGCTCCATAACGGCAAGCGGCGTATCTCGGGGAATGGCTCCCGACAAAAGTGGCCAGATTCTGGCCAGACCCTCCAGCAGGCAGTGCCCGAAATGCAGATACAACACCCCGATATAAAGGTGCGTTTCCTCGACCCGAGTCTCTGCCCCGGGCGCAATTCTTTTCCCCGTGACGATCTGCGCCTTGCCGCGCTGCAGGCCCGAGCCGCGGATGAACGCGCCCTCGCTGTCGAAGACGCCTCCCTGCCCGTCCTCGGGGCCTGGGTTCTTGATGAAGCATTCCGTCTCGATACGGAGCGCGGGCAGGCCGGGGCGAATCTCCAGCGGTTCTTGCCTCCGGGAGAAGAACATGTCTTCGCTGAGGCTCGCGGGTAGCTTCACAGTACCCCCGGGGGCTGCGCCGGATAGTCGAACATACGGAAATCCTTCTCGTAGAAATCCAGCACCATCCGGGTTGATCTGGCGCTCAGGGCCACCGGGATGTCCACCGACTTCTGCCGGTGTGGCAACGTCATGTCGGGAGGCACTTCCAGAGACAGATCACGGCACACGTTCTCGACGATCGGCACGAGCCCATCCTCGAACCGGAACACCCGGACGGTGTCATCGACAAACTCGGTTTGCGGCCGGATATGGTTGTTCGCGACCCACGGATCTTCCGCGTACTTGCCGAAGATATCCGCCACCCAGGCCTCGAAGTCCGGAATGTCTTGCCCGTTCAGGAACCTGTGCCGGTTTCGCATCCGGTATTCACTGGCCAGCCGTTTGAAGGGATTGCGCACCACGGTGAACGTGCAGTCGAACATGTCGAAGGGCACGAGTTGCTTCAACAGTGCGAGATGGAAATGCTGCGGTGGGCAGCGGAAATCCGGGTTGGCGACCCTACCGTCGAACATGGACACCTTCCCGGATTTCCGGAAGAAGTGCTCTATCGAGGCGCCTCCGGTTTTGGGGATGTGAACGAAGAGGATTTTTTTGCCGCGTGTCTGGATGATGGGCATGGTGGCTGGCAGCTGATGGAGCGTGTTGATCCCGGTCGCTCAGATCGAGCGGCGTGCATATCCGAATGTCTCGAAGTCGCTCGCGTAGAGTTCGTTGATCAAGCCTATCGCACGCGGACAGAGCAACTGTCCGGAGGTCGGTCTTGCTTCATCGCGCGAGAGATCGAAACAGGATGTGGAGGAGGCGTTCTCAAGACTCTCGGCGCCATTGGTCGCAGACGCAGTTGCCCTGTGCCGGGGGAACGGAGCCGGGGGCATCCTGTACTTGCGTATGAGAGCGCCCAGATCCTCGTCGATGGACTCGAGCCTGAGCAGGTGCTGGAAAAACGGAACTCCTTGAAGGTACGCCGGCACCTGGGGCGCGAAGTGGGGATCTATGCGCTCACCGGCTGCGGTGCGGGCGCTGAGTTTCTCGAGGTAGTCGATAAAGGAAAACCGTTCGTCGCCGCCTATGAGGTCCCGCGCGAACCGCTCCATCGATTCAGGCGATTTCCGCCACACCTCGCCGTCGACGACGAATTTGTTCAGATAGGCGGAAACTGCACGTGAGTAAGGATCCCGGGCCAAGGCAACTCCGCGGAAGCCGTGGTTCCGGATGAGTTTCACGCCCTCGGTCATGGAGATGCTGTTGTTGGGAGAATTCAGATACATGCGTTTGGCACGTACGGCCACGCCGCCCTTGCTACGTGGCTTCGCGTACTCATACAGCCAGTGCACCAGGCTGGTATTGCCCGCCTTGTAGGAATAGAAAAACACCAGCCGCCAGGGCAGCAGTATGTAGGCAAGGCGCGCCGGTTTGATCATCTTCACGGTCATTTGCCCAGTTCTATGCCCAGGTGCTCTTGCGCGGCGTGCAATTGCGTGCGGTAGCGCTCGAGCAAGAGGGATTCGACATCCGTGCCAACGTTGAAGCCTGGTCCCAGGTCGTTCCTCTGCTGTTTGGTAGCAGCCACGAATGCGTCCCGGTCCACCCTGAAATCACCCAGTGCGCTGATGGATCTCGCCACCGCGTCGGGCTCTGTCGCGAGCCTATCGTAGCCGATCGCAATGACGCGGCTGAAGTGTGCGCTGTAACGTGTGATCGCGCCCGCATAGTCGTTGTAGCCATCCTGCGCCTGCATCCACGGATTGGCCGTCTCGAGCATCCGCAGGAGCCACTCACGGGCGCCCTGATCGTCGAAGTTCAGGCCGTTGTAGGTGCTCATCAGCTTCACAGCCGAGAGCACGCGTTTAACGGGGTTGCGGCAGATCAGGATCACCACCGCGTCTTCGCCGACCACATCTTTCATCGCCCGGATCGCATCATCACCCAGCAGCATGTATTCGGGTGTGACCTCTCCCAGTAACGGCGAGCGTGCGACGAATGGGCGGAAGAGATCGAGATAGTTCACCTCCGAAATCGCGCTCATGCCGAGGATACGGTTCGCCCGGAGAAAGCAGCGGTAGCGCGCATCGAGGAAGTCGAGCGCCTTGCTGCCGACGATACGGTCGATCTCGCGGCCCAGTTGCCGCAGCGAGAAATCCCGCAGGGCCTCAGGCGCCCGCACGCCGTGCAAGGTATCGAAGTAATGCAATTCCTTCAGTGGGTGCATGAAGATGTCCGTGGACGCCTCCAGCGCATGGTGAAGCAGCGTGGAGCCCGCGCGCTGCGAGCCTATGCCCAGTACGAAACGGTTCATGTCCCTCCCTGTCCATCCTCTTCAGCGCGTGTTTCCCCGCAGGGGCAACAGCCGACTGAATCATGCCATCGACGCGCACCGCCTAGTGCCGAACGCGGGTTACCCGCAGAACGGATGTGATCGTCCGCAGCCGGCGTATCACCCGCGCCAGCGTGGCCCTGTCTGCCACTGCCACGATCAGCCGCACCTGCGAGAGCTCGGCGTCGCGCTCCTCCATGGTGATCTTCTCGATGTTCACGTCCAGGCCGCTGATGCCGTTGGCGATCGCGGCGATCACGCCTTTGCGGTTCTCGAGCTCTACCAGCAGTTCGCAGCCGAATTCGCCGCGCGTTTCCTCGGCCCAGCGCAGCGGGGTGCTCTTTTCCGGGTCGTCGAGGATCTCGGTCATGTTGTTGCAGTTGGCGCGGTGCACCACCACGCCGCGGCCGGCACTGATGTGGCCGATGATCACGTCACCCGGAATCGGGTGGCAGCACTTGGCGTAGCTGAGCGCAATGCCTTCGGTGCCGCGGATCACCAGCGGCGTTTGCTCGGGGGTGCCGGAGCCTTCCTGACCGCCCACCAGCCGGCGCGCGGTGAGCGCGGCCACGCGGTTGCCAAGGCCGATCTCTTCGAATATCGCCTCGAGTGAGGGCCGGCGTGTCTCTGCAAGAAACTGCTCCAGTGCGCGTTGATCGAGACTCTTCAGGTTCGAGTCCACCGAGATGAGCGCCTTGTCGAGCAGGCGGCGGCCCAGCTCGATCGACTCCGAGCGTTGCTGGCTCTTCAGGAAATGGCGGATGTTGGTGCGCGCCTTGGCCGTGACCACGAAATTCAGCCACGTCGGGTTCGGCCGCGCCCGCGGCGCCGTGACGATTTCGACGCTCTGCCCGCTTTGCAGCACCGTGCTCAGGGGCGCGAGGTTGCGGTCGATGCGGCAGGCCACGCAGCCGTTGCCGATGTCGGTGTGCACCGCATACGCGAAGTCCACCGCTGTGGCGCCGGTGGGCAGCGCGAGTATTGCGCCCTTCGGCGTGAAGACATAGACCTCGTCGGGGAAGAGGTCGATCTTCATGTTCTCGATGAACTCGAGTGAATTGCCCGCACGCTGCTGCATCTCGAGCAGGCCCTGCACCCATTGGCGCGCGCGCAGCTGCCCCGAGACGGCGCTGTCGCTGCTGCCGCTCTTGTAGAGCCAGTGCGCGGCGATGCCGTTGTTCGCCATCTCTTCCATTTCTGCTGTGCGGATCTGGATTTCGATGGGCACGCCGTGCATGCCGAAAAGCACCGTGTGCAGCGACTGATAGCCGTTTGCCTTCGGGATGGCGATGTAGTCCTTGAAGTGCCCGGGCAGCGGCTTGTAGAGGTTGTGCACGGCGCCGAGCGTGCGGTAGCAGCTGTCGACGCTGTCGACCACGATGCGGAAGGCGAAGACGTCCATGATCTCCGAGAAGCTCTTCCGCTTGGTGCGCATCTTGAGATAGATGCTGTAGAGGTGCTTCTCGCGGCCCACCACGTGGGCGGGGATGTCTTCCGCGGTCAGGCAGGCCTCGATCTTGCGCTGCGCTTGCGAGACCAGCTCTTTGCGGTTGCCGCGCGCCTTGCGAACGGCTGCCTGTATGCGGCGCGCACGCATCGGGTGCAGCGCGGCGAAGCCGAGATCTTCGAACTCGGTGCGGATGTTGTTCATGCCGAGGCGCTGCGCGATAGGCGCGTAGATCTCGAGCGTCTCGTGGGCGATGCGACGGCGCTGCTCGGGTTTCAGCACATCGAGTGTGCGCATGTTGTGCAGGCGGTCGGCGAGCTTCACCAGGATCACGCGGATATCCCGCGCCATGGCGAGCGCCATCTTCTGGAAGTTCTCGGCCTGTGCTTCGGCGCGCGAGGAGCTCTCGAAGAGCGTGAGCTTGCTGACGCCATCAACCAGTTCCGCCACCGCCGGGCCGAACTGCGCGGAGAGCGCCTCCTTGGCGATGCCGGTGTCCTCGATCACGTCATGCAACATGGCGGCGATCAGGCTCTGGTGGTCCATGCGCATGTCGGCAAGGATCCCGGCCACGGCCAGCGGATGCGTCACATAGGGCTGCCCGGTGCGGCGCACCTGCCCATCATGCGCCTGCTCGGAGTAGTAGAACGCGCGCCGGACTGCATCGACCTGCTCGGGGCCCAGATAGCCCCGGAGCTTGTCGGTGAGAGAAGAGAGTTGTGCCTGCATGGGGCGGCCGGGGCGCCGGCGCCCCGGGGGGGATCAGAGGCTGCTGAGGGAGTCCGCCTGCGCCTCGAGGAGCTCCTCGAGGGTGGCTTCGGCGGGCTCGTCGAAGAAGCCCGGGCCGATCAGGCCTTCGGCGATCTCGCGCAGCGCGATGACGGTGGGCTTGTCAGAGGCTTCCTGGACCAGCGGGTCTTTGCCGCCGGTGGCGAGCTGACGGGCGCGACGCGATGCGACCAGTACCAGTTCGAAGCGGTTATCGACTTTGC
>Ga0315902_10001947_pt1 | contig 32888 bp, 27 predicted proteins | sample LakEriMetagenome_9_FD_203523 | JGI IMG/M metagenome (GOLD analysis project Ga0315902, IMG submission 203523) | Freshwater fungal communities from buoy surface, Lake Erie, Ohio, United States - Buoy 12 MA117 | ecosystem: Environmental > Aquatic > Freshwater > Lake > Lake biofilm | place: USA... | reverse complement strand
CACGCACTTGCGCCACTGCCATCACGCACAGCCCGGCGCGTCGCCGAGCGCAAAGATGCACCGTTTGTCGGCTCAAACCGCTATATTCGTGGGCGGATTATCGATTATCTACGCCAAACGCCGACTGGTACCGACCAGCCGGCGCTTGCAGCACATCTTATCACTCTCGGATTGTCGGTTGACGAGGCCAAACTCACGGCCATCATCGCCGGATTAGCGCGTGATGGCTTGATTCACCTCGACAGGCACATCATTCGTCTACCCGAGTAATTTGGTCAACTCGGCGCGGGCAACGGTCGCCTCATCCCAGGCAATCGGGCCGTCAGCGTAGATGATGCTCCCCTCGTGTCCTTTGCCGAGCAAGAGCACCATATCACCATGACCGGCAGTGGCGAAGGCTGACGCAATTGCCTTAGCACGATCAGGCACCAAAAAGAGGTCAACGCCGTCACGCCGACCGTATTGGCGCGCACCAACGGCGATTTCCTCGAGGATGGTCATGCGATCCTCGCCACGTGGGTCTTCGTCGCTGATATAGAGCACATCGCAGAACTGTGCGGCAATTGCCCCTTGTTGCGGGCGCTTCTCGCGGTCACGCTCGCCTGCCGAGCCAAACACGACAATCAAGCGCCCGGGAGTGATTGGCCGCACCAGCCCCATGACTTTTTCAAAAGAGGCCGGCGTATGGGCATAATCAACCAACACCGCAAATGGTTGCCCCATGTTGATACGTTGCATGCGCCCACGCACGCCGTCCACCGCACTCAAGACGGCCAATGCGTCATCAAGTGGCACTCCTTCACTCACAGCGACCGTCAGGGCTGCCAGGCTGTTCCACACATTAAAGTCGCCCGTCAGCTCGAGGTGCACCTGACGATTGCCCCAATGTGACACGAGTTCAAAATCGAGCCCATTCATGCTACTTACCACGTTGCGCGCCTGCACATCGGCCGCCACGTTGACGCCGTAGGTCAAGCGTTCAGCCCGCAACGGGGCTGCCGCCAAGAACTGCTTGTGGTGCGGATCATTGGCGTTGACAATCGCCACTTTGCGCTGTTTGTGTGGAGCGTCACTTGGCTCACCGAGCATCTCAAATAGGTGCATTTTGTCGCGGCGGTATTGTTCGACTGTGCCATGAAAGTCGAGGTGCTCGCTGGTCACGTTGGTCAGCACCGCCACATCAAAGCCACTCCCTGCGAGGCGTTGCCAACGCGCAGATAACGCATGCGAGGTCGACTCAAGCACGGCGTGTGTACAGCCGGCAGCCACCATGTCGTTGAGCATCTGCTGGATCTCGGGCGCCTCGGGGGTGCTCTGGCGGCTCTTGTTGGCCCAGATACGGTCGGCGACTTTGAAATCAGCCGTGCCTACGAGACCCGACGAACGCCCAGCAATGTCGAGCGCAAGCGCCGTCAGGTACGTGGTCGTCGTTTTGCCGTCAGTGCCGGTGATACCAATGACACGTAACTTGTTGCCTGGGTAACCCGCTAAGGCTGCAGCCACGTACCCTAACGCAGGGCGAGCATTAGACACACGCAATGCGGGCACTTGGAGCGTGTTATCAAGGTGTGCATGCTCGTAAATGACCGCCGTAGCGCCGTTTGCGATGGCACTGGCAATGTAGTCGTGGCCATCACTGTGGAACCCTTGGTATGCCACAAAGATGGCCCCAGGGCGCACCTGGCGCGAATCGTAGACCACGCTGGTCACCGGAGTATCATGCATACCACTACGATAGCGCTGATCAGGGACGTTCGTTATGATATCGGCAAAGGTCGGCATGCCTGCTCCTCGATATATAGCGGATTATTGACGGGTCGATGCAGTGATTTGGAGTAGTTGACGCAACGTGGGTAAGGCAGTCTGGGCGACCAGTTCAGCCCCTTGGGCGCTCAAGTGCACGCCATCGACGAGCAAATCAAAGCCTCGTCGTTGAGCAATAGATTGATACGAGCTCCCACGGCTGATACGCCAGCGATCGAGCGGTACCATCCACAAATGGTACTCGGGACCAGGGCGCGGGTTAGTGCGCATCGCCTGCACAAAGGCAGATCGCACATCAATCACCGGCACATGCCAGCGCATGGCAAGTGTGTGGATGACGTGGACATAGCCATCGAGAATCATTTGCCCGGGCGTATCAGGCACTTCGCCCAAAGTGGTAGGGGTCATGAGTACAACTGGAATTTGAGCGCGTTGGAGTCGGGTAATCAGACCACTATAGAGCGTCTCAAATGTGGGAATATCAATCGCAATCGGGACTTTTTTGAGCGTACGATAATACGCCCGACTCAAGCGCTCACCATAGGCCGTACCAAAGTCGTTGAGGCCAACCATAATACTCACCAATGAAGGTTGGCGGGCAATCACATCGCTATCAATGCGTCGCGCCAGATTGAGTGTAGTATCGCCATCAATCCCGGCATTGATGACCTCGACGTCAGGGAGTGCCGTAGCAAGGCATTCAACATAGGCTGATCCAATATGCCCCTGGGTAATGCTATCACCAAAACAAATCAACCGTTGCATGTCACACTCATCACTATGTTGTTGCCTATTATGTGTATTATACTCAGCCACACCACACAACAAAAGAGCCCTGTGCAATAGCACAGGGCTCTGCCGTCGCTACACGCTAACGATGAACAGGTTTGTACTCAAGACCTGTCATGTACAGCTGTTCGATGATATCGAGCGATCGACGATCAGCCGAATCAATGTTAGTGAGTGTCCGTGCCGCCTCAAAATACCAATGGACCATCGCATGCATATGTTGACGAGTCACGCCGTAGCGTGGCAGGACGTCAAGCGACCAACGACATTCACGTTCAATGATTTCGACAGCACGCAGACGGAGCGCTGTTTGGGTCAAGCGATGGACACGCTTGGGTGACTCGACAAACGCTGCCTTTTTCATCGACTCGTTATCAACACGATCAGGAGCATCACAGACACTTGCATAGCTCCGCAACATCTGCTCGCTGACCAGCTTACAAATCTGCTCACCACGTTCCTCAAGCTCAGCCGCTACCCGATTCCCACTGCTATTCAACCAACCCTCAAGTGCACGCATGGTGCAACTCCTTGGCGTCTGTTTGTTGCTGCATTATTGCAAGCCCAAACGAGTACGCCCGTGGACGCCGTTACGAGGTGCATGTGCACTTACCCACGGTGTCATCTCATTTTCATTGCTGATGACATTAGATTGGTCGATAGCAGTAACGAAGTCATCACCTAAATACATGCCAGGCATGCGTTGGCGCAACTCGGGATGCGTCACAAAGACGCGCCCGGCATACGCAAAATGCAACCCATGATGATGGAGCCCCACCACCATTTGACCTACCTGCTGGAGCGATACAACATGCTCGGCCATACTCGCCGTTAGCACCACCAATGCCGGTGATTGTCGTATCAAAAACTCCGTCAAACCAGTTAACCCCAAGTTAGGTCCGAGGTAAAGCACCTCCCACCCTTCTTGTTCCATCAGGACGGAATAAATCAGCGACCCAAGATCATGAAAATCGCCATTAGTCGACCCACAAATCACCCGTGGCCCATTGGTAAATGGCGCATGAACCTGCAATAAACTCGTCAGGCGCTGACGAATAAACTGCACAGCGATTTGCTCATCAGCGATGCAGCCGGTTTCATCGACCCAACGCTTGTCAAAATCACTCAAAATCGGCAAGATGACGTCGTAGACCAATGCGTTGGTAGGGAACAACGTCAGGGCGGTGTTCATCAATACATGCGCTTGGCGTAAGTTTGTGCTGACGAGTGCATCAAACAACTGTCGTCGTAAATCGGGCCAGCCTGCATCACTAATATGAAGTTGAGTTTGTGAGGGGAGGGGCAAAGGTGAATCGTGGATGCTCTCCTCGGGATCCGCCTGTAACATGACAACCGCTTGGCTAATCGCAATCCCATCTTCGGTTGCCTGCTTCAACCATTTGATGATTTCTATGTCGCGTTGAGAGTACAACCGATGACCGTGTTCAGTACGAGTCGGTTGTGGCACGCCGTAGCGTTGCTCCCATGCGCGTAATGTTGACACATTGACCTGTGTCTGTTGCACTACTGCCTTGATGTTATAACGTGGAGTGTCAGAGAAGGCCAGTAGGTGTCGGATTTTGTCAATCATCGAGCACCTCTTACTTGTACGGGCTATTCATCGATTCATCATTGTAATGCGATGCCACCCTAAATCACTGACGATATATCTAACTCCTATCAATATATCAGTTATGTCATTACTTGAATTGTATAACCTCTGTCAAGTACTTGTCAACCCAGCAGATTATCGATATATTTGCCCCATCATCTACATCTAGTATCGTACAATCCACTGGCCATCAAATATGTTGTGTCATGATGCGTGCAGATAATTAAAATGCAATTATATGTAAACAATTATCATCTATCACACATCAAGAACACATCACACGTTCAGAATCATACGACACCCAAAAAACTACTCTGATTCGACGATAAATCGCATGCTGTAGTATTGTTTCTGTACTATAGCGTAGTGCAGAGATGTTACTCATTCACTTGCATATATCGCAACATAATCACAAAATCACCAGCTAATGCATCAGCGATCACAGTCATTTATACAATACATTGACACCTATTACGCAGAGGCTATACATGGTATATGCACACTATTTGCATAGCACAATTCAAGCACATGTGTAGATTTTTGCGATTGACTATTGATTTACAGCGTGTCTATAATCGAGACAAGTCCTGCAGATACACACAACACCAGCGCCAGCAGCAGTTGACATGGTATTTGCGGAGTACGGGCAGGGCAGACCAGTGAGCGGGGTAATACCCGCAGGAACCGCCGATGAAAGGGGGTGACTACGATGGCAGACAAACCAAACAACGATCTGGTACCAGCACAATGGAAGTCGCTGTTCACCAATGAGGAGTGGTTGGTACATGGCATTGTCGTACGTTCTATGTATGGAATGTTGGCAATCGCTGTAGTGGCTCACATCTTGATGTGGTCATGGAAGCCCTGGTTCTAGGATTTATATTTGGTTCTGAAAGATGAGCCAAGCACAGAGCGAAGCGAGGGAGCATATGTTGCCAAATCGGCCACTTGATTTCCGCACGGCCGTCGTATTGGGGACGTTGCTGGGAGTCGTCATGGGTCTGTTGAACCACTTCGTGGTTTTGAGCTCAGACAAGTACAGCGGCATTTTCGGTTAGTTGGAAGGCTCATGTCGTCACCGCGACAGAGCCCAGCGGGTCGAGCGGCAACCCGTTCGGCCCGCTGTAATGTTAGATTCACGAATTTTGGATTAGCCCGTGGTGAGATGGCAGGTGCTTAGTTGATCTCTGCCACACGCTAGAAAGCGAGTGTCTGCGATGTCTGATGCGCCACAAAAGCCACTGTTGCAACCCGATGGCGAGTATCGCGCTTCAATGGCTTCAGCGAGCTCGGCAGGCGCAGGCCCACGCGCCAGCGAGCTTTCATTTGAAGCGATGGAAGCCAAGTACAAGCGACCAGGTGGGACGCTAGCCGCGAAGATGTTCGGGCATGACCCGTTGGACTTCTGGGTTGGCAACTTTTACGTCGGGTTCTTTGGTGGTACCGCAATCCTTGGTATTGTGATGGGTGTTCTCACTTATCTCTATCAAGCGGTATTTGTTGAGCAGCGTTATAACCTATTGGCAGTTGCCTTGCAACCACCTCCGATTAGTGAGGGGTTGCGTTTGGTAGGTTATGGCGAGCCAGGTTTTGCCTGGCAATGGACAGTGATTTTTGCCACCATCGCATTTGTGAGCTGGTTGTTGCGTCAAATCGACATCAGCTTAAAGTTGCGGATGGGGTTGGAGATTCCGATTGCCTTTGGAGCGGTAGTGACGTCATGGGTGACGTTGCAGATTTTGCGACCAATCGCTATGGGTGCATGGGGCAATGGGTTCCCCCTTGGTATTACGCACCATCTCGACTGGTTGAGCAACATCGGTTATCAATATTACAACTTCTTCTACAACCCGTTCCATGCGATTGGTGTAACCTTACTCTTTGCGGCGACGCTGTTCTTGCACATGCACGGTGCAGCGATCTTGAGTGCTGCCCGTCGGCCGGTTACCGAGCACAACGTTGACGTCTTCTGGCGCAACATTGTCGGCTACAGTATCGGCGAGATCGGTATCCACCGTTTGGCCTTCTGGGCTGGTGCTGCCTCAGTGCTTTTCGCCAATGTCTGTATCTTCTTGTCAGGCACGTTAGTGTATGACTGGAACGCCTTCTGGGCCTTCTGGGATCGTATCCCAGTCTGGAGTGGTGCCGGAGCGGGTGTCGTCTTGATTGGTCTCGGCTTAGTCTTCTCGAAGCGCAGTGACAAGCTCAATCCTGAGCCAGACCTGCACAAAGAGGAGTTCGAAGAGGGCATCGAGGGCGTCATCGGCCAACCTGGCTACATCAACTTCATGGATCGGCTCTTCGGCAACGGTCGCGTATTGCCCATTTACTTGGGTGTATGGGGTGTCATCTCGGTTACTGCCGGCGTTGTGGCCTCATTCATCATCTTGCAGAGCTACATGTACGAAGTTGGCTATAACCCAATCTCGTTCCTCCGCGAGTTCTGGAATTTGGCAGTCATGCCGCCGGTTGCCAGCTATGGTTTGTCATGGAATGTGCCGTGGTACGAAGGCGCCGACTACTTGGTTGCCACCTTCTTCTTGCACGTATCCGTACTGGCCTGGTTTGCCCGCCTCTACAATCGTGCGCGCAAGACCGGCTTGAGTCCTCAGTTGGCAGCTGGGTTCTGGGCTGCGTTGTTCCTTTACTTCGTCATCTACCTGTTCCGACCGGTATGGCGCGGGTTCTGGGCAGACGCTCCTGGTCATGGCTTCCGAGCCATCTTGGACTGGACCAATTACGTCAACATTCAAGTTGGCAACATCTACTACAATCCGCTGCACATGATCTCGATCTTCTTCTTGCTCGGTTCAGTACTCTTGTTGGCCATGCACGGTGCAACCATCGTGGCGGCCTCAAAGTGGGGTGCTGAAGCCGAAATTGACGAGATGATCGTAGAGGGTGCCGGTACGCATCGTTCACAGCTCTTCTGGCGCTGGACGATGGGCTTCAATGCCAATTCGTACAACATCCACTTGTGGGCATGGTGGTTTGCTGCACTTTGTGGTATCACCGGTGCACTGGGCATCTTGATTAGTGGCACGCTAGTAGACGACTGGTATGCATGGGCACAGGCCGCCAACATTGTTGCGCCAATGTCCACAGAAGATTGGTCGCAGTACATCTTCACCAAGTAATGAGCACGGCGCGCTGTTCGTCCGTGGGCAGTGCGCCAGCCCACACCTAAAGAAGTTACTGCAAGAGAGGAACGCATATGTCTCAGACTCCGAGCGTCTTCCCACCAATGAACGAGGATGCCAAGTTTAATCTCGTGGCCGCAGCTGTTGCCGGTGTCACGATGGTCGCTAGCATCGTCGCCTTTTGGTGGATTTGGGCCTTGGTCCAGCCACCTGCGGCCAAGCCTATCCCAACATCACCGATTTACGTAAACTATGATCCATCCAACCCAAATTTGAAGCCCGAGTCATTGGCAGCCATGCAGGCCTATACCGAGGCCAGCCCTGAGCCCAAGAACGCCCAGGTCCTCAAGGGTTGGAACACCGCCAAGATTTCGGCCTACATGACCGCACAAGTCGCTGGTGGCCTCAAAGTAGACTGCTCCTACTGTCATAACATCGCTCCTGATGCCAATGGCGTACCACAGTTCTACATGGACGAAGACCCAAGCGACCCCAACGCTACTTGGGCAACCAAGAAAAAGACGGCTCGCGCCATGTTGTTGATGTCAGGTGACCTCAACCGCTCATGGGTAAGCAAATTGCCAGTCTCGGTTGGTGGCTACGAAATCACCTGCGCCACCTGTCACAACGGTCAGCCAATCTTGACCAAGGGGACCTACCCGACCGAGATTCAAAATACGCTGCCCAACGACTACCGCTTGCCGCTTGACCGTGAATACCCAGGTGGTTTGGTCCTTACCGGTGATAAGAGTAAATCACTTGACACCGCCGAAGAGAACCAATACGCCATGTACCACATGAATGTCAGCTTGGGCCAGGGATGTACCTTCTGTCACAACGCCCGCTACTTCCCCGCTACAGGTGTAGCAAATGGCGGCGTCGACCAGAAGCAACATGCAATCTGGATGCTCCAGATGAGCAAGTACATCAACGAAAACTACAGCCAAGCCATCATGGCCGGCAAGACCCCATCGTGCTGGATGTGTCACCAAGGCAATATCGTGCCACCAGGTGCAGCCAAGCCCGGTCAGGTACCGGAGATGTTGAACACCACGTCCAAGGCACCGTAAGATCCGCCTGATCACCCATTGCACCAAGGTTGCCGTTCGCCCGTATAATAGGGCACGCGGCAACCTTGGGACTATCTGTTTTATCGCTAGCAAATGCGCCGTGGCGTTTGCCCTGTGTGCGAGGAGCCCTCTATGGCAGCTGAACCGAGCGTTCAACCACCTGCCCACATCTCATCTCACGTCACCATCAAAGAACTCTTGAGTCGCTCAATTGCCCTGATGAAGCCAGTAACTTGGTTCCCACCTGCAATGGCATTTGTCTGCGGCACCGTTGCCTCTGGCGTCACTGAGTTCGAATTCGTGACGGTCGCCTTGATTGCTCTCGGGGCACTCATGTCTGGCCCGATTTTGTGTGGGCTTTCGCAGGTTATCAACGAATACTGCGACCGCCATGTTGATGCCATCAACGAACCACAGCGCCCTATTCCATCCGGGCGAGTGACATTTCGTCAAGTCTACGTCACAATTGCAGTACTCACGGTCATCAGCATCGGGTTGTCGCTCGTCTTCAATATGTCTGTCGTCTACTTGACTATTCTCGGCATGATTTTGGCCGTTGTGTATAGTGCAGAGCCATTCAGAGCCAAAAAATTAGGCTGGATTGGTAATGCGATTGTCGCTATTTCATATGAAGGACTCCCTTGGCTGGCCGGTCATATGGCATTTGCCCCAATGACGCAAGGCAGCTTTGTATTGGCCATGCTCTACTCAGTTGGTGCACACGGCATCATGACCATTAATGACTTCAAAAGCATTGAAGGTGATCGCATTATGGGCATCAAATCAATCCCTGCCCAAATGGGTGCCGATTGGGCAGCCATGAGTGCCGTAATTACCATCAATGCAGCATTGCTTGCCGCTGCAATCTATATGCTCGGCACCGGCAACTACATTGCGGCAGGCATCATGTTTGCCTTGGGGCTCGGCCAAATCCCCACACAACGCAAGTTCCTCAAAATGACAGATCCACGCGCTCGCGCTATTTTTTATAATGCAAGCGGTGTGATGATTTTCGTCTGGTGCATGATTGTCTCGGCGGTGGGCATTCGCTCATAATACGCCCCACAATTTAATTGACCTACGCAGCACATCGCATTCAACCTTCCATTCTAGACTGCGACACCTGATTGGTGTATACCAACGGGATTCTTTACTCAGTACAAAGGAGGGCCATATGCACCCTGTTGTTATCGTAGGCGCATCGGTGGGCGGATCAATCACTGCCGAAACATTGGCCAACGCTGGCGTACCGGTGATCATGATCGAAAAAGACCTTAGCCGCATTAAGCCATGCGGTGGAGCCGTACCACCAGTAGCGTTTAGTGAATTCGCCATCCCTCAATCGCTCATCTCACGCAAAATCGCAAAAGCGCTGATTCACTCACCAAGTGGTCGCAAAGTCAATATTGATGTAGTCGGGCTCGATCACTCTCCCGAAGACTACATCGCCATGGTCTGCCGCGAGGATTTCGATGGCTATCTACGCCAACGTGCCGTCAACACCGGCGCAAGCCTCATCGAGGGTGCGCTAATCGACATCAAAATCGATAACGAAGGCGTTGATGTCCAGTACCGCGAACGAGCGAGTGGCCAACTCCAACGCATCCGTGCAAGCGTGGTGATTGGCGCTGATGGCGCATACTCACCCACAGCCAAACTCCTCGGATTGCCCAATTTGCCACGCTGTACCGCTATCCAAGAGCGCTGGCGCATTCCCGAGGCTCATCTTGGGCGCTGGCGCGACACCGCAGACCTCTTTTTGGGTGCCGAGGTCAGTCCTGATCTCTATGCCTGGGCGTTCCCCAAAGCCGATCACATTACCATTGGCATCGGCACAGGCCCAGCCCATTCAAAGCGCGCACGCGAACTGCTCAATAACCTCAAACAGCGTATCGGCGCAGATCTCACACACGGCGAGATGTACCTCGAGGAGGCCCACGCCCTGCCGATGACCCCACGCCCCCATATGGCGTTCAATCGCGCCATGCTGATTGGTGATGCTGCCGGCCTGGTCGTAAATACCTCCGGCGAGGGGATTTATTGGGCGATGAAATCAGGTCAAATGGCTGCACAAACGCTCATCGATGCTCTCCCAGATACCTCAGAACGCGCCTTGCGGCGCTACGAGCAGGCCTACTGGCGCCAATACGGCACCATGTACAAGTTCCTCAGCTGGCTCGAAAAGTGGGGGTACGGTAGCAACCGGCAAATGGAGGTCTTTACCGATATGTGCCGCAATCTTGATGTGCAACGCTATACGTTTGAGTCATACATGCACAAACGTTACACGCCACTCCCTTGGCTCCGACAAATGAGCATGACCGGTGATATGATTCGCGTCCAAGCCAAACACTTTTTGGCAAGCCCGCGCTAATCAACACCTTGTCAATACCCTGCACAAGAACACCTCAGCCATTTAGGCTGAGGTGTTTGATATACCGCAAAGATAGAATTTTTGTGTACCTTTTGTAGACTTTGCGCTGAAAATGCAGGCAATATAATCGTTAATAAGCACGCAATCTCTTTGATTTAGGCATCCCTATGACAGGTATGTATACCGCAGAACAATTAGCACGACGCAACCGGAGTGGTTGGACGACTGTTCAGGGCATCTTGGCACCGATTCAGTTTGTCGTGTTTATTATCAGCGCCATTCTTGTCTACCAGGCATGGCAGACCAAGCAGGGGTACGAGATTGCCAATGCAAGTATCATCCTCAAGATTAGCTTGCTATGGGCGATTACGCTAACGGGGATGATTTGGGAGAAGGAGATCTTTGGGCACTACTTTTTGGCCAAAGAATTCTACTGGGAGGATATCGGCAACCTTGTTGCAATCCTCACCCACAATCTCTACTTTGTGGTGCGCTGGCTGGGATGGAGCGACGATGCCGTGATGGCAACGATGCTTTTCGCCTATGCTACATACTTAATCAATAGTGCACAATTTATTCGGCGGGGCATCATGGCTGCACAGCAGCGCCGCCTAGCCAAACAAGCGAGTTAGTCATGCACCAGGCACGCGCAGTCGTGATTCCAAGCGCTAAACACGTCGAGCTACGCACCGTTGGTCTCACTCCAGCGGCCGCAAGTGATGTTGTGATCGAGACTGTTTACACATCGATTAGTGCGGGCACAGAGCGCATGTTGTACGACGGGCGTATGCCACACCCGATGTTGCAGTTCCCAGTGGTCCCCGGCTACGAGACTGTCGGCAAGGTGGTTGATGCCCCGAACGACGCCCGCAACCTGCTGGGTCAATGGGTCTATGTCGGTGGCGCACGTTGTTATACCGATGTCAATCCGGCCTGGGGTGGTCAATCAAGCCACCTGCATGTCGATCATCAACGGGTAGTCACACTCGACGGCATGACTCCCGAGCATGGTGTACTGCTGGCGCTCGCAGCGACCGCATACCACGGTGTCGATATTGCAGGCAACCTTGCTGGGCAACGCGTACTTGTACTCGGACAGGGGCCAGTTGGGCAATTAGCCGCCCGCATTGCCATGCTCCGCGGGGCCGAGGTCACCGTTGTTGATCGGGTACCTGAACGACTCCAGCGGTCACACGCCCACCACATCATCAATGTGGCCGAGCAACCATTGTCGGCGCACCAAATTGCTGCCTGCGATGTCATTATCGAGGCCAGTGGCAGTATGACGGCATTGAGTGGTGCGATTGGCACCCTGGCACTCAATGGTCGGATTGTGTTGCTAGGATATTACGACGAACTTCATCTACCCTATATGCCCCTATTCCTCAAGCAGGCACAGTTGTTGACTGCCAAAGAGTGGGCGCAGGGTGATTTACAACGGTGTCGCGATTTAATCGTGCGCGGAGAGCTTGATGTCTCGGCCTTGATTACGCACCGCCAGCCCATCGATAACGTGGTCGCGGCCTATCACACGGCATTGTTCGACCAAGATTGCCTCAAAGTGTTGCTGAACTGGTCACAGTCAGCCTAGAAAGAGGAGCAACTCATGGCTCCACGTATGTTGGCAATTTATGGCAAGGGTGGAATGGGCAAGAGCTTTTTCACCTCGAATCTGACCTCACGGCTTACATTTGACGGCTATCGCGTCTTGCAACTCGGGTGCGACCCCAAACACGACTCATGTAATACGGTATTTGGGGGGCGCTCATTGCCGACACTCGGCGAACAGTGGCGTATCTTCAAGGAGCAAGGCCGCGAAGACGAACTCTCCGTCGGCGACGTCATCTATCGCTCCGAACTCAAACCAGGCTCAGTCCTTTATGGCTGTGAGCTCGGTGGTCCTGAGGTCGGGCGTGGATGTGGTGGTCAAGGCATCTCGTCGGGCTTCAAGACACTTGAGGGCCTCGGCTTGAGCAAGTGGAATCTCGATTATGTGGTGATGGACTTCCTCGGCGACGTCGTCTGTGGTGGCTTTGCCACCCCACTGGCCCGCTCATTGGCCGAGCAAGTAATTATCGTGGTCGGGCACGATCGACAGTCACTCTATGCGGCCAATAACATCGCTAAGGCGGCCAAATACTTCCGCTCAATGGGCGGCACCACATCAGTCCTCGGCTTGATTGTCAACCGCGACGACGGCAGCGATGTCGCCGATCAATATGCCAAGGCCGTCGGGTTACCCGTACTTGCACGCATCCCACTCAGTCGCCGCGTGCGTGAGTTGGCCGATGCCTGTCGTTTGGCCCTCGAAGACGAAACGTTTGATGGCATCTTCGGCGATTTGGCCAAGCGCATCGCCAACAACGAAATTCCATCGTGTGACGACTACGAGCCACTTGAGTATCACGACTTTTTGCGCGTGTTCGGCGCCGAGGAGCCCGAGGGCAAGCCGGATTCAGCCAGTGAGAACGAACTGTTTGCCGGCACAGTCAATGCCAAAAAGGGCATCCCGATGCTGTCACTCACGCCATCGACTATCCCACAGGTGCAGACCGACGACCCTGTGCAGTTACGCGTCAAGAATGTGATGGAGTCGATTGGATTGTATGTGACCGACCTAAGTCGCAATGATCGTGATGGCGTCACGGTCACATCAGGAGCAGTCGAGATTCGCATCGGGTCAGTAGACGACCTCGACAGCAAAGCAGCGTTTTTGTCGGCACTGCGTCGGTCAGGACAAACCTTTAGTTATGTCGATTTGCGCGAAATGGACGCGCCAGCATACCGTTAGGAGAACGTCCATGACCGTCGATCCAAAGCACCTCCACCAGGTGTTAACCGAACAGATGAAAGTCAAGCGCCCACCAGTAGCGATTACCTACTGCCGTGATGCGATTCCAGCGGGATACGAGCCGGCCCAGGTGGTGGCGTGCGGGATTGTGCGTGAGGCCGAGAGCGGTCGCCGGGTGTATGTCGATGCCCAACACCACGACTGCTATGTTGGGTTGTGGCACTTGGGCTTACTGCCCAACGCCCAGAAGCTGATTACCGAGGGCGAGTACTTGACGATGGCACAGGGGTTCTTTACACCCGAGGCTGCCAAGCGCAACAAAGCGCAGAGCGAGCGTTTGCCAGACGGCAGCATCATCGCCTTGGCGGCTGCACCACTCAACGATGTACCCGAGGGCGTCGCCATCGACTCGGTGATTGTCGTAACTGATGCGTTGCATGCCATGCAGTTGGCCGGGGCAGCATCGGTACGTGAGGGCACGTTCCCGATTGGTGAGGTAGGGCCATCAGCGTGTGCGTCGATTTTTGCCACACCCATCAATCACAAGAACAGCGTATTTGCCACGGGCGACGGTGGTGGACGCATGCATAATCGGTTGGCACCGGGCGAGTTGTTTGTGACCATCCCGGCCCACCACTTTCAGCATGTATTGGATCTAGTGGCAAATTTCCGCTTTGACCCAGCCAAGATGCGCGAGCTGATTATGCCATCACATGCAGCGGCAGCCGCAGGGGCAGCCCACGATTGAAGCTTTCACGTGATAACACGTGTAGCGATATGTAGTACAAAGGAGTGAACACTATGGGCACGTCAACATCAGGGTTAATTCTCTGTTTCGTTCCCTTGGCGCTCGTCATTACTGGGTTTATTGTGGCCAGCTATTTTACCAACAAGCAAGCCACTGCAACCTATTTGCGAGTAGAGCCAAGCGACGACACAGAATAATTCGTCCACCCGCACAAACGGGGCAGTCAGCATGCTGTCCCGTCTTGTGTAGTGCCTGTAGTGTTGTCTCTGTACGACGGCAAAGGAGCCAATAAATATGTCAGAAGTTATTCCACTCAACAGTAGCAATAGCGCCCCAACCACATCCCCATGCAAACTCCATCCACAATCCATGTGTCCGGCCTTCGGGTCGTTGCGTATTTTGACGCGCATCGAGGGCTCACACCCGGTCATGGCAACTGACACCGGCTGTTTGTACGGCCTGACCTTTGTGACGCACTTTTATGGGGCCAGCAAATCGATTGTGGCGCCAACGCTCGGCACCGCTGAGTTGATGAGCGGTCAAGTAGTCGAGGGCACGCGCGCAGCCATCGACGTGGCCGCCAAAGAGCCGGGCGCCAAGCTCATCCCCGTCGTGTCATTGTGTGTGGCCGAGACCGCCGGCATGCCCGAGGAGTTGTTGCCACGCAAAGTCGGTGACGCCGAGGTCGTGCTGGTGCGTGTACCGGCCTATGCGATTCATTCGCACCCCGAAGCCAAAGACATCGCCGTAGCGGCGTTGCTCAACCGTTTGGCTGAGCGTGAGGGTGCCGTCAACGAGAAGAGTGTCGTGCTACTCGGCGAGGTCTTCCCTGCCGACCCGTTGGCCATCGATGCCGTGTTGCGACGCATGGGCGTCAGCGAGACGATCTTTTTGCCGGGGCGCTCACTCGAGGACTTTAGGCGCGCAGGTCGGGCAGGTGCACTAGCGCCGCTCCATCCGTTCTACAAAGAGAGCATGAATGTCGCCCGTACCTGGGGCATGCCGGTCGTCGGTGGCGCACCCGTCGGCATTACCGGCACCGCCGCCTGGCTCAAGAGCGTCGGCAATGCGCTCAAACTCAATCCAGAACTGGTCCAGCAAGTTATCGACGAGGAGCGCGAGAAGGCCCAGGCCATTGTGGCAGCGCGCCCACTCAGCGGTCGTGTGTTGGTCACCGGCTACGAGGGCACTGAATTGGCGTATGCACGTATGCTTGTCGAGGCCGGCGCCGAGGTACCGTATGTCTCAACGAGCATCGGTCAGGACCCATTGGTACTCCCCGACGAGTTGTGGCTCAAGGCGCACGGCACCAAAGAGGTCGTCTACCGCAAGGCGCTCGAAGAGGATGTCTCAGCGCTCGATCGCTATCAGCCTGACTTGGTCTTTGGCACGACGCCGTTTGCTAGTGTGGCCAAGGATCGCGGTATCCCAGCGATGTACTTTACTAATCAACTCGCTTCACGCCCGTTCTTCTTGAGTAGCGGCATGGCTGCCACTATCGACTTTGTGGCCGGCGTATTAACCAAGGGCGACCGCTATCGTTGGATGCAAGAGTTTTTTGCTGAATAACTACGCATATCGGGCGCGTTGATACACTTCATCAGCGCGCCTGTATCAAGAAAGATAGAGTCATGCCACCCACAATTATTCGTGATTTGTCCGATACCAGCGGCTACTGGGCGGCCATTTGGTCGATGTGCCCGATGCCGGATGTCCATGTTATCTGTGACGCCCCGGTCGGCTGTTTTAATTTGGTTGGGACTGCCGTGCCCGACTACACGGACGCCGTACCCCACATCGAGAACCTGACGCCGGCCACCATGACCGAACAAGAGGTCGGTGGAAAGGGCACGGCCGACAAAGTCAAGTGGACCTACGACAACTTGGCCGCTACTGGCGTCCTTGATGGCAAAAAAGTCATCGTCGTCTCGACCGCCGAATCTGAGATGATTGGCTCGGACCACTCATCACTGGTCAAGCACTTGGGCGTCGGTACACGATTCTACTACAGCAACTCACTCGCCGAAGACGAATGGGCTGGGCGCGACCGCGTGTTGCGTTGGTTGTGGGCCGAATACGGCGAGCCACATGCGGCTGGTATTGCCGTCAGGCCAACCGCAGTAAATATCATAGGACCGACCTATGGTTGCTTCAATGCCCCATCCGAACTTGAGGAGCTCAAGCGCTTGATTGAGGGTGCCGGCGGCACAATCAACCTCGTCTATCCATATGCATCGACCGCCGAGCAGACGCCACAGTTGGCCGCTGGCGCCGTCAATGTGGTGCTCTACAAAGAGTTCGGCATGGGTCTGGCTAATGAGCTCGGCAAGCCAGTCTTGACCGCCCCGTTCGGCATGCGCGACACCACCACATTTGTGCGTGAGCTCGGCAAATTGCTAGGCACCAGCGACAAGGCTGAGGCGTTTATTACGCACGAAAAGAAGACGACCTTGCAGGCTGTCTGGGATTTGTGGCGTGGTCCCCAAGGCGACTGGTTTAGCTCAATTGATGTAGGTATCGTGGCTGGTTTGGCGCACACCGAGGGATTGGTGCGATTCTTGGGTGATGAACTCGGCATGAAAATCAGCTTTGCGGCGGCGCGCCCACGCCGCCCCGGCGATTACGACAACGAGGGCATCCGTCAGCACATCCATAAGCGTGCACCAGCATTCTTGTTTGGGTCGATGAATGAGCGCATCTACTTGCGTGAGGCAGGATCACGACATACCAACTATATCGCCGCTGCATTCCCTGGGCCTGCAGTACGACGCGCCGTCGGCACGCCGTTTGTAGGGTATCGGGGGTGCGTCTACCTCGTGCAGGAGATTGTGAATCGACTCTACGACGGGTTACTTAACTTCTTACCGGTGGATGGCGCCTATGCAGCCCAACGCTCGCCTGCGGCCAACCCGGCAGCCGTTGAGAGCAAGGGGAATCTGCCGTGGAGCAACGACGCTCGGTTGTTACTCGATCGTGAGCTTGAGAAGTTGCCGTACCTGCCACGAATTTCGGCGTCGCGTCAACTCCAGATGCTCATCGAAGGCTTAGCTCGCCAACGCGGTGCCAGCGAAGTCACCGTCGAGTTGGTTGAACTCGGGTTGGTCCAAAACAAACAATAAACCTGACAACTACCGCCATGGGTGAGGGGATTACGCTCGCACCCATGGTGGTCCATGGTACAATTTATTCATCAATTTGAACACAGATGAAGTACCATGCACGACGCACTTGCCCGCATTCAACACCGCATCAATACTGCCTGCACACAAGCGAATCGCCCATCCACCAGTGTACGCCTGATTGGCGTCAGCAAAACGCATCCTGCAAGTACCGTGCACGAGGCATGGCAGGCTGGACTGCGCGATTTTGGCGAAAACCGTGTCCAAGAGGCCGAACAAAAGATCCTCGAACTGGCCGATATTCGCCATGACATCACCTGGCACTTGATAGGCCATTTACAGCGCAACAAAGCCAAACGTGCCGTGCAATTATTCGATTACATTCACTCAGTTGATAGCCTCGAGTTGGCCCAGGCTCTCAGTCGTCATTGTGGCGATTTGGGCTTGCCGGCCAAGCGAATACTACTCCAGTGTAATGTCTCGGGGGAGGCCAGCAAAGAGGGTTTTAATGCGCAGGGATGGGAGTCGTCAGCAACGCTCCGGCAGGAGTTGGCCACCACCATCCACCAGATTGGCGCATTACCACACCTTGAAATTGTCGGACTCATGACGATTGCGCCATATGCTGAAGATGCTGAGTCAGTGCGACCAGTATTTGTGTCATTACGTCAATTACGTGATATGTTTGCCGAGATAATACCAAACCACTCGCTGAGTGAGTTGTCGATGGGCATGAGTGGTGACGTCGATGTCGCCATTGCCGAAGGCGCCACGATGGTGCGTGTCGGACGTGCGCTATTTGGTGAACGGGATTACACACAACAATGAGTGCACCGCCGTATGACGTCGAATTTGCCCGTCTGATTGGACGTGCGCTGCTCTTGCGTGAGCGCAATGTGCCGCACATCGAGGCAGATTACTTGACGCCATTTGAGCTCGAGACGCGGATTGAGCAATGGCGGAGTACGCTCGGCTATCTCGACGACGTCAGTTGGCAACATTATCTGCATGCAAATGGATGGAGTCCCGCTGATTTACCCCGGCTTGCCGGTGATCCGCTCTATCTCGGCGAGCAGGCAACGGCGCCATGGATGACGCTCTTGATGCACGTATGGCAGGCCACACCAAGCCGTGCCGACATCGAACAACTACATCGTGAGTTCCCCGACATCACCACCGAACAGATCCACCTTATCGCACCTTTTGTGCCGTGGATTCGCCAACAATTTAGCGCACAAACGGCCATCGCTGACAGCGCCTACCGCTATGTTGTGACGCACATCGGCAGTATGACGATGACAGAACAGGTTGATGTACCCAAGCGCGGGCGTAACCAATTTGAATGGTCGCGCGAGCGGTGGCGGGGGCGTGCATACCAATTTGCCTGGCTAGTACGCCGGATTAGCCATACATGTATCAGCACATGCCAAACGATTCTTGATGCGTATACCAACCTGCAACGTGATTGGAATCATTTGCGACGATTGGTGCCAAGCCTCCCACCGCGGCCCACGGCAGTTCCATATACGCTCGCACCAGCGCCACGCGCATTTGCCCGCTACGGTGGCATCTGCATTCACGTTGATACGCTGTCATTTGTCTATATGCCGGTGCCAAGCACACCACTGGATGTCTTTGGGCACCTCAAAACCTGGCTCGAACGACGCGGGGCTCCTGTGGTGGCCCACACCCCACTCATCCATCGAGGTGACAATTACCACTGGGCCTATGTGCCCCCTGCGCACTATCTGACCGACCAAACCGAGATGCAGACGTTTGCCTATCGAATCGGCGGCCTTGCGGCACTTGCCGATGTCGTAGGAATTATTGGGCTTGACCGAGATGCCTTGTACTGTGCCGGTGACACACCATGGCTCCTCGATTATGGTCATATCGGCTATGGGATGACGCATCAACCACCACTCGCACATCAACTCATCATGCGGGCCGTGCCACCAGCACCACAAGCTGCCGTCAATACCCGACTGGCCGCCTGGCACCAGCATCAGGCGATTGGCCCATACCTTGATGAATGGCGCGACGACGTGTTGTTAGGGTATCAACACTACTATGCGTTTATGTGGCAGCGGATTGACAGCATACGCCACATGATCAGCACCCTAAAAACCCTCTGGCAACGACCATTGCAGCCACATACGAGTCAACTCAGTACCTGTTTACAATCACTGAGTAATTATGCCGATGTACGCCATGGCTTTGCGGCGGATATTCTCATCGAACGGCTGATTCAACACCACCATGCGTCAGCAACAGCTATTCGTGAGGCGTTTTTGCAGGGAGTGATGCCGTCGATCCGTCATGAGGTGGCGATTGATGGGCTTATGGCAAATATCAATGCCATATCGGCGATTCATCAAGGCACACAACTCGCCCACCTGCAAATGGCATTGACGCCGTGTGACACCACTACCGAGAACGGCAGAGCACCATGGCACCGTACAAGCAACGAGCTGTTGACGAGTGATCGGCTTATAGCCGAGGCCCTTGCCTTGGCAACTGACATCGTGGAACGCCAACTCGGCCTCTCATATGGGAGTGGTTGGTTGACCCCCACGCACCACCCGCGCCTCACCCAACTCCATCTCAGTGATGCAAGTATCGATCATGGAGGGGCCGGAATTAGTCTGGTCCTGGCACAACTCAGCGCACTCCCCAATGCAAGTCATCTCGCGACGGTCGCCGAAGATGGCCTGCGTGCTGCGCTCCATCACGCCCAAGAACACCCATATCAACTAGGCGCACTTAGTTGGGCGATTGCCGGCGCAGCACCGCACATTTCGGTCACAAATACATTATTACCGCGCCTCAATACGCTGTTGCGGACGCCATTGGATGCCAGCATTGATCACCCACACTGGCCCGATGGCTGGGCCGGTCTCGTCATTGGCTTGACGGCACTGCATCATGTCTGGCCGAATGCCGGCTATGCCATGCAGGCATTGACCATCGGTGAACAACTCTTGCAGAGCCGGCAACGCAATGCCCAGGGGCAACGCACGTGGGCGGGGCGCATATTACATCATGGCGGATACGGCAGCAGTGGCGTGTTGACCGCCCTCGTGCGCCTATACGATATCAGCCACGACCAACGCTTTTTGCGAGCAGCCAACGAAATCGCCTACAGCGAAGATCACTACTACGATGAGGCACATGGCGGGTGGCCGGATACGCGCAACACCCTGTTGAGTTACCCAATTAGCTGGGGATACGGCAGTTTGGGCGTGGCGATGGGACGGATCAGCCTGATGGCACCATTGCGTAGTCGCCACCCCGACCAAAAACTCTTGACCCTGCTAGAGGCGCTCGACACCACTGGCTTGCCGGATGCTGATGGACTTGCCGAGGGGAGCGCTGGCATGATTGATGTCATGCTGAGTGTGGCGCGTGCATTGCCGAACCCGTACTACGAGCAACGTGCCGCGTTTTGGTGCAGTCAAATGGTGGCACGAGCACATGACCGTGGGGGCTATGTATGTATTGCCGATATTCCAGGCGTCTACGAACACCCCGGCGTCTGGCATGGCACTGCCGGGATAGCACATTTACTTGCACGCATGGCCTACCCACGCTTATTCGGCTCGCTGCTCGCCTTTGAGATGCCCAAAAGTAAGTCCGCTATGGCGTCAGATATGGCCGATCTGGCACCTCAATAACCCGTACCGATTGAGCAATTAAAAGCGGGTGGAGAATCCCGTCAATCTCGATTGTACGCACGTTGCCCGATACCCGCACCCACTGGTCATTAGGCATCGACTGACCGTTCGTCCAGGCGACGCGCATCCCTACACCACCGGCATCGGCCGTACAACAGTTCAACACATACCGCGCCAACATGAACTGGCCATCTGGTACGTTGAGCACTGGGTTTTGCACGACAAACCCCTCAACGACGGCCGGCTTATCAACCACCATTTGCGGATCAACGCTCGCCACGACCGCCCAATCATAGAGCGTCCACTCTTTGGTGTTTTGTAGATCTGGCAGCGGTGCCTCGCTATTACGTTGCGCCACCCGATTCAGCGTGGGCGACTGTTGCACAAGCGCATCGGCGCCGAGTGGCTTGGGAGGTACCGCCAACCCGAGGAGCACTGGTACGAGGAGGAGGCGCGTAGCATAGCGCGGCAATGTCAGCACCCCAACCGCACACATGACAGCCAGCACAAACAGCACCCCAGCACAGATATACATCAACACTTGATAACGCGGATGGACATACCAGCCCATTTGATCGAGCACCGTGCGTACAAATAACAACCCGGACATGCCAAACAATAACAGCATCGTGGCCCAACGACGCACCACATGTTGTGCTACAGCCATCCAATACCTCCGAGCAGTGTGGTCAAAATAATCGTTAATCCGGCCACAAACAACAGGAGCAAGCCGACGTGGCGCCAGCCAAACAGGGCCGCAAGCATGGGTACGCTTTTGAGATCAATAATCGGCCCAAACACCAAAAACGCCATCACCGCAGCCGGAGGCACCGTTGAGGCAAACGAGAGTGCGACAAATGAATCAACCGTCGAACAAATTGACATGACCACCGCCAGCATCATCATAGCCGGTACGGCCAACCACGGTTGATTGGCCAGCTCCAAAAAGAGCTGATTGGGCACAAATGCCTGGATCACCGCTGCAATCAACGCACCGACAATCAGATAGCGCGCCATATCAACCCAATCGAGTAAGGCATGGCGGAGCCAGGCCAACAAGGGAATCTCCTCGTGGTCATGCTCGTGCTCATGATGCGGCGTCTGGAGTAGTTGGATTTGGGGGAACGTATACGCCGTGACCACGGCAATGATAATCGTGAGGCCAAACCGCCACAGCACAAAATCCCAACCCCATAGCGCCACGAAGGCCACACTCGTACTAATCAGCACAATCGGATTAACGACGGGCGCAGCCAATGCAAACGCCAGGCCGACCTGCGGCGATGCACCGCGTTGAATCAAACTCCGGGCAGCAGGGATTGAACCACACTCACAGACCGGAAACACCATGCCCATCAGGCTACCAACCACAACCGCCACGCGTGGCCAGCGCATTAACCGGGTGGTCAACCAGGTTGGACTCATGAACAAATGAATACCGGCGGCCACAAGGGCGCCGGCAGTCAAAAACGGAATAGCCTCGTACATGATACCGAGGAAGATAGAGACAAACAGCTCGACCCGCGCCAACCATGTGGCATCAACCGCCAACATACCATTGCTGACAACCACAAGCGCAATAGCACCAACCATAATCATGGTTGCAGCCGCACTACGGGCGTATTGCATGAATCCTGCCATGTCAAACGCTTTCGTAAAAACGAAGAACTCCGTTATTACTCTACCATAGCAGGATGATCACAAAATTAGTCGATATGCGACACGAGACCACGGCGCAAGGCAACCACGACGGCCTCGGCACGACTTTGGACAGCTAACTTCGAAAAAATATGGCTCACATGCGTTTTGACGGTATTTTCGGAGACATGGAGCGCCACAGCAATAGCCCGATTACTTTCACCGCGCACCATACGCTGCAACACATCAATCTCGCGGACCGAAAGCTCATCGGCTGGAGAGTCATGCATACGGGCAAGCACACGCGCTGCCACACTCGGCTCAAGTGCCGCATTACCGCGCATCACCTCGCGGATGGCCTGCATTAATTCGTGCGAGGTTGCATCTTTGAGGAGATACCCTTTGGCACCAGCGGCGAGCGCACGCGTAATGTCATCATCGCTGTCATAGGTAGTGAGCACCAAAAAGCGCGACGTCGATCCTTTGGCACGCGCTTGGAGCATGACCTCAACGCCACTGAGGCGTGGTAAGCGCAGATCAAGCAGGACGACGTCCGGTTTGTGCTCAAGAACCGCAGCCACGGCCTCTTCGCCATCAGCCGCATCGCCGGCGATTTCAAACTCCGGTTCATAGCGTAACAACGCCAACAAACCGTGTCGTACGACTGGATGGTCATCGACCACCAACACACGAATCGACGTCATGATACGTGAACTCCTTGTTCAACGAGACGGGGAACATGCACATACACCACAGCGCCTTGATCATCGCGGCACTGCAAGGTGCCATGGAGCGCACTAAGGCGCTCGCGCATGCCGAGAATACCAAATGAGGTGGCATACGAATCAACGTTTTCGAGGCGGTCGCCAAAGCCACGTCCGTTATCACGAATCTCAAGCTCGATGGCAGTCGGCAAACTGCGCAAGGTAATTACTACGTGGCTCGCTTGGGAATGACGGGCCGCATTGGCCAGCCCCTCTTGGGCGACGCGGAGCAAGGCAGATTCGATGTCAATGGACAACGCAATCCAATCGCCTTCAATTTCGCACGAGGCAATCAACGAGGGATGACGAAAGCGTTCGACAATCCCACTAATCGCATGGCGCAAATCGCCACGCTCAAGTGCCTCAGCGCGTAAGTTCCACACCGAACGCCGCGCCTCCGCGAGTGATTCACGCGCCATACGCGCAGCAATATCGAGATGTTCAGCAGCATCGGGGTGGTGCGCACGCATCGCCTGCTCAGCAGCACCGAGTTGCACAATGATGCCCGTTAATCCTTGGGCTAATGTATCGTGGATGTCACGGGCAAGGCGTGTGCGTTCGGCAAGCATGGCTTTCTCGCGTTCACCGGCAAGCAGAGATGCGGTTTGAGATGCCACACGCGATTCGAGTTGCGCACTTAGCTCTTGGAGTGCTTGCACGTGCGCAGCATTTTGTAGAGATGTACGCTGTAAGTCGTTAGCCAGCGTTGACGTCACCACTGATACAGCCACAAACAGGGTTGACCAGAACACCATCGATACGGTCATAAAGACGTTTACTTGGTTAGGATCACTAATCACGCGTGTACGCACAAAATCAAAGATGACAAATTCGGACTCTTGGGTAATCGACCAAGCCGACAAACCGACTACCAAAGTAGAGACTATGGCAAGCATCATGCTAATTCGGCTGTTGTAGAGCAAACTCGCGACACCAATCGGCAAAATAAGCAACGCCGGAAAAAACGTATGGGCGCCAAACCGCAATGTGACAATAGTAACTGCAATCGTCCAAAACGACATCAGAATCACCGCAGATACATTTAGCTGTCCCATACGTAACAATAAGAGTGTAGTGATAGAGACAATCACAATCGGCACAATCGGCGGCAACCACGGTGGGCCATCAGGCAATTCATTCGGCATACCGACAAGTGGGAAGGCGTTTTGGTAGGCGATCATAAAAATCACCACCACCACAAGGCTAATTAACGTCGGCAATACCAACAAGAATGTACTGCGTCGGACAATGCGCGAGCGCCATGTATGTGGATTCACCGAATTTGCGGGCGTATCTAATGCGCGTTTAATCATTGGGGCGTACCTTTCATTAGACTCATTATACGAGTTGACCGGTATTTCGCATCACACAAATAGGTGAATGCCATGCGACGAAAGCCACTTGGTTTATTTGCTTGCGAACATCACGGGTAACAATGGGCGTGACAAAGCACGCAAAGGAGAGAATCGATGCAACATCGAGCACGGAAAAGCCTAATCACTAGCGTGATTAGTATTGTCGGACTTGCAGCTATTTTAAGTGCCTGTGGCGCACCGACTGCGAGTGACCAAACTGAATCAGACACCACCACTGTCACCCGTGGCAACATTACCGCTACCGTCAGCGGGAGCGGCAGTATTTCGGCCGCACAGACGGTTGAATTGGCCTTTCAAACAAGTGGTGTCGTCGCAGAAATCATGGTTGATGAGGGTGACAGCGTCACCGCAGATCAGGTCATTGCCGTCCTCGATACACGTGATTTGGCGCTCCAAGCCGCATCAGCGCAAGCTGCCCTTGATAGCGCAAATGCTCGCCTCGCCCAAGTCACCAAAGGCAACACGCGCCCAACGGATTTGACCTCAGCACAGGCCCAACTCGCCTCGGCGCAGGCCCAACTCGCCTCGGCCCGTGAGCGGCTAGCAGCCCTGCGCAACCCATCAGCATCAGCAATTAGTAGCGCAGAATTGCGCGTCACGCAAGCCCAAACGTCGTTGCAAACAACGCGCGATAATTCGTCGGCCACCAAAAGCAAAGCTGAAATCGACTTGACCAAGGCTAGTGAGTCACTCATCCAGGCGCAGTCAAAATTCGCCAACGCCCGCGATAACTGGCAGTGGGTACAAGACTACGGCACGGATCCATCAACCGGACGAAACATTGGTGAGTCAGCAATTAACACGTATCGCGATACATTTGTAGCAGCAGAATCATCGGTACGCACCGCAGAACAAACCGTCGTGCAGGCACAAATCACACTCAACAATGCGCGTGAAGCCGAAATCGCCAACGTGACCCAAGCCGAACAATCCCTCAAAGATGCCCTAGTCCAACTCGAGGCATTGCGTAATCCGACCGCCAGCGATATCGCAGCTGCAGTTGCAACGGTGCAACAAAACGAAGCGGCCGTCGCATCGGCGCAAGCATCGCTCGACAAAATCGTCGTCCCAGGAACCGAGACCGATGTGGCGATTCAACAGGCAGCCGTTACCCAAGCGGAACAATCGTTGGCACAGGCCAAGTTGCGCCTTGACAATGCCACACTCAAAGCCCCATTTGCCGGTGTCATCTCGGCAGTCAATATTGTGGTTGGTCAAACCACCAGTGGTGCCGCAGTACAACTGATTGACCGCGATCCGTTGCGCATCGAGTTGAATTTGAGCGAGAACGATATTGTGCAGGTAGCAGTCGATGACGTCGTCGATATCACCGTCGATGCCATTCGTGATTGGCAACAAACTGGCAAAATTACGGCCATTGCACCAGCCGCAAACACGACAAATGGCGTGGTGGGGTATAGCGCACGCGTCGATTTTAGTGACAACGACCCACGCCTGTTGGTTGGCATGACGGCCAATTTGACGATCGTGACCGATCAGCGCGAGAACATCCTGATAGTGCCCAACTCAGCGCTGTTGCCCAAAGGCACTGGCCGAGTTGTCCAAATCGTTGGTGCTGATGGCCAACCCCAAGAGGTCGATGTGACTATTGGCATCAGTGACGGCATTGTCAGCGAAGTATTAAGCGGTCTCGAAGAGGGGCAAACTATCATTGCCACTCCGACAAGCCGCACCACCGATGGCCCAAGTGGCCCATTCGGTCGCTAAAGGAGTCTACCATGACCGCCATGATTACCATAGAAGGTATGACCAAGGTCTACAAAATGGGCGACATTGAGGTGCATGCCTTGCGCGGCGTTGATGTCACCATCAACAAAGGCGAGTTTGTTGCCATCATGGGACCATCAGGGAGCGGTAAAAGCACCTTGATGAACATGATTGGCTGTCTCGATACCCCCACCGAAGGGCGCTATGCCCTCGACGGTATCGAGGTCGCATCGCTCAACGACAATCAACTGTCGGCAGTGCGCGCGCGCAAACTCGGCTTTGTGTTCCAACAATATATGCTCCTGCCGCGCCAGACCGCCTTGGCCAATGTCGAGATGCCCATGGTCTACCGTGGTATCCCCGCAGCCGAGCGCAAACAGCGCGCCGCCTTGGCCCTTGAGATTGTCGGAATGGGCAATCGCATGGACCACCGTCCCAACGAGCTCTCAGGTGGCCAACAACAGCGTGTCGCCATTGCTCGTGCCTTAGCTGGGAGCCCTGCGGTCATCTTGGCCGATGAGCCGACCGGCGCACTTGACAGCAAAACCAGCGCAGAAATTATGCACATGTTGACGCAACTCAACCGTGAGCAACAGCTGACCATTATCATTGTCACGCACGAGGCCGATGTGGCAGCGTATGCTGACCGTATTTTGACGATTCGTGACGGTGTCATCATTGATGATCGGCGCAGTCAACGAGGTGCCGCATGACACAACCACTACGCACAATTCAACCGGTCGCCAACGAAAAAGGCGGTGGACTCAATATTGGCGAGACCCTGCGTGTCTCACTCGATAGCCTAGCTGCCAACCGCGTCCGTTCATTTTTGACCATGCTCGGCGTTATCATTGGCGTCGCCTCAGTTGTCTCATTGATGACTCTCGGCAACGGCGCCAGCAATGCGATTACCAGCCAAGTGGCATCGATTGGCACCAACTCGCTGACCATCTTTGCCACATCACCTGCCAGTCGTGGTCCTGGTGGTGGAGGGGCAGTCGTGACGCCGCTCGATATGTCAAACGTGGCAGCAATTGAGGCATTACGACTGCCAATTGTCGGCCCGGTCCCACAGTTCACCTCGTCATCGACGGTGGTGGCCCCGGCGGCCAATACGACGGCGAACATCGTTGGCACGACGGCCACCTTTCAAGAGGTGCAGTCTGTGGTAATGGAGGTTGGCACGTTCATCACCGATGACCATGTGCGCTCGGTAGCACAAGTCGTCGTGCTCGGTTCCGAACTCAAACAAGACTTGTTCGGCGATGGCGTTGCCATCGGCGAGACCGTGCGCATCGCCGGCAAACCACTGCGCGTGGTGGGGGTGATGGAGCTCAAGGGTGGTGGTGGCTTTGGGTCACTCGACGACCAAGCGTATGTGCCGATTAGCCTGGCGCAACAACGCTTGTTCTCGGCACGCACATCGAATGGTCAGTTACGCGTCAATACGATTACCGTGTCGGTGCTTGATGCCAAAAACATCGACTTTGTGCAAGAACGCGTCGAGATGGCGTTGCGCGATCAACGCAATATTAGCGACGGTGCACCAAGTGACTTCAGTGTCATCAATCAGGCGGCATTTTTGAGTACACTTACCCAAATCACCGGATTGCTAACCACGTTCCTTGCTGCAATTGCCGGTATCTCCTTGCTTGTGGGAGGCATCGGCATCATGAACATCATGCTTGTCAGTGTCACTGAACGCACGCGTGAGATCGGCTTACGCCGCGCCGTCGGCGCCCAGAGCCGCGACATTTTGTTGCAGTTCATGATCGAGGCCACGGTCCTCAGTTTGTTTGGTGGCATCATTGGCGTGTTGGTGGGGAGTATTCTGCCAATTGTGTTGACGGCCATGGGCACGCTTGATGCGCCAATCACCCCTGATTCGGTGATTATCTCGCTGACAGTGGCGATTGCAACGGGGCTGTTCTTCGGCATTTGGCCGGCACGGCGTGCCGCCAACCTCAACCCGATCGAGGCCTTACGCCACGAGTAATCCTGACCATACTCCAACTCGGCAGATTGATGCACATCAATCTGCCGAGTTTTTGTGTCCCCCCCAAATCGTCACTTTTTGGGCGTTAATCGTCATCTCGCCGAGGTTGTGGGTGCACCAACGATTGCGGTAGTTCTTCCACATCTGGCTTTGTTGAGCCATATCGACATCGCGCGCCATATAACTGAGCACCTGACGCGAGGCAATCACAATCACCTTGCGTTGGGCGCGACTCAAGGCCACGTTCAGTCGACGCATATCAAACAAAAAGCTCTCGTTGCGCTGAATGTAATCGCGCAGACTCTCGGTAGCGCTGACAATCATCACGTGCCGTTCACTGCCTTGATAGCGCTCAACCGTATCAATCCCGGGGACATCGGCATCGGCGAACATCTGTTGTGGATCTTGGGGCATGTGAGGGCGCAACAACTCGCGGATGGTGCTGCGTTGTAGCCGATGAGGCACCACCACGCCAAACCCGGTGGTGGCGTTATAATTGGCCCTGATCAGCGGAATCAGGATTTGCACCACTAACTCGGCCTCAAACCGATTGCTCGAGCGGCTTTCGCTTTCGTCGTGCTCAATCAAAATCAAAGGATAATCGGGATTAAGCACTCGCGCTGCCAACCCTTGCGCTGACACTGGGTTCAGCTGGTGATTATCATGGGCCGCACGAAAATTGATACCGTCGTGTTGATAAATCTCATGCCGCAAAAAGTCCGCTAGGCGCGGCGGCACACGATAACTCACATCGAGCTTGACGATAGGCACAGTAGCCCCAAGTAATGTGGCACCATCGAGTAGATAATCAAATAAGGCGCGATAGACCGGGTAGCGCGCAAAAATCCGCCGTTGCTCGCTTTCCCACGTGTGACTCACAATCGCTGGCATTTGACGCGGATCGCCGACCACAATCACCATCCCATCGCTGGCCAATGGTTGGGCGGCAATCACGGCTTGGGGCAGACTCATCTGACTGGCCTCGTCGAGAATCAGCAAATCACACCAGGTATCGCCAGCAGATCCGAGTGATTCCATACTAGTCGGCGTTGCGCCCACCACACACCAGCGGTGAGAGTGGACATCGGTCAACAGCGCCTGTTTATTGGTATAGGCAGAGACCATACCGGCCGGGTAGAGCTCGTCGGTTCGTTTGTAGCGATAGAGGCGCAACTCTTTCAGTTTGGCGGCAAACGGATGCTGTCGCGCAATCAAATCCTGTTTGACTTTGGCCAAATTACTCATCACCGCATAGACAGCTGCATGCGTTTGGCAGCTAACAGCGATACGCAACGGGCGATTTGCCATCATTGCCGCATACACGCGGGCCATAATGGCGTGCGCAGTCGTAAAGGTCTTGCCGGTGCCTGGAGGCCCTTGGACAAGGAGCAGACGCGTATCATGGTGCTCCATCACGTAGCGCTTGGCATCACCCGTAAACACCGGGCCGCCCAATGCCTCACAGGCCTCGACATAGGCGCGCATATACTGCGCATCAAGGCCACGCACGGCTGGTTGTTCGCCTATCAACCGGCGATAGAGCGTATTGGCGTGTGGCTCCTTGGCGAGGTTTTGCAGGGCGCGATTGGTAATGCCACCAGGAATATTATCGGGGCTCGCATCGAGCACATACTGCTGGCCATGGCCCGGCACAAACGTCTGGCCACTAAACCCATACGGCGCACTCGTCTGACTATCGTTCATCTCGATGAGCAACTCGTACGCGCCGTCCTCGCGCATTGTCCGTTGCATAATCCGGATACGCATGGCGTAGTGCAACAGTTGACGGGGCGAGGCCACTCGACCATTGCTACCGATGAGTGACGACATCACTGCCTCGCTTTGCTCACCCGCCAAGGCCGACATGCCAATCTGGGTGGCGAGATCGGGCAACGCAGGTGGCGTCGCAACGCGCACGCGCCAACGTACTTGTTGGGTGGGGATAGGGCGATTGTTGGCGGCCGCCTGCCGCAAATGCATCAAGCGCTCGCGGTTGGGCGCATCTTGCCATTCGTCGCGGAACTCGACAATCAAGGCCGAGCCGAGCCGCACACGATCCTCGGGCCAGTACTCATGCTCATGCATCCAATTGGTCACCTCGGCGTAGCGCTCGTACTGCATGAACTCGGTCATGGCACCGATCAGCGTCGTCGGGGCGGCGTGTGTCGTAGCAAGGGTACGGATATCGGCGATGATGCACCGCGGATTGAACCAGCGTCCATGCCGTTTGGCCACCTGTTGCATACCGAACAGGCGATGCCGGCTATACGCCCGTAGCACCTCAAGCGTCATATGGCGATAGCTGACAAACACATCCTCGTCGCGTGGGGTTGGTGGCGGTAGTGCATTCCACGCAGCATAGGCGTATTCAAGCGGGATATTGCTACTGAATCGCGCCCGCGCCGTATAAAACTCGTCGGTCACCGCCATTTTGCCGACTGCATCAAAGTGATGGGCGCGCAACTGCGCACGGTAATCATACTGGTCGTCTTGCCACTTGAAGCCGGTTTGCCCGGCCACCGCCATCAAACTCGGCACGTGAGTGCCAATGCGGTTGTTGGCTTTGACCTCGTCGTGCAACACGGTCATCAGCTGCGTACCATCAATGGTTGGCACACTGGTAACAAAATCATGCCAATGCCGCGCCGCCGGGAGTTTGTCGTAGTGACGCCCTAGTAAGGTCACAAATGTCTGCCACGTCTGTGATTCATAGACAACCAAGTGGCACGGCGCCGGAGCACCAATATGCCGTTGCCATACCTGCGCTAACTCGCCGATCCACTGTGTGAGCAACTGCGCCTCGCTCGCCGCATCGGGCACGGTGGGACTAACGACGACCACCGGATATGAGCCCACCGACACACCATTCAGATGGCGTTCAACGAGGGCTGAGATCTGCCAGATTGATCCGCCGAGGTGGTCGTGATGCACATCGAGATAGATGATGACGGCATCAGGATTCGCCTGTACGTCGATTTTGGGCAGCGTGGATGGCGTACTGAGTGGCAGATACGCTACCGACGCACTCCGGTCGATTTGCATATTGCGAATCTGCTGAGCCCGGGCAATCAACACATCAAGCTGATACCCGACCTGTTCGTTGCGCCCGAGTTGCTGAATCAGCGCCTGGTTGGCAGGTGGCGTCACCAGCGTGCGTTGCTGTGGATCGACCTGCTTGAGGTCAGCGAGTTGGGTGACATTGGTAACCCCATATGCGTGCAAGGTACGCCGACTATCACGGTCCATGTATGGTACCAAGGCGATATCGCGTTGTTGCGCCACATGCGCCATACACAACTCCATGAAGCCACACCCCTCGCAGGTGTTCGAGATGGCAAACGACAACGTATTGATATGCTGTTCGCTGGCGTATTGAAGTGGTGAATCGGTGTCGTATGTAAACATCCGGAACGCATCATCGCGCAGTTGTTGTGGATTACGCACCACATCAAGACAGACGTTATCGATCCCAAAATACACATTGGCAGCAGCTTGCATCTGTGCCACACGCGTGGTGTTCTCGCCGTCAATTTGATGCGGGATTTGGTGGACCACACCAGTGATAATCTCGGGGCATTCGTGCGCCTCAAATAACGACTCCAACATGACATGATAGAGGGCGACTTGGAGTGTATGTTCGTTTTTGACCGCAAAGGCCGATTTGATGTCGGCAATAAGTACCTCAACGCGCCCATCGGCTCGGCGATGGATGCGCATCAAATCGGGACGGCCACTCACATGCCAGTCATAAACAGTCACCTCAAGATTTGCCTGGAGCAAAAATATCGTATCGCCGGGCGCAATCGTGCGTACCATGCGAATCAACTCGAGATTATGTAAGGCGTCGATACTCCCGAGCGACTCAATTGACCAGCCTTGGGCGGCCAACGCCCGATTAAACTGCGTCTCAAATTGTTGACCAACGACGGCAGGCAACGGGGTCGGTGCTTGTGGTTGCACGCCGTGACGACGCATAATTTGTTGCATCTGTCCACGCCCTGCGTTACTTTCGTAGACACGCAAGCGCAAAAAACGTGCACACCCATCAAGACGTTCGTGTTGCGCAAGATCGGTTGGTGAGATGCGTCGGGTACCATTACTTTGAATCGGTATATCAAAACGCTCGTTACTGATGGGCATACAAGACTCCAGCCATACGTTGTGGTGGCATGTTTACATGTTGTAAGTATAGCCTGTGTATCACCTATTCAGCAATAATGCTATACTAGCGCCATCACATCCCATCATATCGAGTACATACCATGTCACAATGTCCACACCATCACTTCGACCCATTTGGGGCCG
>Ga0315902_10001942_pt1 | contig 32939 bp, 38 predicted proteins | sample LakEriMetagenome_9_FD_203523 | JGI IMG/M metagenome (GOLD analysis project Ga0315902, IMG submission 203523) | Freshwater fungal communities from buoy surface, Lake Erie, Ohio, United States - Buoy 12 MA117 | ecosystem: Environmental > Aquatic > Freshwater > Lake > Lake biofilm | place: USA... | reverse complement strand
ATCGACCCATATTTAGCTCTTTCGTTAATTACCATATTCGTTAAATGAAGGCGATGGACACACTCTCCCAGACGCTCTCCGCACTCGCCGACCCCACGCGGCGGGCCATCCTCGCCCGCCTCAGCCAGGGCGAGGCGACCGTCAATGAACTGGCCGAGCCATTCGATATCTCCCTTCCTGCAATCTCCCGTCATCTGAAGGTGCTGGAAACGGCAGGCCTGATCTCACGCGGACGCGAGGCGCAGTGGCGCCCCTGCCATCTGGAGGCCGCCCCGCTCAAACAGGTCGATGGCTGGCTCTCGCGATACCGGAAGTTCTGGGAGGGCTCCTTCGATCGCATGGACGTCTACCTCGCGCAGATCCAGAAGCCGCCGTCCCCGCCTCCACCGCCCCGCAGGAAAGGAAGCGCCAATGACCGCAAGCGCTGAAGGCTTCCACGACGACGAACTCCTGATCTCTCGCACCTTCGACGCCCCTGTCGCCCTCGTCCTCCGCCTCTGGGAGGATCGCGATCACATGCTCCGCTGGTGGGGTCCGGAGAAATTCACCTGCACCGCTCTCGATTGGGAACTGACGCCTGGCCGCCGCTGGCATTCCACCATGGCCGCGAAGGCCTGGGGCATGACTGGCATGGGCGGCATCATCCGCGAGGTCGAGCGCAACAAGCGCATCGTCTTCACGTTCAAATGGGATCGCGACTGAGAGAACCCCGTCGACACGCTGATCACTGTCACCTTCGAGGAGCGCAATGGTCAGACCATCCAGTCCTTCCACCAGACTCCGTTCGTCAGCGTCGCAGCTCACGACAGCCACATCGGCGGATGGGCCTCGCTCATCAACAGGCAACAGCTCTACGTCGGGAACATGGCGATTGCCGAGCGCGCGGCCGGACACGAGGAGGCACAGCGTTGATCACGCTGACCACATACAAATGGGTTCCCGATTCCGCTGCGCCGCTGATGCGCGCCTTCCGCGTCCGCTGGGTGCTGGAGGAAGCCGGCATCCCTTACTAGGTGCGCCACGTCTCCCTCGGGCCGGTACAGAAATCGCCTGAACACCTTGCCCGCCAGCCCTTCGGACAGGCCCCGGCAATTGAGGAAGACGGGCTCACGCTTCATGAAAGCGGCGCCATCGTTCTCTACATCGGCGAGAAGTGCGAGGCGCTCCTGCCGAAAGATCGTATCGGTCGCAAACGGGCAACCGTCTGGGTATTCTCCGCCCTCAACACCATCGAGCCGACCGTGCAGGAACTCGGATCGATCATCTTCTTCCACAAGGACGCCGCCTGGGCGAGGGAACGTCGTCCGCAGGTCGAGCAATTCCTCCGCCAGCGCCTGCAGCAACTTGCAGACGCCCTCGGCGAGAAGGACTATCTCGAAGGCCGCTTCACCGTCGGCGACCTCATGATGGCGGACGTCCTTCGGATCATCGACCAGACGGGCATCATCAACGACTACCCGACGCTCATCGCCTACAGGCAACGCTGTGAATCCCGCCCCGCTTTCCAGCGCGCGTTGGAGGATCAGCTTGAAGGCTTCGCCGGCGCTCCCTGATCTGCAGGCACGTGCATCGTCGGCCCTTCGGCGACGCTCTTCTGGACAAATTCCGCCACCAGCCGGTTGACCTTCGCCTCGACCTCCGGCGCCGAGGGATACTTGCCGTCAGAGCCAGGCCGGTAAGCCTCTACAATGAGCGCCTCGAAGGCCTTGCGATCCAGCGCCACCTGCAGCGGCCGCTTCACCGGTCCAACGGCGAGCGTGGGATACTTGCTCTTCAGCATCGCCTGAACCCGGGCGTCGTCCGAATAGTCCACCTCGTACATCACGTAGGTCGACACATCGCTGTTGTCGCCGCCCGATACCAGCCCCCTGAAGAACTGCACCAGCTCGTCCGACGGGATCGACTTCACATTGATGTCGGTCATCTTCAGCGTTCCGACATCGACGACCTCGCCCGCGCGCACGTCGAAATCCCTGAACCACCAACCTAGCAGCGGCATCGTTCCCGACATGTCAGTCGCATAGATGCTGCCGTCGACCACGCGGTATATACCCGGAGGAACCATCACCATGTCCGGGCCGGCATTCACCCAGTTGTCGCCGCCATGCATCGAGAGGCTGTATCTCAGCCCCGTTGCGACATTTGCGATGTTTACGGTCGAACCCCAGAGCCCGGCATGCTCCTTGTACGACATGATGACGCCGGCCTGCGATCCGCCATTGATCGCCTGCAGCTGCTCCGGCGACACGGAAACCGTCTCGCAGGCAGCTGCGCCAAACATCGCGAACGCGACGGCCGCCGCAGCCAGAAAACGCCTGAACATGAGAACCCCTCCCGAACCCGCCCTACTTCACCGCACGCAGCAACCTGAACACACCGGTTCCGCGAGCGCGCACTTCGCCATCAACCAGGATCATGCACTCCGTCTGTGCGACCTCTTCATCGTGCCCGACAAGACGCCCATGCGCCGTCAGCCAGTCGCCCTTACGCACCGGATCGAAATACTCCATCCCCATCCGAAGCGTCACTGTCCTGCGGTTCAGCTTGAACACCGCCGCACGCGCCATCGCGCTGTCGCAGATCGTTGCGATCATCCCGCCATGCATGAAGCCCATGGTATTGGTGTGAACCAGCTCGACCGTCAGCCCCAGCGTGATCTCGCCCGGTGCGTTCTCGACCGACTGGAACAGCGGCCCGACATGGTTCACGAACGGAGCGCGCAGGACATGAACGAAACCTGGCGGCGCAACAATGTCCGGCTGATCAGCCGGCATTGCCGAACGCCCTGTGCCTCACCTTGTCGCCTGTCTTGAGGCCGAGCGCTGCAACTTGCCCCGCTGGAATTTCCAGCACCGCCGCGGAGCCAAGCCCGACCCACAGCGGCCGCAGGCTTCCCGCGCGCGCATGCTGGATCATGCCAACGATCGTGCCGTCGGGCGCCAGGAACACCACGTCGAGATCGAAGCCGACGCCCTTCATCGTCGGCGACAGGTTCTCGCCCACCTTGCGATAGTCGATCAGCAGCCCCTCACCCGCAGCCAGCGCTGCGCGTCCGGCAAGGCCCGCCACCGCGGTGGGCTTCGTCTCGGCGACATCCACCTTCACGGCGTGCGTCTTCTCGCCGGACACGATAGTCAGTGTCTCCGCCGGCTGGGCCATGGCCGCGGCCGGCAAAACAAGCGCAAGTGCGATGGCGAAAAGGGTGCGTTTCATTCAGCCCGGATAGAACGCCGGCCGCGCGATGCCAAGGGCGTCTACTCCCTCACGGCGGCAGCCTGCAGCTCACGATATGCCGGCCTTTCTGCCCCTTGCCGACAGACGCCAGCAAGGTCTGACCCGGCTGCAGGTCCTCGATCCCGATCTTCCGCACCACCACCATGTGGATGAAGATGTCCTCCGGATCGTCGCGCCGCTGCACGAAGCCATAGCCCTTCGTGCGGTTGAACCACTTCACCAGCACCACTTCCACCGGCCCTTCGGCCTCAGCAACGCCAGCGGCCTCGCCGGCCGACAGTTCGAGCACTTCATTGACCTGGTAACCCCGGTCCCGGGTCGCCACATGGCAGACGATTCGCGCCCCTTCCAGGGCGCTGTCGACGCCGTACTTTCGCATCACCGATATGTGGAGCAGAACGTCTCGCTTCAGCCCGCCGCCGGCCGCGCCCCCCTCGGGAACCACGAATCCATAGCCCTTGGCGGCGTCGAACCACTTCACGCGGCCCTCGACCCTGATCACCTCTTCAGGCGCTGCGTCATTTGTCGGATTTTCAAGCGGCTGCATCCAGCACGGGCTCCCCAGCCCGATGACTGTAGCATGACAAATTCGCGCGGGAAGATGCTTCCCGACGCGATTATGAGGCTGTGATCACGCTGCCGCGATAAGCAGCAACAACACGTTGCACAGGAGCATCAACGCCAACCAGCCCGGTAATCCCGAGCCGAGACAAACCGCTGGCAGTCCCTAGGGGAGTCGAACCCCTCTTCCCTGGTTGAAAACCAGATGTCCTAACCGATAGACGAAGGGACCACGCGGCGGAGGTCGGCGATATAGCTGCATCGCCCAGACCGCGCAAGCCGTCAGGATCGGGTGTCCAGCGCCTCCGCAGGCGGGCGGCCGGCCGGCGCCTTCGCCTCGCCCAGCTCCGCCGCAAACCGCGCATTTTCCTGCGCTTTTGCGTCCTCTGCGGGCAAGCGTAACAGGAATGACGGGTACAGTGTTACGAATAGCGGAGCCCCTTCCCGGGTCTTGATGATCCGGCCCCGCAGCGCATGTGGCGGCCCCTTGTGGCTCGCCGGGGAGGCTGCCGCCATGCCCCGGGCGCCACCGTCAGCCGCGGGTGGACCAGCGCCAGCTCGTGGCGAACTCACCAACGACACGCCCCGATCTCCTCGGCATTCGGCCTGGAAGGGGTGCGCCGCTTGCCGCGCGGCTCGCACTTGAAGTGCTTCACGGCGTTGGTGAGGAAGGCCTTGCCGCGCACGACGCCTGCCTCTTTCAGCGCGCGATCCAGCAGCTGCCCGGCCGCCTGTCGGCATTGGCCCTCAAGCCAGCGCGATATCTGCGACCTCGATCTGCACCTTGCCCGGCCCGCGCCACGTATCCGGCCGTAGCCGCCCCGCGACATGGATCGCGACGCCCGCGCGGATCGCCTCGCCCTCCGGCCCATCCGCCACGCGGAACGCAATCGCGCGCAGCCGTGCGCCGTCCTCACCCACCATGTCGAACGCCACATGGTTCTCACCCACGCGTCGCGCGCCAGCGGGCCGCACATTCGGCACAACGAACAGCGGCTCGGGCGCATTCGATCCGAACGGCCCAAGCCGCTCGATGATGTCGAGCAAAGCGCCGTCTGCCGCGCCCGGCGCCAGCGGACCGTCAATCTCCAGCACGCGCGCCTCTTCCAGTTCGAACGTCGCGCCCTGCGCCGCTGCTTCCATGTGATCGCGCAATTCGGTCAGCCGAGCCGGATCCATGCTCAGCCCCGCCGCCATGGCATGCCCACCGCCCGACAGCAGCAGCCCCGACTTCGCAGCACCTGAAACCAGCTCGCCAAGATTGACACCGAGCACCGATCGCCCCGAGCCGCGCGCGACAGGCCCAAGCCCCTCGCCCCAGCCGACAACAATCGCCGGCCGGTGAAACTTCTCCTTCAGCCGTCCCGCGACAATTCCGATCACGCCCGGATGCCAGCCCTCACCGCCCACGACGAGGATCGCCGCATCAGGCTTCTCGATCAGGCGCTGTTCCACTTGCGCAATCGCCGCCGTCTGGATGCCGGCCTCGACTTCCTTGCGCTCCTGGTTCTGGAAGTGCAGCTTCTCCGCAAGCTGTATCGCTTCCGCGCGATCATCCGTCGCCAGCAGTTTCGCCGCCGTCCACGGATCACCGATCCGTCCGCCCGCATTCAGCCGCGGCCCAAGCACAAACGTGGCGTGATAAACCGACTTCGGCGCCTCAATCCCCGCCACCTCGGCCAGCGCCTTGAGCCCGGCATTCTCCAGCCGCTCGAGAACCTTGAGCCCTCGCGTGACGAGCGCACGATTGACGCCCTTCAGCGGCGCCATGTCGCACAGCGTCCCGAGCGCCGCGAGATCAAGCCACTTCATCGGATCCGGCAGCCCGCCCTCCGGCCCAATGCCCCGCTGTCGCGCCAGCCGGTTCAACGCCGCCGCGAGCACGAACACCACGCCCGCAGCCGCGAGGAACCCATGCCCCGACGTATCGTCCGGCCGGTTGGGATTCACCAGCGCCAGGATGGACGGCATGTGATCGTCATGCATCAGGTGATGGTCCATCACCACGACATCGAGTCCGATCTCGTTTGCCGTCTGCAGCGCTGCAATTGCCGCCGCGCCACAGTCGACCGTCACCACCAGCTCGGCGCCCATCGCCTTCAGTGCGCGAAACGCACCCGGCGTCGGCCCGAAGCCCTCCGTCAACCGATCCGGCACGTAAAGGATCAGCTCCCGCCCCCACGCGCGGAAATATCGCGACAGGATCGCCGACGACGTGCCGCCATCGACATCGTAATCCGCAAACACCGCCACCTTCTTCCCCGCGGTGATCGCATCGAGGATTACGGCCGCCGCCTTGTCCATGTCGGCAAACGAAGACGGATCGGGAAACAGGTCCTTCAGCGTGGGGTTGAGAAACAGCTCCGCCTCATCCAGCTGCACGCCGCGCGATGCAAGCAACCGCCCCACAAGATCCGGTTGTTTCAACTTGCGCGCATGCGCCTGCGCCAGCTGGTCATCGCCCGGCCGCTGCCGCCAGGCCTTGCCCGACAGTGAATTCGTAACACCGAGGAAATGTGGAGGGGTCATGGGAATCACAGGCGAACGTGTGCCCGAACGACTCCCGGATCAACCCTGTTGTGTACGTCAGTAAGCCAGCGGCTTCACCAGCTCGGCCTCTTTCGCGCACCAGGCCGCATCCGGCGCATCGCCGGACGCGCGCGCCGCCGCGAGCTCGGTCTGCGCCTTCGCGAGAGCATCGCGATAATCGGGCGACGCCTGCACCGCCGCAAACACGCCTGACGCATTCGTCCGCGCCGCCTCGATGGCACTCATGTTGTGAAGACCGCACACGACCCGGCTCTCGCCGAACGCCCGCCCGCGCGCCAGAGCTTCGCTCGCCCGATCCGGCGCAAGCTGCGCCACCACAAGCCCGGCGATCCAGCCAAGCGATCCATGGCCCGACGGATAATCGAAACTCGCCTCGAGCCCTGGCGTCCGCGCGATGCAGATGTTGCCGGGATTGTGCATGAAAGGCCGCGAGCGCCTGTAGAGCTGCTTGGCCGCCTCCGCCGCCATGCCGGCGTCGATCGTTGTCTTGGCAAGAATGCCCGCCAACGCCGGCGAATTCTCCGGCGTCAGCTGCACGCCAACCGCGCACGAGAAATCCTTCAGCAGGTCGGCGGGCCGATAGCTGTCATCCGCCTGCGCCAGCTTCCAGCGCTCGCCGCCCTCCAGAGCGCGCGTCTTGACGAAGATCTCCCAGTCAAGCGTGTTGCGCGTCTCGCCTTCCCTCGGCGCCGGCGGGATCGTCGCGATGGCGTTCGGAATTGTCTTTGCGTCGAGAAATCCCAGGGGCCGGCTCGCGGCCCCCTGCGTCAGCTGGGCCCCGGCCATTGGCGTCTCGGGCGCCAGCACGGCGGGAACAGTCGCCACGCCGCCGACGCAGGCGACCAGCACCGCCAGCCCCACCGCGAGCGCAGCATAGGTCCCGGCCTCGGCCTTGGGTCTCATCGTCCGCTCCCCTTGTTGCGCATTCCTAGGACCCTATCCGGGGAGCGGCAAGCCGGATTGCACGCCACGCGGCCGGCATGCCAGCTTCAGCCAAAATCAGGGGAACTCCATGATCGAACGCCAGCTCGACATCGCGACGAAGGACGGCGCCAGCACCACCTTCATCGTTCACCCCGATCGCGCCGGCCCCTTCCCGGTGATCATTTTCCTGATGGACGCTCCGGCGATCCGCGAAGAGCTGCGCGACATGGCCCGCCGCTTCGCCACGTCCGGCTACTACGTCATGCTGCCGAACCTCTACTACCGCGCAGGCGAGATGGAGCTCGGCCCGATCGAGTTCGACCCCGAAGGCCCGTGGCGCAAGAAGATGTTCGCGCTGATGGACAGCCTCGCGATCGACATGGTGCTCGCGGATGTCGATGCGATGATCGCCTTCGCAGCGAAGGACCCCGCCGCCAACTCAGGCTCAGTCGGAACGATCGGCTATTGCATGAGCGGCCGCTTCGCCGTCTGCGCCGGCGGCAGCCGCCCCGACTGCGTCAAGGCCACCGCCTCGATCTACGGCGTCCGCCTCGTCACTGGCGAAGAGACCAGCCCGCATCTTGTCGCCAAGCGATCACCCGCCGAGTTCTACTTCGCCTGCGCCGAACGCGATCACTGGGCGCCGCAAGAGATGGTCGATCAGATGAAGCGCGACCTGACAGGCGCCCACGGCGAAGTCGAACAATACCCCGACACCGACCACGGCTTCGCCTTCCCGCAACGCCCGGCCTATCGGAAGCTTGCAGCCGAGCAGCATTGGGAGCGCGTGCTGAGCTTGTTTGGGCGGAACCTGCGCTAATACTCAAACAGCTTCGCATCCCGCTCAGCGCGCTTCTTCGCTGCTTCCAGAATGTGCGCCGCCAGGACCTTCTTCGTCCCCTTGCCTTTCAGCACCGCCGTCGGATCGAGATGGTGGCGGTCAACCAGCGCCCTCAACTCCTTCGCATCGAACTTCGCCAGACGCGCCTCAAAGCCAGCAGCGTCCTTCCGATACTCCACCAGCGGATGAAAATTCTCGATGCTGCGCTCGGCCATGCGCTTCTCGGCCAGCTCCTGGCCGAACTTCGCCAGCGTGTCCTCGAGCTTCTTGCCGAACGCGGGATTGGCGGCGGCTTCCTCCGTCACCACCTTGAACACGCTCGCCAGCGCACGGTCGATCATCGTGGCCCCCTCAGATCAGCCCGGCGCGCTCGCGGAACTCGGCCGCGAACGTACGGATCACCTGCGCCGCCGCGCCATACTTCTGCTCCAGCGTGCGCTTCTGCTCGGACCACTCCGCCGCGCGCGCGATCTGCTCGGCCTGCGGAATGCGCGTGTCGAACACGTGGAACTGTTCCTTCAGCATCGCCGCCTCGCTCGCATGCAGCGTGTTGCGATCCTCGAACTTGGTGATCAGCGTCCAGATGCGCTCGTCGGTAAAGCGTCGCTGCTCCATCGAGCGCAACGCCCGTTTCCGGAACGCGAAGATACCGAGCCGCGAGACATAGTCTGGAATGGTCGGGATAACGATGAACTCAGAAAGCTCGATCGCCGCCTCCGCGAACATCGAGATCCCCGGCGGGCAGTCGAACAGGACGAGGTCGTAGCTATCGCCCACATTCTCGATCGCGGAGTTCGTCAGCCGTGAGAAGCGCGTGTTGAGCTGCCGGATATCGAACCCCTGCCCAACCCACTTCTCCAGCGCATGCCGCTCGATATAGCGGAACTCCGGGGTCGAGATCAGAAGGTCGAGCACAGGATCCCCGGCAATGTCGCTCACCCGGTTGGCGATGAACTCGCGAAAGAATCGCGGCTCGCCGCCATAGACGTACTGGTTGAAATACTCGTCGATCGTCCGCCCGTCCTTGCGCAGGTCGATCCAGCGATCCTGGCCCGCCAGCATCATCGACACGTTGGACTGCGGATCAAGGTCGATCACGAGCACGCGCATCCCGTCGCTCGCCAGCGCCTCTGCAAGGCTCGCGACCGTCGTCGACTTGCCGACGCCGCCCTTCATGTTGACGACGGAAACCACGCGCGGCGACACAGGCGCAACTCCACTTGTGCCAGAGGGAATAACCGGAAGCCCCAAGCCGTCGTGCGCTTTGGCGCCGAGGTCAAGCAACCAACGGTGATTTAGGCGCCAAAGGCCCTACTGCCCGCCGGCCGGGGGCGTGGCCGGGCGTGGCGATTCGGGCGGCAGGAAGGGGTTCGTGCCGGGCTCGATATAGACCAGACCCATCTCTTCGTTCTCGCGGGCGACGCGCTCTTCCTCGGCCTTGTTGATGGCGTCAATCCGCCTACGCTCCTTCGTGAGCGCCTGCTGTTCCCTGACGCGCTCGAGGCCCGCCTGAACCTCGGGATCCGCCCACTGGTTGGGCAGGACCCAGACGCAGAATCCAACGATCAGGCCCGCGCCTATGATCGCGTAGTTCCAGTACTTCCAGCCGAAATTGATCGGCTTCCAGTGCCTTGAGGGATTTGTCTCGTCTGTCATTTCAAACCGGCTTCAATTCTGGCGGCACGTACTTTTCGCGCAACGTCACGAGTTCCTCGGCGATCGAGGGATGCAACGCGCAGGTGCGGTCGAAATCGGCCTTTGTCGCGCCCATCTTTACGGCGATCGCCACCGCCTGGATGATTTCCGGCGCGTCCGGTCCGACGATATGAACGCCTACCACGCGCTCATCCTCTGCCCGCACCACGATCTTCATTAGCACACGTTCTTCATCCCCCGTGAGCATATCTTTCATGGGGCGAAACCGTGTCTTGTAGATGTCCACCTGCCCGAACTGCCGACGCGCCTCAGCCTCGGTCAGCCCCACCACGCCGACCGGCGGCTGGGCGAAGACCGCGATCGGCACGTCGGCGTGATCGAACTGGGTGGGCAGGTTCATGTACTCGGTCTGAGCGAATGCCTGCGCCTCGCGGATTGCGACGGGGGTCAGGTTCAGCCGGTCGGTCACGTCGCCAACGGCAAAGATGTGCGGGACGTTGGAACGCGAAAAACCGTCCACCTCGACCGCGCCCTTGTCATCGACCTTCACGCCGGCCTGCTCGAGACCAAGCCCGCGCGTGTGCGGCTCGCGCCCAACCGCGAACAACACCTTGTCCGCCGTCACGCTCTCGCCATTCGACAGCGTCACCTTCAGCTTGCCGTCATCCTTCGCGATGGCCTTGGGCGAGGCATGTGTGATCACCCTCACGCCCTTCCGCTTCAACTCATCATGCACATGCGTGCGCACATCATCGTCGAACCCGCGCAACACGGTCTCGCCGCGATAGACCAGGCACACGCGCGCGCCGAGCCCGCGCATGATCCCTGCGAACTCGACCGCGATATAGCCTCCGCCGATGATCACGATGTGCTCGGGTATCTCGTCGAGGTGAAACATCTCGTTGGACGAAATTGCGAGATCGATCCCCTCGACATCCTTCGTCATGATCGGCGAGCCGCCCGTCGCGATCAGGATTTTCTTCGCCGTCACCGTGCGCCCGGACTTTGTGAGCTTCAGCGTGTGCGCATCGACGAACTCCACCCGCTCCTCGATGATCTCCGCGCCCGAATTGCGCAGGTTGCGCGCATAGATGCCGGACAGCCGGTCGATCTCGCGGTGCATCCGGTCCATGAACAGGTTGTGGTCGTAGGTCGCGTTATCGATGCTCCAGCCATAGCCCTTCGCGTGCGCGATGGCGCTGCCGAACTCGCTCGCGTAAACCATGTACTTCTTGGGAATGCAGCCACGCACCACGCAGGTCCCGCCCGCCCGATACTCCTCCGCCACGGCCACCTTCGCGCCAGACATCGCCGCCAGCCGCGAGGCGCGAACCCCGCCGGAACCGGCGCCGATCACGAACAGGTCATAGTCATAGGCCATCAGGCGCCCCGAGGTGCTGCTGGGCCTTATCTAGGGAGTCTGGAGCGATGGCGGAAGCCCGACCCTATTTCACCGCCAGCGGCCACGCCGGTCCGACGCCGCTCGCCGGCTTGCCCGGCGCATCGACGCGATAGGTATAGAGCGGCTTGCCCTTGTAGGCCCACTGCTTCGAGCCGTCGTCGCGCGTGATCACGGTCCAGTCGCCATCATCGGCCGCGCCTGCAGCCGAAGCCAGCGGAGGCCACGCCGTCGCGCATGCATTGTTGCAGGCCGACTTGCCCGCTGTGCGATCATTCGCGAACGTGTAGAGCGGCTTGCCATCCGGCGCGATGAACGCGCCGTCCTTCTCGGTGACGCCCGGCGGACTCGCCCATGCGGCGCCGCTCAGGGTGATCATCGCGACTACAACCAGACCAGCAAGAGCACGCATCGGAATCATCCCGGCAAACGGCGCGGACCAGCGCCGGCCTTCAGGGTACCACTCGCGCGCTGGCGAGCAATCTCAGTTCGGCAGCACCATGCCCGGCGGCAGCTGGGGCATGCCCTCAGGCTGCGGCGGCGGGGCAGGAGCGGCGCCCGTCGGCCATGCGGAATTGACCCGCGCGACGGCCCGCGTCGCCGCTTCCTTGGCAAGTCCGTCGAGCAGCACCATCGGATCCTGCATGGCGACTTCCTGCCGTTCCACCACGGCCTTGCCCTCTTTGGAGACCAGCAGTTTGTGGAGGAAGTCCAGTTCCTTGATATTGAACTCGCGGCTCAGACTGGCGACCATCGACGCCTTCACTTCCGGCAACTTGGCCTCGAGCTCACGGTTGATGGCGATCACCGTCTGGTTCAGCTGATCCTGGCTGATCGAGCCCTGGTACATCAGGCCCTGCACTTGCTGGCGGGAAACCTGGACGAGCATGCCTTCATTGATCACCACGTCGGCGATCTTGGCGGCGAGCCGTTCCTCGCCCACCGGAACGCCTACCGGCTGGCAGGCAGCCAAGCCAAGCACGGCTCCGGCAATGGCGGTTTTCCACAAGGTCATCGGGTCTTTCCTGTCCGTATCGGTATCCGGTTGGGGCTGGCCTGTATCATCCGCCGCGACCAAACCCTAGTGCTTTTGCCGGAAGGCGTTTCTAGCGTGGATCGACAAATCGGGCGCCCGCGTCTTCCCCAACGATCACGCGTTCCGCCATGCCGATGAACAGCCCGTGCTCCACCACACCCGGCAGGTCATCCAGCAGCACCGACAGCTCGATCGGGTCCGCGATCACCCCGCAGGCAAGGTCCAGAATCAGGTGCCCGCCATCCGTGTGCAGCAGGCTTTCCGCCGTCGCCATCCGCCACGACGATGTCGCAGCCGGCATCCCCGCATCAGCCATCCGCCAGTGAATGCGCCGGCGCGTCAGCTCGGCGCCGAAACCATTGATCTCGACAGGCAGCGCAAACCGGCCCAGATGCTCCACCTGCTTCGACGGATCCGTGATCACGACCATCCGGTCGGACGCCTCGGCAATGATCTTCTCGCGCAGCAGCGCCGCCCCGCCGCCCTTGATGAGATTGAGGTCCGGATCGAACTCGTCCGCGCCATCGATCGTCAGGTCGATCCGCTCCAGCTCATCCGGCGACACGATCCGCACGCCCAGCGAACGCGCCAGCTTTTCCGTCGCCTCCGACGTCGGCGTGCCGATCACCTTCAGCCCCTGTCCAACCCGCTCGGCCAGTAAACGCACAAAGATCGCCGCCGTCGATCCGGTGCCCAGCCCGAGGACCATATCCGGCTGCACCAGGTCCAGCGCGGCCTGTGCTGCGTTTCGCTTTGCGATGTCGGACACGGCTCAGGTCTTCTTGCCGGTATCGCCCACGGCCGCGCGCGCGCCTGCGCCCATCAGCTGCATGAAGCTTTCGCTCGCCTGGCCGCCCATCGAATACCACTGCTTCAGATAGAACTCCGGACTCACCAGCTCCACATTCTGCTCGATCCGCTGCTTTACCGACGCGACCAGTGTTTCGTTGATCGGCGACACATCGGGCAGGCCGAGAAACGCCCGCGCTTCCTCCGGCGTGCATTCGACCGTGATGTTCATCTTCATCGCGCGACTCCTTGGTCCGCAGGCACCTGACCTCTTTGCCATAGCTTTGAAAACCTTGCGCCGCCCTAACGGAGAGTTGCGTGCTGTCGATTTTTACCCGGGTGTAATTGACATCCTTATTATACCCGGGTAATACCCCGAGCCTGAACGGAGCCACCCGATGAGCCTTCCTCAAAAAGCTATCGCCTTCGAAGGCGGCCAGAAGATCGCCGAAGGCCCGCTGGCCGATGTCGCCGTCGCCATGCGCAAACGCGCCGGCAGGGCGACGCACGAAGCCATTTTCGTCTTCGACTACGTCACTGGCCGAAGCCTCCAGATCGACCTCAGCGGATCGGAAAATGATGTCCGCGCGAGGCTCGAAGCCAACGCAACCGATACGCCCGGCGAACCAGCCAGCCCCACGCCGCGTGGCCCCGGACGCCCCCGCCTCGGCGTCATTGCGCGCGAAGTCACACTCCTGCCGCGCCACTGGGACTGGCTCAACGCCCAGCCCGGCGGCGCGTCTGTGGCCCTGCGCAAACTCGTCGACGAGGCCCGCAAGGTGCGCAGCGAAACCGACACCCTCCGCAGCCGGCAGGAAGCAACCTACCGCTTCATATCCGCCATCGCAGGCGACTGGCCGAACTACGAAGAGGCAAACCGCGCCCTGTTCGCGAGCGACGCCGATCGCTTCCACCTGCTGACCGACAACTGGCCAGCCGATGTCCGCGATCACGCGCGCCGTCTGGCGTTCGGCCTGCGCGATACTTGACCATCCCTGACCCGCAGGCGCATGCCTGCCGCAAGGGCGGGAGACAGACATGGCCAACAAAGCCGGCAGCGGACAGACAGCGCTGGTCACCGGCGCCTCGGCCGGCATTGGCCTCGACCTCGCCGCGTGCTTCGCGAAGGACGGCTACGACCTCATCATCACGGCGCGAACAGAGTCCGCCCTACGCGATGTTGCCGATCGCATCGCAAAGATGCACAGCGTGAAAGTCACGCCCATCACCTGCGACCTGGGCGCGCCCGGCGGCGGCGCAAGGCTCGCCGCCGAGATCGCCCAACGCGGCCTCACCGTCGACGTGCTCGTCAACAATGCCGGCTTCGGCTTCGCAGGACCATTCGCAGACGCGCCGATCGAACAGCATCTCGGCATGATCGACCTTAACGTCCGCGCGCTAACCGAACTCACGCACATCTACTGGCAAGGCATGCTCGCAGGCAAGCGCGGCGGCATCCTCAACGTCGCCTCCACCGCCGCCTTCCAGCCCGGCCCGCTGATGTCGGTCTACTACGCCTCGAAAGCCTTTGTGCTCTCCTTCACCGAAGCGCTCTGGGAAGAAGCGCGCGGCACCGGCGTCCATGTCAGCGCGTTGTGCCCCGGCCCCACCGTCTCCAGCTTCCACGGCCGCGCCGGCACCGACAAGACCCGCCTCTTTGGCGCCGCCAAACCCATGGCCTCGATGCCCGTCGCGCAGATGGGCTATGACGCATTCCGCAACAACAAGCGCGTCGTCGTCGCCGGCGCCCTCAACAAGACACTCGTCGGCGCGACCCGCGTCTCGCCACGCGGCTTGCTCCTCCGCACCGTGCGTCACCTGCAGGGACCGGCATAATCACATGACGACGCCGTCAACCCGATTGATCGCAACGCCCGCAGGCTATGCGTCTTCCACGCCCTGGAGAATTGTCGCTTGAGCGCGTTGAAAAACTCAGACCCAGTCATTCCACGCGAATCCCGCCCGCGCGCGTACGCCGGCGTCGAGTTGTTGCTGGACCTGATGCACATCCTGCGTGAAGCCACCCAGCTCGACCACGAGTCGATCATCATCGCTTGCGTCGTGAACCACGCGACAATGGGTCCGCTGCTGACGGGCCCAGATGCGCCGCTGGATCTGATAGACGCTGCAGATCCGCCAGATGAACAGCGCGGGTCGATATCGCGCTCGTCGGTGGCTGACATCACCGGCATTCCTCGCGAGACCGTACGTCGCAAGATCAACCACCTGATCGAGATCGGCATACTGGTGGAAGCCGCTCCCGGACACGTGCGACCTGTAGCAGACCTAGCCAACCCCGTCTGGCAGAGGGTGGCTGATGACGGCTTTGCAGCGGTCAGGCGCTTCAACAGGCTGCTGGCACAACTCGGCTGCGAAACCGCCTAGGTCGCCTCCGACGAAGTCGTCCGGGAGCCGCTTTTCGGACGCCCAGTCTGGCCCCGCCCCGCATCCGTGCTAGGGATGCGCCCAGAAAACACCCAACAGGGAGAAACCACCATGGCGCTCGAGAACATCCAGCTTCGCTCGCAGGTCAGCAAATCCGGCGAACTCAAACTCTCGCTGGTGAAAATCCCTCACCCCGATCCGGCCCCGGACGAAATCGTCGTCCGCATCGAGGGCACGCCGATCAACCCGTCCGACCTCGGCCTGCTCATCGGCCCCGCCGACGTCTCCACGCTGAAAGTCTCCGGCTCGAAGGATCTGCCCGTCGTCACCGCCGCCGTGCCGGACCAGGCCCTGCGCATGGTCGCCGCGCGCCTCGACCAGGACCTGCCCGTCGGCAATGAAGGCGCCGGCACAGTCGTCGCCGCCGGCTCCTCGCCCGAGGCGCAGGCGCTGATGGGCAAGCTCGTCGCGATCCTAGGCGGCGAGATGTACGCCACCTACCGCACCGTGAAGGCCAAGGCCGCCCTGCCGCTGCCCGCAGGCGCCACCGCCGCCGACGGCGCCTCCTGCTTCGTCAACCCGCTGACCGCGCTCGCCATGGTCAAGACGATGCAGATGGAGGGCCACACCGCCCTCGTCCACACCGCAGCCGCCTCGAACCTCGGCCAGATGCTCAACCGCATCTGCCTCAAGGACGGCGTCGGCCTCGTCAACATTGTGCGCTCCGACGAGCAGGCAAAGATCCTGAAAGACATCGGCGCGAAACACATCGTCGACTCGTCCAAGCCCTCCTTCATGGAAGACCTGATCGCCGCTCTCAGCGCCACCGGCGCAACGCTCGCCTTCGACGCCATCGGCGGCGGCAAGCTCGCCGGCCAGATCCTCGCGGCGATGGAAATCATGCTGAACTCGAAACCCGGCGCCTACAGCCGCTACGGCTCGTCCACGCACAAGCAGGTCTACATCTACGGCCGCCTCAGCCTCGAGCCCACCATCCTCGGCGCAGCCTACGGCATGGCGTGGGGCGTGGGCGGCTTCCTGCTGACGCCTTTCCTCCAGAAGGTCGGCAACGAGGAGGCCGGCAAGCTGCGCGCGCGCGTCGCGGCCGAACTGAAGACCACCTTCGCCAGCCACTACACCCGCACGATCTCCCTCAGCGAGGCCCTCGATCCGGAAACCATCCGCGCCTACAACCGCAAGGCGACCGGCGAGAAATTCCTGATCAACCCGAGCCTCTGAGACAGCACGCCTCCTTCCCCTGAACTTGCGGCGTGCTAGAGAAGCGCCGCGTCCCGCCAGCCGTCACAGAACGGCAGCGGGCCAGAGGGAAGGAAGTCCACTTGCTGACCAGAGAACAGGCGCTTGCGCAGCTGACCGCCCCCGGCCAGCCCTACGAGATCGTCGAGGCGGACGCCATCGGCCGCCGCGTCCGCACCTTCAGGAACGCTCCGCGCAACCTGCGCCAGCTGTTCGCCGAGACGCGCAGCGACAAGCCCTGCATCGTCTACGAAGGTGAAACCCTCACCTACGAAGAAACATGGCAACGCGCTTGCACGCTTGCGCATTCGCTCGTGAACGACTTCAGCGTCCGCAAGGGCGACCGCGTCGCCGTATCGATGCGCAACTATCCCGAGTGGATCATCAGCTACATGGCCATCACGTCCATCGGCGGCATGTTCGTCGCGATGAACGCGCTGTGGACCGCCGACGAAATGGCCTACGGCCTCACCCTCTCCACCCCGCGCGTCTTCATCGCCGACCAGGAACGCCTCGACCGTCTCGCCGCTCTGCCAGCTCCGCCCGCCAGCTTCGACATCATCGGCGTCCGCACCACGAAGCAGCTGCCCGCCGGCGGACACGCCTGGGCCGACTTCGTCCACGCGCCTTACAAGTCCGACATGCCTGACATCGACGTCGCGCCCGACGACGATCTCCACATGCTCTTCACCTCGGGCTCCACCGGCAATCCGAAAGGTGCCGTCTCCACCCATCGTAACGCGATCCACGCGCTGCTCTCCTGGGAGCTCGACCTGCTCGCAGCCTTTGAGATCGGGCTTCTTGCCCGTCCGCCGGAAAATCCGCCGCAATCCACCATGCTCCTGGCGATTCCGCTCTTCCACGTCACCGGCCTTCTCGCCTGCACGCTGTCCGGCTACCGGTACCAGCGCCGCCTGGTCATGATGTACAAGTGGGACGTCGAGAAAGGCGCCGACATCATCGAGCGTGAAGGCGTCACGCACATGACCGCGACCCCCGCCATCACCGGCGACCTCGTCGCCTTCTCGCGCCGCACGGGCCGCAAATTCCCGAGCCTGGTCACCATCGGCGGCGGCGGCGCCTCCCGCGCGCCCGAACAGGTCCGCGCCATCGATAGCGTCTTCGAGAAAGCCTTCCCCGGCACAGGCTGGGGCATGACCGAAACCAACGCCATCGGCGTCGGCATTGCGGCGGGCGACTACCTCCGCAAGCCCGAAAGTTCTGGCCGCGTCTCCGCCGTGCTCGACATCCGCGTTGTGGACGAGACCAACACGCCCGTCCCCACGGGCGAGCGCGGCGAACTCCAGATCCGCGGCGCATCAATCATGCGCGGCTACTACCAGAACCCGAAAGCGAACGCCGAGAACTTCGTCGACGGCGACTGGTTCAAGACGGGCGACGTCGCCATCATCGATGACGAAGGCTTCGTCTTCATCGTCGACCGCATCAAGGACCTCGTCATCCGCGGCGGCGAGAACATCGGTTGCGGCGCCGTGGAGTACGCGCTGCAGGAACACCCGTGTGTCGAAGAAGCCTGCGTCTACGGCGTGCCTGATGAGCGTCTGGGCGAGGAAGTCGCCGCCACGCTCTACATCAGCAAGCCCGTCTCGGAGCCCGAGCTGCGCGCCTTCCTCGAAACCCGCCTCGCGAAATTCCAGATCCCGCGCTACGTCCGCTTTACAACAGAACCGCTCCCCCGCGGCGCTACGGGCAAGATCCTCAAGAAAGACATTCGCGCGCAGGCGGCGAAGGAGCTCAGCTGATATCGGGCCCGCCGGGCCCCTGCTCAGGATGAGCGCTTGGGCGCGCTGCAAGACAAGCGCTCATGACGAACAGCGACCGAAGGGAGCGTCCGTCCAAACACGAGCTCGGGCTCACGGACCGCGCAACGACCTCAAACCGTCCCCTCGGGCTTCTTGCCCGCCTTCTTAGCAGCCGACTTCTCGGCCCGGAACGCCTTCGCCCACCCGTCCTTGTTCGCCTGCCGCCCGCGCGCAACCGCGAGTGCATCGGCGGGCACGTTCTCCGTCACGACGGAGCCCGACCCGACATACCCGCCCGCGCCAATCGTCACTGGCGCCACCAGCGACGAGTTCGAGCCCACAAACGCCCCCTCGCCCACCACCGTGCGATACTTGAAGAACCCGTCGTAATTGCAGAAGATGGTCCCCGCACCGATGTTCGCGCCCGCGCCGACTTCGCCATCGCCCAGATACGACAGATGGTTCGCCTTGGCGCCGTCGCCGACCGTCACATTCTTCACCTCGACGAAATTGCCGATGTGCGCGTCCTTCCCGATGACGGCGCCCGGACGCAGCCGCGCATACGGCCCCACCAGCGCGCCCGCGCCCACCTTGGCGCCCTCGAGATGCGAGAACGCGCGGATCACCGCGCCGTTCTCAACGCTCACACCCGTCGCAAAAACTACGTTCGGCTCGATCGTCACGCCCGCCGCGATCTTCGTGTCGTGAGAAAAGAACACCGTCTCCGGCGCAGGAATGGTGACGCCCGCCACCAGCATCCGCTCCCGCACGCCGTCCTGGAACACACGCTCCACCTGCGCCAGCTCCCCCTGGCTGTTGACGCCCTGCACGTCGCGCTCCTCGCACAGCGCCACAGCCGCTTGTCGGCCACGCCCGCGCGCCAGCCCCACGAGGTCGGTGAGGTAGTATTCGCCCTTCGCGTTGTCGTTCTTCACTTCAGCCAGAAGCTCGAACATCAGCTTCACCGGCGCCGCCATCACGCCCGAATTGGCCAGCGCGATCTTCAGCTGATCCTCGCTCGCATCATTCGCCTCGACGATCGCCTCCAGCGCGCCACTGCCCGTCGTCACCAGCCGCCCATACCTGTTCGGCAGCCTGGCCTCGAAGCCAAGCACGCACACGCTCGCCCCCTTGCCGAGCTCCGCAAAGGCCCGCTCACCCGCCTCCACCGGAATGAGCGGCGTATCAGCGTACAGAACGATCGCCTCGCCCTCCGCCCCGCTCAGCGCCGCCCGCGCCGCGTCGACGGCGTTCGCCGTCCCCAGCTGCTCGCGCTGCACGACGACATTCTCCGCCCCCACAAGCTTCGCCGCCGCCTCGCTCAATTGCGGCATGTCCGGCCCGACCACCACGACCGACCGCTTGCACCCCAGCTCTCTCGCCAGCGCCACGCTCCAGGCCAGCATCGACCGCCCGCCGATCTCGTGCAGCACCTTGGGGCGCGGCGATTTCATCCGCGTGCCCTTGCCCGCTGCCAGGATGATTGCGAAACGGTCGGCCATGGCCTGTCCTTCAGGGTCGAATCCAGTCGCCCCTGAGTATCATGACCAGCTTATCCGGCTACACCATCGCCTTCGACCTCGACGGCACGCTGATCGAGACGGTGGGCGACATCCACGCCGCCCTGAATCACGTGCTGACGGCAGAGGGCCTGCCGCCGGCTACACACGATGACATCCGTAACTTCGTCGGCCAGGGCGCCCGCGCCCTCATCATCCGCTGTTGCGCCGTCCACGGCATCCACCACGACGACGCCCGGCTCGACCAGCTGACCGAGGCCTACATCGCCGCCTACGCCAAGGACATTGCGCGCTACTCCCACCCCTATCCCGGGCTCGTCGATGCCCTGGATGCCCTGCAGGCCGCCGGCGCCACGCTCTGCGTCTGCACCAACAAGCGCACCGACCTCTCTGTCCAGCTCCTCAGAACGCTGGGCCTCGCCCAACGCTTCGCCGCCATCGTCGGGGCGGATCAGGTCAGTACCCGCAAGCCTCACCCCGACCATTACCTTCACGCCATCCGCGCGGCGCAAGGCGATCCGGCGCGCTCGGCCATGGTCGGCGATTCGATCAACGACGTGCTGTCGGCCAAGGCCGCCGGCGCCCCGGTCGTTGTCTACGCCTACGGCTACACGGACACGGCGCCGGACCTGTTAGGGGCCGACGCCGTGTTTACGCACTTTACTGATCTGCCGGACCTTCTGGTCCGAATACTGAAACCTTAGCCCATCCCGCGGGCGAAACCTGCGGGTTTGCCAGGCTCAGGGCGCGCGCTTTTCTTGCGCGGCGGCATCCCGTTGACCATGTTGCTCCGCACGTCTGTGCGGGCGGATCGCATGGCGGGGACGAAACCGGCATCGATGAGATTGATCGAAACATCGAAACCGCGATTGGTCCAATATTCCTCGATTTTGGCCTTCAGCTTGCGGGCGCCGTCATTATCGCAGAAATCGCTATTCATATCTTTCGCTCCAGACACCTTGTGGGGCGCTTCTGACGTACAAACGCCAATCGGCCCCGGTAGGTCCCTCAGTTCTCGCCCCCCGCTTTGCAGTGTGGGCGTGAAGTCAACCTAGGAATGCAGTTGAGGCGGCGCATGAAGCAGCTGAGGTATTTTGAAGATCAATTGTGGCGGCAGGTTAAAACGCGCCACGGTTGCCCCAACATCCGTTCATAAAACTCGCAAAGCCCATGAAAACTACGGTGCGCGCGCTGCGGGGGTGATCCGCGACCGCCTGCCGCACCCGACTCAGATCGACGAGCTCAGCTACTGCTTTTTGTCGGTTCGTCGGGAAAAGGCTGGCTTGCCGAGCCGAAGCGCAAGGCGCGCAGGCTGGTGGGCGATGCAGGGATTGAACCTGCGACCCCTCCCGTGTGAAGGGAGTGCTCTCCCGCTGAGCTAATCGCCCGGACCCGCCATGGGACCCAGTTTTGGGAGCGGGTTCATAGGCCCCGTCGCCTCGAGGCGTCAAGGTTTGGCCAATCCGATCGACCTTCAGGAACCCTCGCTGTCCGTGTTGTGATGCCAGGCGACCACCGCCCCAGGGGTTTGTCGTGGACATGAGGCTTTCCTTTTGGGAAGGCTGCGACCTAAGCGGGTTACACGTCAGAAAAATCCGCAAAAACCGGGAGGAGTCGGGATGGCGTTTCTTTCGCCAAAAATGATCACGACGATGGATGAGGCCAAGAAGCATAGGACCTATGCGCTCTGGATCCTGATCATCGTCTATATCTTCAATTTCATCGACCGCCAGATCGTCAACATCCTGCAGGAAGACATCAAGGCCGATCTCGGCCTCAATGACACCCAGCTCGGCATGATGACAGGCCTCGCGTTTGCGGTGGTCTACTGCACGGCGGGCATCCCCGTCGCGCGTATCGCCGACTCGACCAGCCGCAAGGGCGTTATGGTGATCTCGCTGGCCGTCTGGAGCGGGTTCACCGCGCTTTGCGGCCTGGCCAATCCCATCCACATCGGCACATTCACGATTTCCGCGTTCGTCGTCCTGCTGGTCACACGGATGGGCGTCGGCCTGGGCGAGGCCGGCGGCTCTCCGCCTGCGCACGCCATGATCTCGGATTTGTACGAGAAGGAAAAACGCGGCCGGGCGCTCGCGCTCTATTCGGCCGGCCTGTATGCCGGCACGCTGCTTGGCTATTATCTGGGTGGCTGGTTGAGTGAAGCGCTGGACTGGCGCCAGGCCTTCTTCGTCGTCGGCATTCCAGGCGTCCTCTTCGCCGTTGTCGCATGGACAACGATCCGTGAGCCTATCCGCGGCCTGTCCGGCTCCACGCCTTCCACTGACAAGCCGACCTTCATCAAGTCCTTCCGCAAGCTTTGGTCGCTGAAGGCGTTCCCCTACTACGCCATCGCCACCGGCGCCGGCACCTTCATCACCTACGGCCTCGGCAACTGGATGCCGTCCTTCATGCCGCGCACCTACGGCATCGTGGACCCGACCTCCACCGGCGAGACGATCAAGTATATCGGCCAGTGGGGTATGCCTGAACTGCAGGCGATGGTCGGCCTCTGCAAGGCTGAGGTCATCAACGGCGTCAGCCAGCTCGCGGCTGACTGCTACCAGATGAACAAGACCGAGATCGGCCTTTTCTACGGAACCTGCTCCGGCGTTGGCGGCGCCATCGGCACGATTGCCGGCGGATACTTCGCTGACCGCTTTGGCGCCAAGGACCGTCGCTGGTTCCTCTGGGTTCCGATGTGGGGCAAATTCCTCGGCGCCCCGCTCTTTATCGCAGCCCTGCTCGCCCCCACGGTCGAGCTCTCGCTGCTCTTCTACTTCCCCGGCATCACGCTGGCGGCCATGTATCTCGGGCCGTCACTCGCGATCACGCACCACCTCGTGCCCGCTTCCATGCGCGCCATGTCGTCCGCCGTGCTGTTCTTCATCCTGAACATCCTCGGACTCGGCACCGGCCCATTCGTCGTCGGCATGCTCTCCGACTGGATCGGCGCCAACGCGCAATCCCTGTCGGAAGCGCACAGCTTCCTCGGCAACAGCATCGAGGAGGTGAAACAGATGTCGCTCAAATGGGCGATGATCATCGCCGTCATCATGATGACGCCGCTATCCATCCTCTGGCATATCGGCGCGATGAAGCTGCCCAAGGGCGACCTCGACGACGAGGGTGACGCCGTGAAGGAGGCCCTCACCGAGGGCGACCCGACCAGCTCTCCCCAGACGACCGGTCCCAAGGCCTGACCAACGCAAACGAACGAAAGGCCCGGCCAGAAGCCGGGCCTTTTGCTTTGGGGCAGGCGCCGGGTTTGGGGGAAACAGTGGCGCCAAATCGGCGGGGGAATCTGCTGACTTGTATTGCTCGGCATGACACGAGCACGAAACCGCACACACGGCTCAGGCAACCCACGGCTCATCCAGCTTTTGCTGGAGGCGGTGCTGTGCGTTTTCGTGAGCCTCGTGCAAGGCGTCCGCACAACGCTCGGGATGATCTTCAAACGCACTCACCGTGATTGGCGCACGGCGCGAGCGCACGAAGCTCCGCCCCAGGCGACGTCCGGCATTTCACGTCAAGGAACTCACCCCAGCGTCACGTCACCGTTCCGAATGGAGGCGGACCTCCTGGTGCGTGTCCCCCGCGCAGGCGGGAGTCAGGTCCTGCGCGGAGCGCAGACTCACGACCACAGAAGCGCGCCGACGCGAGCTGGGCAGACCCCCGCCTGCGCGGGGGAGACGGCAGTTGGAGCTGCGCGAACACACTCAGCCTGACCTGATCAGGCCCCGCACCCACCACAACCCCGCCGCCCTGCGGCTGGGATCGCGTCCGCGCGACTCAATCGAACGTCAGCTCGTCATCTCCCAGCGGCGCGAACACCGCGTCCAGATCCCGATCGGTCACGTCATTCAGCGACGCCGGATTCCATTTTGGAGCATTGTCCTTGTCGACGATCACCGCGCGCACGCCCTCCTGGAAATCGTGGGAATGCACCTGCCGGCTGCCGATCCGGTACTCCATCTGCATATTGTCTTCAAAGCTCTGCATCTGCAGCCCAAGCGACAATTGCCGGTGCGCGATCTTCAGCGTCCGCGGGCTCTTGGTCTTCAGCGTGACCAGTTGCTTGGCCGACCATTCATCAGGCTCATCCGCCAGCGCTGCAAAAATCTCCTCCACGCTTGGCTTCCAGAATGTCCGCTGCATCGTGTCGAGATGCTTCTCGAAAGCCGCCGATTCATCCCAGTCCATCGCCTCAAGCAGCCCCAGCTCCCCCTCGCACGCCGAAGCCTTCACGGCCTCGACCACTTTCGACTCGCAGAAATTCGTTGCTATCCCGGCCGAGCAGACATCCCCGCCCTTCAGCCGCTCGCCCGTCAGAGCCAGCCACATCCCCAGCGGCGGTCCGAGTCTCGGCAGAAACCATCCCCCACCCACATCCGGAAACAGCCCTATCCCCGTCTCCGGCATGGCAAACAGCGTCCGCTCCGTCGCAACCCGGTGCGATCCATGCACGCTGATCCCGACACCGCCCCCCATCGTCACGCCATCCATGAAGGCGACATAGGGCTTGGGAAAATTCTTGATCCGGGTGTTCAGGCGATACTCGGCCCGGAAGAACGCCTGCGCAGCCGATCCATCCGCAGCCCCGCTTTCCGCCAGCATCCGGATATCCCCTCCGGCGCAGAATCCGCGCGTATCCTTCGCATGATCGACGACGACCAGCTCGATCTCCGGGTCAGTCGCCCACGTCTTCAGCGCCGCATCCATCGCGAGGCACATCTCCTCGTTCAGCGCATGCAGAGCCTGCGGCCGGTTCAGCGTGATTCGTCCTGCGACGCCCTGACGATGAATGATGATTTCGGCCATGACCGCACCTCCGGCCCTCGGCCTAACATGCGGCCGCTGCGAATCCCAATCGTCATCGAATCGCGCCATGTTCTCTCTGTCTAGCGTCCCGACAGCTCCCAATTCGAAGCAGGCGGCAGCCATGCGCTGGCACACCGCTCGCTTCGACGCGCGCGCCAACCGCGTCGAGATCTACCGTCACGCTGACGACTACTGCGATGGCGATCCGCTGATCCTGATCGACGCCAGTGTCGAGCGCTTCGGCCAATCGCCAGATGGTGCGGAACAGCTCGCTGCATGGGTGGGCCGCATCGTGCTGGCCGACAACCCGGCAGCCAGCAAGGCGCTGGGGATCGGGTGAGGTTGGCGAGCTATTGCCGCAGCAGATCCCGCGAGATGATCACCCGCATAACCTCGTTCGTCCCCTCGAGGATCTGGTGCACGCGCAGATCGCGCACGATCCGCTCGACGCCATAGTCGGACAGATACCCATACCCGCCATGCAGCTGCAGCGCGTCATTGGCCACCTTGAAGCCTGTGTCGGTCACGAACCGTTTGGCCATGGCGCACCAGCGGGTCGCCTGTGGGCTTTTAGCGTCCAGCTCCTGCGCTGCGTTGTACAGCATCACGCGCGCGGCCTGCGTCTCGGTTTCCATATCGGCCAGCTTGAACTGCGTCGCCTGGAAATCTGCGATCGCCTGTCCAAACTGCTTGCGCTCCTTTGTGTAGGCCAGCGCCTTGTCCAGTGCATCCTGCATCCCACCTAGAGAGCACGCGGCGATGTTGAGGCGTCCGCCATCCAGCCCGGCCATCGCAAACCGGAAGCCATCGCCCTCGGCGCCGACGCGACGGCTGGCCGGAATGCGCACATCCTCGAAGATCACCTGACGGGTTGGCTGCGAGTTCCAGCCCATCTTCTTCTCGTTGGCGCCGAACGACACGCCCTTGTCGTCCTTGCGCACGATGAACGTCGAAATACCCTTCGACCCGTCCTGTCCGGTTCGCGCCATCACGATGTAGACGTCGCTGACCCCGGCGCCCGAGATGAACTGCTTGGCGCCGTTAAGGACGTAGTCTCCTCCATCTTTCACGGCCCGCGTCTTCAACCCGGCCGCGTCGGAGCCCGACCCCGGCTCCGTGAGACAGTACGATGACAGCAGCTCCATCGTGGTCAGTTGGGGGAGCCACTCCTTCCGCATCTCCTCGGAGGCGAAGCGGTCGATCATCCATGAGCACATGTTGTGTATGGAAATGTAGGCGGCGGTCGAAACGCAGCCCTGGCTCAGCTGCTCGAAAACCAGGACGGCGTCGAAACGACTGAGGGCCGATCCACCGACGTCCTCGTTCACATAAAGTCCGGCAAACCCCAGACCGGCAGCCTCCCGGATCACGTCCACAGGAAAATGCTTCTTTTCGTCCCACTCCCCGGCGAAGGGTCGCAGTCTTTCTGCGGCGAAATCGGCGGCGGTCTGCCTAATCAAAATCTGTTCAGGGGTCAGCGCTGTCATACGGTCTGTTCCGACTTCGATTCCGGCGCTATCCATACGTCCAGTTCCGCGCGTACTCAAAGACTTCAGAAAACGACCTCCCGCGACAGGGCTATTCCTCCCATGGCGACTCTCATCGACGATCCGGCGCCCGCGTATCGGGTGCGCCCCGCCCGGGGCAACGAAATCGGCGAGCTCCAGAACATCGACCTTGCGTCGGCAACGCTTTTCCGCGGGACCGGGCTGATCGATTTCGGCCCCCTGGGCGAGCCGACCGAACCGATCCCGGAGGACAGGCTGCGCCGTGGCTTCGGAGAGGGGCTGATCTGGGCCGCGGTCGACGACCGGGAAGAACTCGTCGGCTTTGCCCTGTGTTCAGACCGGCGGGAGGATCTCTACCTCGACCAACTCTCCGTCCTGCCCCGTCACAGCCGGCGGGGTCTCGGCACCCGACTTGTGCGCCGCTGCCTTCAGGAGGCTGAAGCTCGCGCGTTTCGCAGGGTGTCGCTGTCCACCTTCCGCAAGGTGCCATGGAACGGCCCCTTCTATCGCACCCTCGGTTTCCGCGAAGTGCCGGTGTGGCGCCTGGCGGACTGGCAGCTGGAAATCCGAGAACTCCAGCGTCAGACGATGGACGTCCGCCTCCGCTGCTTCATGCAGCGGTCTGTGAAACGCGCGCGTTAGGACGGCCGGTTCCACCCATCCGTGACTTTTCGTTCCACCCCCGCTACCAAGCGGTGCAACAAGGAACGACCCATGCCCAAGTCCCTGATCACCGGCGCCTTTCCATCCTCGCGCCTGCGCCGCTTGCGCCAGCACGACTGGTCGCGCCGCCTGATGCGCGAGACCAGGCCGAGCCCGGACGACATAGTCTGGGGGATGATCGTCCACGACGGCAAGGAACCGCGTGTTCCAGTGAAGACGATGCCTGGCGTCGATCGCCTGAATGTCGACGAGGCAGCCAAAGCCGCCGTCCGCGCCCGCGAACTCGGTATCCCGGCAATCGCCATCTTCCCGCACATCACCGCATCCAAGAAGAACGAAGGCGGCGACGAGGCCATCAACCCGGACGGGCTGGTGCCGACGGTCATCCAGGCGATGAAGGCAGCGGCGCCGGAAGTCGGAATCGCCTGTGACGTGGCGCTCGACCCCTTCACCAGCCACGGCCATGACGGCCTTCTCAACGAGGACGGCTATGTCCTCAACGACGAGACCGTGTCCGTGCTCGTCGAGCAGGCCCTGATCCAGGCCCGCGCCGGCGCGGACATTGTCGCCCCGTCCGACATGATGGACGGCCGCATCGGCGCCATCCGCGAAACGCTGGACGAGGAGGGCTTCGAGAACGTCATGATCCTCTCCTACGCCGCCAAATACGCCTCGGCCTTCTACGGCCCCTATCGCGACGCGGTCGGCACGGCGTCCGTGCTGAAGGGCGACAAGAAGACCTACCAGATGGATTTCGGAAACACCGAAGAGGCCCTCCGGGAAGTCGCCATGGACATCGAGGAAGGCGCGGACATGGTGATGGTGAAGCCGGGCCTCCCTTACCTCGACATCGTCCAGCGCGTGTCGTCAGAGTTCGGCATGCCTACACTCGTCTTCCAGATTTCCGGCGAATACGCGCAGATCAAGGCTGCAGCAGCACAAGGCTGGCTGGACGAGGACAAGGCCATCATCGAAACGATGTCGGCCTTCAAGCGCGCCGGCGCTTCAGGTGTGATCACCTATTTCGCCGAGCGGGCTGCCCAGCTTCTGGGCAAATGATCTGCTAGTGCAATATTGCCTTCAGACGCGTATGGCGCGCGTGAAGCCGCCACATCAGGCTTTCGAGAACCGCCAGCTTTTTCTGCGCGGCGGCTGAATCGCGGCCCGCGCGGTCCTGCCGGGCTATCAGGTCGACCAGATGGACTACCTGATCTGCGAGAATGCTTACTTGCTCCCGGACACTGGCGGCTTCGGCGTGGCGGTCCATGGAAGAACCCTCTTCAGCTGTCCCGCGACATCCCAAGCCAACTACGTCTCACACTGAGTCGAGTTGCACGAATTCGCAATGCAGCTGCTCAGCTGCGTCGGATGGCCGTGAAGCCCTGCGTGCAAGGCTGCGCGTTGCGGGCATCTGGCAGGACTTCGCCGGCCCTGATCCGCCCCTGGACAAACCGCAGCATTGCCGGCTCGCCATCTGGATCGATCGGCCCCTCTACGACGGCATCGCGCACGAACACGGCGCCCGACGCGGTGACTGCGATGGCGCGTACATTCAGCAGCGAGCCCTCAAAGGCCGGCAGCGCCGCGGCTGGCGGATCGTCAGTGCTCCGCCCCTCCAGTCGCGCCAATTCGTCATCAGCCTTCCGCACATTCGCGCTGGCGAACCGCCGCGTGATGTCTGACGACCGGCTGTGGACGGTGATATCGTCGGCGATCGCGCGGAAGAGATTGACGTCCATGCCCGGCAGGTAGCCAAGCTCCTCAACCGTCTGGAAGGGTCCGCGCTGGAACTCGTCGGCTTTGATCTCCACGGGTTCCGGCTCGGCGCCATCGGGCTCGATCGCGTTGCCTTGGTCGGCGTCCGAGCCAAAACTGCGGTAGGTAACGGCAGCCTCGGCCATCTCCATGGCCGACGGGCGGCTTGCGCCGGCGGCAGCGAAGAGCGCGGCGAGCAATTCCGCCGAGGCGACATTGATGTCGATACGCGAGGTCTCGGGCCGCAGCTGCACCATCAGCGCGTCCTCACCATTCCGGCAGGCCCAGGTATCAACAAAATTGCCGATCCGCCCATCGGCGAAGGCGCCCCAGCCAAGCCGCACGCCGCCATCGGCAAGCGCGCGGGCGCGGGTAAGCTCGGCCCCGGCATTGACCACGACGGCGGATGTGGACGCCTGCTGTGCGGCGGCGGCGGCGATGATCGACATCACCACCGCGCCCCACAACACCATGACCAGGGCTGCGCCCCTATCCTTGCTGGATGAGCGGCGCGGTCCTGCCATCCGTTACTCGCTCCCAGCGCGCCGTGCGGCGTCTTCCATGGCTGCCCCGACGCCACGCATCCGGTCAGTCAGTTCCTTGGTCACGCGGCGTGCGTCATCAAGACCGCCGACGACACGCGGCGTGATCAGGACGACCAGCTCTGTGCGCTCGGTGCGCTGGTTGGTCGAACGGAACAGCTGGCCAACGCCGGGAATGTCGCCGAGCAGCGGGATTTTGGAGTGCCCGTCCGTAACCTTGTCACGGATCAGGCCGCCGAGGGCGATCGTCGAACCGTTGTCCACCGCGACCGAGGTCTTGATCTTGCGCTGCTGGATCGTCGGCGAGTCGATGCCCGATGTGCGCGTTTCGATCACGTCGGAAACTTCCTGCTCGATATCCAGCATTACGCGGCCGCCTTCGTTGACGCGCGGCGTCACCTTAAGGATCACGCCCGTATCACGCAGTTCGACCGAGTTGACGATGGGCGCGTTCGGATCGGTCGTCGAGACCGACGTCTGGGTGACGATCGGAACCTGATCGCCAACCTGGAGCGTCGCCGTGCGGTTGTCGAGAACCATCAGGGTCGGCGACGACAGCACTTTCACATCCGTAACGCTGGCAACCGCGTTGAGCGCGGCGCGGCCATCCGTACCCTGGGCGAGCAGCGAGAAGCCCGGGAAGAGCGATGCAACGGCGCCGCTTTCGAGGTCGCTGAAGCCGACGCCGAATTCGCCTTCCTGCAGGAACCACGTCACGCCGAACTGGAGATCGTCGCTCAGGGTGACTTCGGCAATCGTGGCTTCCAGCATCACCTGATTGGGCGTGACATCCAGAAGCGTGATGACCTGTTCGAGCAGCTGGTATTCCTCGGCCGATGCCAGGATGACCAGCGAGTTGTTCGCTTCGTCAGCAAGGATGCGGGCGGGCTTGGCCGTCGGCGAGGAGATCGCCGGCACAACCACTTCCACAGTAGAGGACGGCGAAGGCGCCGTCGCGCTGTCGGTCGCGACCGGCGTCAGTGCCGGGCTCACCGTGTCGAAGCCGGAGTTGGACGCCGGCTCGGTGGTCGACAGCGTTTTCTGCAGCAGCTCCGCAACTTCCTTTGCCGGGCGGTTCTGCAGCGGAATGACGTGGAAGGACTGGTCCGCCATGCTGCCCGTGCGATCGAGTCGGGCCATCCATGTCTGCACCTGGTCGAGGTGATGGGGCTGGGCCGAGATCGCGAGCACGGAGTTGAGGCGCTCGATGGGTATGAACCGGACGACGCCAGCCATCGGCGAGCCGCTGGTCGCTCCGAACAGCTGTTCGAGCTCCCGCACGAGCAGCGAAGCAGACGTGTTTTTTACCGGCAGGACGGCGAACGACATGCCGGCCATGTAGTCGACGTCGAACAGGTCGACCATTTCGAGCATGCTGACGATGTTGCGCGAGTCTTCCTTGAGGATCAGGAGATTGCGGGCCGTATCGACGCGGGCGATGGCGCCCTCGCTGGCGATCGGACGCAGGATCTTCTCCATCTCCATGGCGGAGATATGCTGCAGCGGTACAACCTGAACGCCGGGACCGACACGAAGATCGGAGGAATTGGCGCCATAGGCGACCACGCGTGAGGCGGTCGCGGCGGCGGAAGCAGGAGCGATGCGGTAGAAACCGCCTTCATTGATCAGGACAAGTTCGTTGCTGGCAAGCGCGCCGGCGAGCATCTGGATCAGCGAGCGCTGATCCACGGGACGAGCCGTCTGGATCGTCACGCTGCCCGAGGCTTCGCCTTCGATGACGTAGTTGAGTCCCAGCGTATCGCCGAGGATCTGCTGGACGGCATCGGCCGTCGGCACATCGACAAGCTTGACGACAATATTGCCCCGTCCGCTGCGGCCGCTCTGGGCGGCGCTGTCGACAAAGCGGCCAGTGCCCTTCTGGATGACGGATTCGGCTGGCGTCTGCGCCGCCTCGGGCGAGAGGCGCACCTCCGCCTCAGGGCGCTGTTGCAGGTCCGGCGCAGTCATCGCCGGCTGGACTGGCGCCCTGCGGCGATAGCCATTGTCATCGACAGCGACGCACCCCGACAGAACAACGACCGCTGTGGCCGACGCTGCGAGACGCAGGCGGAATTGCGACTTGCGCCCGGCCCGACCGGTCGGCTTCAAAACGCTCGACATACCTAACTCCACTGTACTCACTGGTCTTCACGAACTTTAAGCTCGGCGACGGCGTCGCCATTCCTGAGGCGCACGGTGCTGGCCGTGATGGATTCCACCTTCCAGCCGTCGACCGTTTCGCCGGCCCAAACCCAGGTCAGCACGCTGGAACCAGGGGCCTGCAGGGCGGCGCGTGCGCCGCGATCCGAAATGATCACGCCCTTGACCGTCATGGTCATGTCGCCGGGTGCGTCGGGCGCGCTGCCAGAGTTGGAGGAAGATGGATCGGCATTGTCAGCCGTCGCGGGCGGCGCATTGTCCGGGCCCTGAGCGCGGTCGCGATTGAACATGGGGCGGATAAAGGCGTCTGTGCCAATGGGCGGAATGACGGCGGCCGGCGGCACAGCGGGAACAATCACCGGCTCCTGATCGACAACTGTGCGCGGGGCTTCTGCGTCAGTCGCAAGCGACATGACGCCTGCGCCGGCCAGCGCAGCGCTGGCGCCGATCAGAACGAGGCCGAGGAAGAATTTGGGGAGCGCTCTGGACATCTCAGCCATTCCTCGCGAACGCAAAGATGTCAAACGTGGCCTGCAGCAGTGGCGCCTGCGGATCATCGACCGGACGGCGGCTGTCGCCCATTGTCTGGACGTTGCCGCCGGCGACGATGAGAACCGGGCGAGCGGCGCTGATGGCTTCGAGCGCGCGGTTGATCTGGTTGCTGGTCCCGATGACGGCGAGACGCACGCCAACCCGGCGAACCGCGCCCTCCTGCACGACATCAAGTGTCTGGACCGAGCGGACCTGCGCCCCTGCGCGGTCGAACACGCGCTGGGCCGCCGACTGGACAGCGGCTGAGGACTGCGCGTCGCTGGTTGGCGCAAACATATCGACGGCAAACCGCGGATCGCGCTCCAGACGCGCCCAGGCGGCGCGTAGGTGCGAGGTCGATCCAGCCATCGAGCTCAGCGAGCTGACCCGCTTCTCGACCGAGGCTACGCGGCCATCGAGGTCAAACACGAAGGACACCAGTAGCCACCACACAATCGCCGCCACGATAGCGATTGCAGCGAGCAGCAGGCCAACCGCGATGGCGCGGCGGGACGCACGGGGGAGCGCGTGCAGCATCATTGCTCCGTCTCCCTGGCCGGGGCGCCTTCGTCCGCGGCGCCCTTGCTGGAGTCCTTGAAAGTGATTTCGAGACGGAACCGCTCGGCGCCGGTTTGCGAATCCCGTACGACGGGCGAGGCAAAGCGAGCGCCCGCAATTTCGTCGGAGGCTTCGAACGCTTCGACGAGCGTCGCGCTGTTTCCGGACAGGCCGGTCAAAGTGACGGTCGGCCGTTCATAGGCGAATTCCTCAAGCCAGCTTCCGTCAGGAAGCAGGGAGGCGACTGTGTTGTAGACGCGCAGGAAGCCCAGCGGATCAGCTTGCTCGGCCGACAGCTTCTCAATCCCGCTGATGCCCTGCGTGACGCGCGTCGAAATCTGCATCGCTTCCGCGGCGCCGACTTCGGCCGTGGCGATCACGGTATCCGCCGCGGCGATGCGGCGCTGCTGCAGGTCGCGCCAGGCGAAACCGGCAAACACGGCGGCGCCGAGAAGGACGACACTCAGGATGCGAACGACAGAGACGCCG
>Ga0315902_10001941_pt1 | contig 32951 bp, 27 predicted proteins | sample LakEriMetagenome_9_FD_203523 | JGI IMG/M metagenome (GOLD analysis project Ga0315902, IMG submission 203523) | Freshwater fungal communities from buoy surface, Lake Erie, Ohio, United States - Buoy 12 MA117 | ecosystem: Environmental > Aquatic > Freshwater > Lake > Lake biofilm | place: USA... | reverse complement strand
TGGCTAATCCTAATAATCCGAGCTTTGGTTTTATTATTTTTTGATTTAAATTCATAACTTTTAACCTCCAGTTATTGTCTTCTCAATTATACAACTGTAAGATTAAATTTCAACTACTTCACATGATGGCGAAATAAATGTGCGCAGTGCCTTAGACAAAGGCAGTTGCTTCACAGTTATTTTTCCGCGCACACGTATTGTGAGTTAAAGAAGCGATGTTTATGTAAAATGAATTATAAGTGGCAACTAGCGTAATAACCTCAGTTATGGATTGGCTTTGCCAATCCATAACTGGCAAAGCCAAAAATAACAATGCATTACATGATATATGCGCGAAATATTTTTAAAGCCCTATCATAAAATGCACTCATTCTTCATTTTTACACTATGAATGCTCTGTTATACACTTCCTTTAAAAAATTGATCATTGCATTTTTTGTCATGTAACCATCTGTTTTATCTGTGTTATCAATAATGGATTAAGCAAAGCTTAATCCATTATTGGGGTTAATAAGTTCTGTAACGTATACTTTTTTGATGTTAGGTTAGGATCTTCGAGTTCCTCCCAATCAATAGGCATTGCGATAGCCGCTTCTTTATTAGCGCGAATAGAATAAGGAGAGACGGCAGTTTGCCCATAAGCATTTCGTGATATATCAAGATAAACGGCATTTTTCCTTTTTATTTTTCGGACATTAGTTGTATATTCGTGAGGGTAATTTTCTGCCATTTTTGAGGTAATTGTATGTAGTATTCCATGGGTTTTTTCAAAAGTTAATTTTTGCTCCAAAATAGGGATAACGACATGAAGTCCTTTAGAGCCTGTTAGCATTACCAAAGGCTCAAATAATAGTTTCGATAATTCTTCTTTGATAATTAAAGCACTACGGCAAGCTATTTTAAATTGATTTTCAGAAGGATCTATATCTACGATCATAAGGTCTGGATGAGTAGGATCATTATATTTGCTTAGCCATCTATGCATTGCAATCATATTGTGATTTAACAAATATACCAAACTTGCCTTATTAGAGCATAATATATGACCCATTACTTCCCCATCCTTTTTGGGTAAATAAACCTTGTCAAACCATTCTGGTGAGTTAGATATAGGGTGTTGCCTATAATATCCATCCTCATTTATGCCATTGGGAAAGCAATGGATTGTTATAGGCCTATCCTTAATTAAAGGAAGTAAATGATCAGCTATATTAAGGTAATAATTTATTATATCCATTTTAGTAAGTTGTAGCTGTGGGAAAAGAACCTTGTCGCTATGCGTTACTTCAATGATGTATCCATCAATATTGAGATTAATTTTTTTCATTATCATCTCCATTTTCTTTAATAACTTCATAAGGGGCTTTATCAATACGCAAGCCTATGTATCTCGGATGTCGTAATTTGTTTTGTGTTGTCCATTCAGTGAAGGAAACTTGACAAACTAGTTTGGGCATAACCCAAGTTACATTTTTTTCATTTAATTTTTCTTTCAAAGGGGAGGTGTTTGTTTGCAAAGGTAATAAGGCTTTTTTTAAATAATCTAATGTTTCTCTGTTAAACCCTGTTCCAACCTTGCCAGCGAAAATTAAAGCACGCTGGCTAACTGAATAATATCCCAAAAGCAAAGCCCCTATACCAATCCTTTTGCCTTTTGGCGCTGTATAACCAAGAATAATAAATTCTTGTTCATTAGCGCACTTGAATTTCAACCAATCTTTAGAGCGGTGATTTTGGTATGTGCTAAAAGCCTTTTTAGCGATAATACCTTCTAAACCCTTTCTGCAAGCGAAAGAGTGGTATCGAATGCCGTGCTCCATATGATGTTTGCTAAATATAACCTGGTTGTTAAAAGTTATATATTTTTTCAAGAGTTTTTTTCTTTCGATTAAAGGAAGCTTTTTTAAATCACATCCATTCAAGCATATCAAATCAAAAACATAATAATAAACTGGGGTATTAGTAATTTCTTCTAATGAAGGGTTTTTTAACCGCAAGCGTTTTTGTAAGGCGGAAAAACTTGAAATACCTCTTTTATCTAAGGCAATTATTTCGCCATCTATAATTAAATTACTATTAGAGTTTATGGCTCCCTTCAAGGGATTAATCAAATCTGGATAAGTGCTGTTGAGAATGATCTGATTGCGAGAGTATAATATAATATTACCTAAATCATCGCAGTAAGTAAGGCAACGTTCGCCATCTAGTTTACATTCGTATAGCCATTTTGGGTCTGAAAAAAAATTATAAGTTAACGTAGCAAGCATAGGATCTTGCCATTTCATTTTAGTATCTTGTAATTCATTAGTTTTTATTAAATTTGAATTCATATCATGAAATGTGTATACTTAATGAAAGTTATTTGATTATACTATAACAATTTACAATTTTTAAAAAGATGAAAATCACCACTTGGAATATAAATTCCATCCGCAAGCGATTAGATATCGTGCATAGAGTTTTAAACGAAATTCAGCCAGATGTACTTTGCTTGCAAGAAATAAAAGTAATAACTGAGTTATTTCCATATGAATTTTTTAATAAATTAGGTTATGTTACTCAGTATATCAAAGGGCAATCTGGTTATAACGGGGTTGCAATTTTAGGCAAATTTGGCACAATAAAAGATGTTCAAGAAATGCAGCTTTCAAGTGAATCACGCCATCTATCTGTATTGTTAAGCAATGGTATTGAGTTACATAACTTTTATATTCCTGCCGGAGGTGATGTTCCTGACTCTGTAGTTAATGAAAAGTTCAAGTATAAGCTTCAATTCTTTGATGATATTACTGCTTGGTTTTTAAATAATAGAACTGCAAAAGATAAAATTATTTTGGTAGGGGATTTAAATGTTGCTCCTTTAGAAAATGACGTTTGGTCACACAAGCAATTACTTAAAGTGGTAAGCCATACTCCTGTTGAAATAGAAAAAATAAATTCTTTGTATAAAAGTATTGATTTCTTAGATGCTATAAGAAAATTTATTCCCCCAGAACAAAAATTGTATAGTTGGTGGAGTTATAGGAATCGTGATTGGCGTAAATCTGATCGTGGCAGAAGGCTTGACCATATATGGGTAACTCAGCCCTTGTTTCCTTATGTTATTGAAGGTCATATAGCACGGGAAGTGCGTGGATATCTTAATCCTTCTGATCATTGCCCAGTCACAATACAACTTTCTAAACGCCAATAATGGATTAAGCTTGGCTTAATCCATTATTGATAATACATGTAAATCAGTGAGTTAAGTGATAAAAATACAATTACTATTGATTGATAAAGACAGATACTGGTATTTTTATGGGATGAGAATGAATTATAAACGATTTTTACATTAGTTTTTTGAAAGTATTTATTTCTCATTTTTATGTAACATATTGTTATTTAGTGTTTTAACAATTATGGATTGGCAAAGCCAATCCATAATTCGGGTTCTAAGGTTTAGTAATTTTATGACCAACATTGCTGATGTAAGTAGTTTGCGAAAATTTGCTCTAACTGTAGATTTTTACAAACAAAATGCTGTTGATGCGGCAAAGAATTTGTTAGGTAAAAAAATAATTTTGGGAGAAAGACAAGGGATAATAATCGAGACTGAAGCCTATAGAGGGGAAGATGATCCAGCTTCACATGGCCATCGTGGGTTAACTAAAAGAAATGCGGCGATGTTTTCTTCGCCTGGAAACTTATACATTTATATATGTTATGGAATACATCATTGTTTAAATATAGTAGTTGAAGAGGAAGGGCAAGCTGCTGCAGTTTTAATAAGAGCAATAAAAACAAACAATGCAATTATAAATGGCCCTGGAAAAGTTTGCAAATATTTGCATATTTCAATGCAACATAATTTTAAAAGTTTATTAAATGGGGATGAGATATATATAACTCAATCAGTAATGCCAGTTAGAATATTAACTACAAATAGGATAGGGATAAGTAAAGCAAAAGATAAGCTGTGGAGGTTTATTATGGGTTGAATTTAATTGCTAACTGTGATTGAATTACGTTGTGGTTAAGTAATTGTGGTATTACTATCATGACTCAATTTGATAAAACAAAAGAATTTGAAATGTTATTATCTAATTACATTTTTGAACGAAAAGCATACATTTTTTATAAGAAAGTTTTATTCAATGAAGGTAGTAAGCTATATAACAATAAGCAACTAAGTAAAATTTACTTAGTTCATCTTAAGCATTCTGAAAACATAAAAATAATTATAGATGAAACGTATATTGGCCTACCTCCTTCAGCTCAAGATGAAAATATATTACCTTGGTATGATGAGGAGGGGATATGTTTAGATGTCATAAAAGCACTGTACAATTGTTACCTTATTGAAATAATGCTGCAAATTTATTATGAGCGCATGCAAGAAAAAACTGATATATTGTTTTTCATTAAGATATTGAAGAAAAATTTATTTGCAGTAAAGAATAATATAAACATTATGTATGAGATGCTTAAGAAATGTTGCTTGGCAATTAAATTATATTCTCATCACTTGCCGATCTTGGAAGTATATAGGAAAATTCCTATAAATGATGAAAATACTTTATCATGTAATGTATTGGGTAAACTAATTAATGCGCATGAAGCTTATTCCTGTAATTTAGTTGGGTATATAAAGGAAATGGGTGCTAGCATTACTGAGTATAATTACAAATCATTTAGCCTGGATTTTTTGCTAAAATTAATTCCGCCAAGTGAATTAATTTGTGAAAATTTATTTATTATTGTTGAGGTAATTGAAAAAATAGCAAATGAGTATTTGCAAAGCACTTTAAAGATGAGAGGATTTCCTCGCTCCTTGAGGTATATTGTAACTAGGCATCTAATTAAAATTAACAAAATAAAGCTCAATCTGCGAAATCTAGAAAATTAATTAAAAAAATAAATAAGTAATTAGATATGATAAAAACTCTAAACACAAAGAAATTAGTAATAGTTTTCGATGCGCAGCATGCTAGAATGTTTGTGGCAAAAGGTATTAAGGTTATTGATGAAGTACAGGGTGTTATATGTAACTATAAGCATAAACACAAGAACAATCAGAAAAGGCAGGGGTTTCATGCTCATTTAAAAACTCAAAATCATTTTTTTGATCCACATAGCGAAGTAAGAAACATAGAGCATCAAGAATATGTTAGATATATTACCCATACGTTAGAAGAATTTTTGCAAGAACATAGTGAATATAAGCAAATAATCGTCGCAGCTGAAGCGAAAATGCTAGGGGAGTTTCGTAAGTATATAAAAAAGAATTTGCATTCTAAGATTATCAAAGAAATTAGCCATAATCTAATACATTGTGAAAGAACGGAAGTGGAAAAAATTATATTTGGTTAATCTTTAAAATACTATTTCTATGAAATATAAAGGCAGGTTATTATGTTTTCTTGTCAATTAATTAATACTAGGATAGACTGCCATTTAACAGAAACAAAGTGAATTTCAATAATGTTTGCTGAAGAAAAAGTACCGTATAACAATGAAAATAATTTTATTGATTCGCTTAACCCTGAGCAGAAACAAGCAGTTTTACATACCGATGGCCCGCTGCTAGTGCTTGCAGGAGCTGGTACTGGTAAGACAAAAGTGCTAGTATGCCGTATTGCCAACCTGTTCGCTCAGAAAAAAGCCTTTCCAGGGCAAATACTCGCAGTTACATTTACTAATAAAGCAGCCCGTGAAATGAAAGAGCGCATTAGGCAATTAACAGATTTACCTGTTGAAAATATGTGGATAGGAACCTTCCATTCTATTGCCTCACGTATTTTGCGCCGCCATGCAGAGTTAATAAATCTAACCAATGATTTTACGATAATCGATACTGACGATCAATTAAAGTTGGCCAAGCAAGTGTTGGAAGAATTTAATATAAATCGTGATCATATCTCCCCCAAGGCATTGGTTTACTGGGTGCAAAAATTTAAAGATCGAGCATTGACTCCAGATAAAATAACCCCAGGCGATTATAGCGAAGCACCCTTTGTTATGCGCAGTCATCTAAGTAAGTTATATACTGCTTATCAAGCAAAAATGCTGGCATTAAATGCTGTTGATTTTGGTGATTTGCTGTTGCATGTGATTACTTTATTTAATAAAAACCCTGAAATTTGCCAAGAATATAATTATAAATTTAAATATATACTAGTGGATGAGTATCAAGATACAAACGTTGCTCAGTATCTGTGGTTGCGTTTACTAACGCAAAAACATAATAATATTTGTTGTGTAGGGGATGATGACCAATCAATATATGGCTGGCGCGGGGCAGAAGTTGCTAATATCTTGCGTTTTGATAAAGATTATCCGCAAGCAGCATTAATACGGCTTGAGCGCAATTACCGTTCCACTGCTCACATTCTAGCTTCAGCTTCTAACATTATTGCAAATAATGGTGCACGTCACAGTAAAACATTGTGGACTGAGCAAAAAAACGGTGATTTGGTTAAATTAAATAATTTTTATGATGATCGTGATGAGGCACGCTTTATCGCTGAAGAAATAGAGATGTTAGTTCGTAACCATAAAATTCCGCTAAAAGAGATGGCTATTTTAGTGCGTGCTGGTTATCAAACCCGTAGCTTTGAGGAAGCTTTTAACTTTTACCAAATTCCATATCGTGTGGTTGGCAGTAGAAAATTTTATGATCGGGCTGAAATTAAAGATGTTATTGCTTATATCAGGATTCTAAATAACCAAAATGATGACTTGGCATTTACTCGCATTATAAATGTTCCTAAAAGAGGGGTTGGTAATACAACAATTGCCAACATAAACCTTAGCGCGCGCGATAAAGGGATAAGCATGTTACAAGCCGCGCGAGATTGGGTGAATAGTGGAAAATCTAAAGCACGGGCGGTAATTAATTTAAAAACTTTGTTAGATTCATTCACACAAAATGCGGAGCGTCTTGCGCAAATGCCGCATTGGGAAGTGGTAAATTTATTGTTACATGAAACTGGCTACATTGATATGTGGAAAAACGAAGGTACTAATGAAGGGCGTGAGCGCTTAGATAATATTAAAGAATTAATAAATGCCCTGCAGGAATTTACTGACCTTAATGAATATATTGAGCATATTAGCCTAGTTACTGATATGGACAAGGAAGATAATGAAAATGTAGTAAATATAATGACCATGCATGCCGCTAAAGGGTTGGAATTTAATGTTGTTTTCCTTCCTGGATGGGAAGAAGGGGTATTTCCAACTGCACAGGCGGTGGATATAAACAATGACAAAGCGATTGAGGAAGAGCGTCGCTTGGCATATGTTGGTATTACTAGGGCGCGGCAAAAGTTATATATTTCACATGTATCTCATCGGAGGATTTATGGCTCAATGCAGTTTTCTGTACCTTCGAGGTTTCTGGCGGAATTGCCAAAAGAAGCTTGCGAAACAATGTTTGGCTAGTTTTATACTTATAGTATTAACTGCATGTAGCACCATGGTAGCCAGAAAGGAGGGAAGAACTCACCCCCCTGAGCCAGTTCCTATTAAAAATATTGAAGTGGCGCTGGTATTAAGTGGAGGTGGCGCACGCGGGGTAAGCCATGTGGGTGTGCTTGAGGTGTTGCAGAAAAATAATATTCCTATCGACTTAATTGTTGCGACGAGTATTGGCAGTGTGGTGGGGGCAATGTATGCTGATGGAACTTGTATTGATGACTTGAAGAACCGCATAATGCACCTTAAGCGTGAGCATTTAGTTAATGTGCAATTAGGCAATGCCACGGGTATGTTTATTAGCCGTCAGGGAATGTCAACTGGTGATAAATTTAAGAATTTTTTACTAACAAACCTTAGAGCTAAGTACTTTAGTGAATTAAAAATCCCCTTTATTGCCGTGGCAACAAATATTAAAGATTTCTCCGCATACGAATTTCGTAGTGGTGAGGTTTATCATGGCATCATGGCTTCTGCTGCAGTTCCGCCTATTTTCCCGCCAGTAGGGGTTTATGGTAGTGAGTTCATAGATGGGGGTGTTGTTGAGCCAACACCAGTGCGGATAGCCAAGCGTTATAATCCTAAAATGATTATTGCTGTTGATATTAGTGATAGAGGGATGGAAAAAGTTAACACTATGTATGATATTATGAATAAGTCATTTTATGTAATGTATTATGAGTTATCTGACATGCAGGCTTCCTTAGCGGATGTAGTTATTCATCCTAATTTAAATAATTTCGGCATGTTTGATGATAATCATCATCAAGAATTATTTAACCGCGGTAAGGAAGAAGCTCTAAAAATGCTGCCACAAATAAACGATAAAATGAGGAGATTAGGGATTAAAAACAGATTAAGTACATGCGGTTAGAATGTTTATTCATTTGATTTAAATTTAACTGCTTGACTGTTCATAGATAATTCATTAGCCTAAAATCAGCGAAGCTTTTTATTATACTTCAGTTAAACCCAAAGGGGAGGGGTGATATGCAAGTAATTAAAGATTATCATCGTGTTTTTGCAAGCGAGCATTTATTGCCAAATGTTTACAATGTAACAGGGCGTAAATCCAATCAGTCAAAAATCATCAATGCAGCAGATGGAGCAAAGCATGAGGTATTAAATTTTGCTTCCAATGATTTTTATGGTTTTTCTACTGACCCACGTGTGACTAAAAATGCTATTAATGCAATAAAAACTATTGGCGTCTCTACTTGCGGTGCCGAAGCTCTGAATGGTAGATCGATACTGCACCAAGAGTTAGAGCAAATTGTAAGCGAGTTAAAAGGATTAAAATACACGCATTTATTCTCCAACGCTTGGATGGCTATAGCAGGGCTTTTGAATGTTTTTTGCCATTTAGGTGCGCCTACTAAGGGTTATAAAAATACCCAAGAAACTTTAGTTATGTTTGATTCAAATAGCCATGCATGTATTGTTACTGCTGCAATAGCATGTAAAAATCCTGCTGGCCATGTACATAATCATTCGCCAGCCGTTCATTCATCTCCATATTCTACATGCAATGCGGATAGTTTGCGGCAGAGATTAGAAAGAAAATACGTTCCAGGTATGCGCATTATAGTGTTAACTGATAGTGTTTTTTCTATGGATGGCAATATTGCTCCATTACCAGAGCTTTTAGAAGTGCTGAAAGATTATCCTGATTCAACCTTAGTTGTAGATGAAGCTCACGCGACTGGCACTATTGGTGCCACAGGGAAAGGAATTTTCGAGCATTTCAATTTGACCCCCCAGGATGCTATAAATATGGGGATAAACCCAGTAATTATAACTACTTTTTCTAAATTTGCGGGCTCTGCTGGGGCGGCAATTAGTTCAAACGTTCCTGAGTTCATTAAGTTATTAAAATATACACCAACTTCTATAGGCACAATAGCTATGGCGCCAAGTTTAGCAGCAGGAGCAATTACTGCGATAAAATTGATGCAAGAGCAGCCACATTTGGTCGCTAACCTGCATGAAAATACTAGATATTTTCGTCAAAAATTAAAAGAAGCTAATTTTGAAACCATAGAAGGCACTACCCCTGTTATTCCTGTAATTACCAAAGAGTTACATCCAAAATCATTTGCTCATAGGTTGTTAGAAGAATACAAAATTTGGACATCTGCCGTTTGGTATATTGCTAAGCCTAGATTGCGTATAATAATTAACGCTCTGCATACCAAAGAACAAATGGATTATATGATAGATAGCATGATTAAAGTAAGGGAGCAATTAATAGCAGAAAATGATGCCGAAAAGCATCGTTTAGAAGAAGAGCATTGCGAAATGGGTTTATAGGATTGTTTCTTATAATAGACATTAATTTCAGGAGGGAGAGAAATGGATAAGCATCAGATAGAACAGGATTTAATAGAAATTATTGCTTCTAATTTAAAGATAGATGCTAAAACTATCAGCAAGGATTCTAATTTTTCAGATGATTTAGGTGTTGATAGCTTAGAGTTGGTTGAGATAATTCTAAAATTAGAAGAAAAATTCAAAGTATCAATACCAGATGCAGATGTAAGTAAATTGCTAACAATTAACGATATAGTTGAATATATTGCAAAAAAACAAGGGTAAGATGTGGTATATGCAGTGTCAATCTATCAATCCCTCAATCTCATCAATTAAATTAGCTATGGTGTTTAATCCATGTTGCCAAAACTCAGGGTTTTTGGCATCAAGCCCAAACTCAGATAACAACTCTTTATAATTACGGCTACCGCCTGCTTTAAGTAAATTTAAATATTTTTCCTTAAAGTTAGGGAAGTTTTGCGCGTATAATCCATATAAAGAATTTACCAAACAATCACCAAATGCATAAGCGTATACATAAAAGGGGGTATGGATAAAATGGGAAATATACATCCAATAGCAGCTATAACTCTCTTCAAAATTAAAAGCATTGCCCAAGCTTTCCTGCTGAATCCTCATCCATATATTGCCAATTTGCTCTGCTGATAGTTCGTCTTGGCGGCGGGCGCTGTGCAATTGTTTTTCAAATTCACAAAAAGCAATCTGGCGAATAACCGTGTTTAACATATCTTCGATTTTTTGCGCTAGCATTACCTTGTAAGCATTGCGATCTTTAGTTAGCCTTAACAAATTGCGAAAAACAAGCTGCTCTCCAAATACAGAGGCGGTTTCGGCAATTGTTAGAGGGGTATCGGCAAGTAAATAACCATTTTGCGCAGCTAGAATTTGGTGCACACCATGCCCTAATTCATGTGCTAAGGTCATAATGTCACGCGCTTTACCATGAAAATTAACTAAAATATATGGATGTGCTGATGGCACTGAAGGATGCGAATAAGCCCCAGACATTTTTCCAGCTGTTGGCGGTGCATCAATCCAGTTATTGTCAAAAAATTTCTGCGCCAGCCGCGCCATTTCGGGGGAGAATCCCTGATAAGCATCCAACACAATACTTTTTGCCTCCTGCCAAGAATAAAGGCGATTATCATCCATTGGCAACGGCGCGTTGCGATCCCAATATTGTAATTGTTGCTTTCCTAATAACTTAGCCTTCAGCTTGTAATAACGATGCGAAAGATTTGCATAGTTTTGTTTCACAACTTCGATCAAAGTTTCAACAACTTCATCTTCGATTTGATTAACTATATTTCGTGCTTTGATAGGCTGTTGTAGCCCGCGTTTTTGATCATCAATATATTTATCTTTAATTATAGTATTAACAATAAAAGTAAAAACACGCTTATTTTCCGCAAACACACGGCTTATCTCCGCGGCCGCCGCTTTTCTTTTAGCAGGGTCAGCATCGCTCAATATTTCTAAAGCTTGGTTGGCGGGGATTTGCTTGTTATCAATATTAAAGCGCAAAGATTCAAGGGTTTCATCATATAAGCGCACCCAAGCATGATTGCCAGTTATTGCTTTTTCATGTAAGAGCTTCTCTTCAGCTTCACTTAACTGAAAAGGCTTCATTGCTCGCAAACCTGCAAACCAATTTTTGTAATAATTTAACTCATCATTGCCTTGCAAGATGAGGGTAAATGCTTCATCTGGAATTTTATTTATATCGAGAGTAAAGAAAATCAAATTAGCAGTAGATGAAGTTATATTTTCCTGAATTTTTTGATATAAAGCGATCGTTGCTGTGTCATTCAAAGCAACTGAATAAGCTAAGTAAGCGTATGTTGATAATTTACCAGCCAATTCACTTATTGCTTGATATTCTTTTATCGCTTTTAAAAGCTGGCCAGCATTAAATGAAACAATTTTATTTTTGTATTCATTGGCGAAATTTTGCGCCAATTCTTTTAGTTTAGCCAAATCATTATTAATATCCTGCTCTAGAGAATCTTTGCGATAAAGATCATCAAGATTCCAATTTGGTAATAATTTAGTTTGCTGGACTTTAGCTTGGCTTAGTGACATAATACTTTTCATAAAATTTAATTTCGCAAAGATTCTATATAACCCATGCGGCATAGTCAAATAATACTAATAACTATAATAAGTTTTATTTTAACAGGGTGCGGTTTTACAGCTGTTCATCAGCAAAGCAACGTGTTAAATGATGAGATAGCTGCTGTTAGTCTTGAAATACAGCATCCTGATTGCATGCAAACACGACTAGGCCAAATTCTAGAAAAATCTTTGCTAAAAACTTTAAATCCAGCCGAAATTGCTAACGATGCCAAATATAAGTTATCTCTAGAATATCAAGAAGGGCAGGGGATTTCAGCTTCCAATACCGATGGAACAATTGTTCGTAAAAATGTTGAAGTCATTGTTAATTACCGTCTTATTGATAATGTCAGTGGTACAGTTGTCGCCAGTGGCCAGCAAAAAGTGGTTGATAGCTATGATACGGTAACTTCCCAATATGCTAATTATGTTGCTTATCAAAAATTACTAGAACGTAATGCTGTTAACTTGGCGGCACAAATAAAACATGCCATATTAATAAATTTATTAAATTATGCGCCAAATAATTAAACATATTTTTGTATATATAGTTCGCTTATATCAGTGTGCAATATCGCCATTTATGGCGCCTTGCTGCCGTTATTTTCCTTCCTGTTCGGAATACGCAATTATGGCTCTTAAAAAATATGGAGTTGCAAAAGGTTCATGGATGAGTATAAAGAGAATCTATCGGTGCCATCCTTTTAGCAAAGGCGGGGTCGATTTGCCCTAATAAATTTATATTGAAGTTATTGATGAGTTATAATCAGAGAATGCTATTAGCCTGCGCCCTTTCTTTCATTATTGTGATGTTATGGCAGGAGTTTGTTATTAAACCAACTATGGAAAATGCCCCGATTCCCATACCAGCTAGCCAACCAAAAGCAAATAATGATAATTTGATTATTGATGAATCAGCGTCTATTTTGCCAAGGATTGATGAAGTAAGCCGCGGGTTCACAGCTGGTTCACGGTTGCCAATCCGCACTCTTTCTATTAACGGCTCAATAAATCTGCATGGTGCACGTATTGATGATATAACTTTAATGCGCTTCCGTGAGAAACTTGAAGCTGATAGCTCAAATGTCGCCCTTCTTTCCCCGCAAAATACTCGACAATTTTATTTTGCTGAATTTGGTTGGATGCAACAAGGCAGCTCTATTATGCTGCCTGATCGCAATACTTTATGGCAAACAGATGATAATGAGCTATCTGTGGAGCATCCAGTAAAATTAACCTGGATAAATCCACAAGGTGTTAAATTTATCTTAGACATAAGTATAGATAATGGCTACATGGTTAGGGTTAAGCAATCAGTTGAGAATAATAGCAGACAGCCTATAGCATTAAGTAGTTATGCAATGCTAAGCCGTAATTATAGTTATAGTAGCGAAAACAATATGTTAATTCATGAAGGGGCAATTAATGTATTCAATAACACGTTACAAGAAATAGAATTTCAAGAACTAAATGAAGGCAAAAAAAATGTTTTTGTTGATCAACAAGGGTGGTTAGGGTTTTCAGATAAATATTGGTTAACCGCTTTAATTCCAGATGTGGGGGCAAAAATTAGCGGTAAATTTATTGGCTATCCAAACCGCCAAAATGAAATACAATATCAGGCTGATATGGCTACTTCAGAGCAAATAGTTAAACCTGGCGAAATTTATTCTAGCAGTACAAAACTATTTGCAGGTGCGAAAGAGCTGGATCTTTTACAGCATTATCAGGGTTTATATAACATTCCGCTATTTGACCATGCAGTGGATTTTGGCTTACTTTATTTTATTACTAAACCAATTTTCTTGCTGCTGCATTATTTTCACGATTTAATTGGTAATTTTGGCGTTGCTATTTTGTTGTTAACTGTGTTGATTAAGCTTTTGCTATTTCCATTGGCGTACAAAGGCTTTAAAGGAATGAATAAAATGAAAGATTTGCAGCCGCAAATGAATACACTGCGTGAAAAATATAACGATGACCCAGCAGCAATGCAACAAGCGCTGCTTGAATTATATCGTAAAGAACAAATAAACCCATTGGCAGGTTGCTTACCTATCATTTTGCAAATGCCAGTATTCTTCGCGCTTTATAAGGTGCTTTATGTAACTATTGAAATGCGCCATGCAAAGTTTTTTGCTTGGATTGTCGATTTATCCGCCCCAGATCCAGCAAATATCTTTACCTTATTTGGTTTATTCCCTTGGCCGCATCCAGAGTTTTTAAACATAGGCGTATTGCCAATTATTATGGCGTTTACCATGTATATTCAGCAACGCTTAAACCCAGAACCAGCTGACCCAGTACAAGCTTCTGTCATGCGTTGGTTGCCCGCAATGTTCTTATTTATGTTTGCTAATTTCCCTTCTGGTTTAGTTTTATATTGGGCATGGAGCAATATTCTTTCCATAGGGCAGCAGATATTTATTAAGAGGATAACTAGATAAACCTTATTACTTGTTCGTATGAAAAAACAGCTACTATTTGCAGGTAAAATCTTTGGTTTTACCATTCTAATTGCTTTGATCTTTATCATTACGTTAAACACTATTATTTTCGGCTATTATTTCCCACCCAATTCCGTGGTGATAAAAGTTATTACAGGAGGGGGAATAGGAAATCAGCTATTTCAATACGCTGCAGGGTATGCTTTAGCTAAAGAAAATAATAAGAAGATTATATTATTTATAGACAAAAATTACAGTAAAGGGGAAAACATCAATTCCACAGATAGGAAGCTTGCTTTAACCAAATTTCCTATAAAATATGATAAAATAGTTCGCTGGAACAAAATATTTGATAAAATATTTTATTTAAAGAAAAAAAACTGTGGAGAAAATTGCTTTTCTATGATTTGAATGTTGTTAAGAATAACAATTTTTTTGAAGAAGCAGGAAAAAATAATAACGACGTACTTTTGATAGATGATTTTATGCAGGCTGAAATATTTTTCTCAAATTATAAAGAAGAAATAAAGCGCTTATTAAATCCAAGTCACCTAATAAATTCAAAAACGGCAAAGTTAACCGAAGAGCTTAAGAAAGATAACAGCGTTTGCATCCATATGAGAAGGGGGGATTTTAGCGAGGTTTTCCTAGTGCCCATTAACTATCAAAAACAAGCTATAAATTTGGTACAAAAAATTATACCTAATGCTAAATTTCATATTTTTTCTGACGAAATAAGTTTAGCTAAAGAGGAATTAAAGGATATTAATCATATCTCTTTTGTAAGCAATCCCAGTTTTACTGCTTTAGATGATTTTTTTTTAATGACTACATGCGCAAATATTATTATTGCTAATAGTACTTTCAGTTGGTGGGCTGCTTACCTTGGTGATGATAAAAATTTAAAACAACGTTTGGTTATTTCACCTTATATTTTCAATAAAGAAATATCGATGAATAGCGCACTCGATGATAATTATAGGTTCGCTTGGCGCTCATACATATACAATGGAGTGACGCCTGAAAATTGGATTTCATTAGCTTATAATGAAAATCCTCTTGCTTTGATGGCTAAAAATATAATCAGTGATGATGCACATAAAAAAATTTTCTCTGATGGTATGGAGCATAAGCAAAATATTTATTCAGGGGATTTAGCGCCATTGTATCTTTGTAATAATGGAGGGGACTTTAGCAAAAATATTTGCTATATGAACGATATAAATACTAAAAGATCAACTATAGTAACTTCCTTTTATCCAGAGATTGAAAAAAATTCGTCTAGCGCCGTAGAATTTTTGCTTAGCTTACCTGTTGATTTAGTGCTATTTACAAATGAAGAAAATTATGAGTTTATAAAAAACACTCGTGGCAAGCTTCCAATTACTATAATAAAAAAAGAAATATCTGATTTTTATCATTATAAATATAAAAATCGCTTTATGATCTTTAATAAAAAACAATCTATCAATAAGCCTGTAGAACAGAATGTTTTAAAAAACGAAAGAGTTAAGCTAGTTAATGAAGCGATTAATTTAAACCCATATGATGCTAATTATTTTATCTGGGCTGATATTGAAGAGCTTTTTAATAATAAAAATTATGTAAATACAAATTTCCCTAATACCAAGTATATTTGGTCTGGTAAAATAGCTTTAAATCAAGCTAAAGACTTTACACTACGCGAAAGAAGTGACCTTATTGCTTACGATTCAGACAGAACACAATCGCATCTACAAATAGGAGATATAACGGCGTGGAGGTTGTATGATATTTTATACGATAAAACCTTAACTGACCTTATGGATGAAGGAGCATTGTTAACAAGCGAACTTAGGGTATTAGGTACTATGGCGCTTAGATATCCTTGGTTATTTAGGCTTCATTATGCTAATCTCAGATTTAAAGGTGATGTTAAAAATTATATTTTCGCATACTATAGCTCTGCAAATTTCTTAACTAATGTTCAGATGCTAAATTAAGAGTATTATATATAAACGGAGTGTGGATGATGGTGGGACCTGCAGGACTTGAACCTGCGACAACACCGTTATGAGCGGTGCGTTCTAACCAACTGAACTAAGGTCCCGCTAATGGACAGGCAAGATAATAACAAAAAAAGCTATATTGTCTAGTATTAATTTGCTATTATGCAGCCAAATAATACAAATAATAATATGCCATTAGAAGTAATTACCTTTGGTTGCCGTTTAAATGCTTATGAAAGTGAGCTTATAAAGCAAGCGGCGGAACAGTCTGCTATGGTTAATGACCATACTATCATTCTAAACAGTTGTGCCGTTACAAGCGAGGCAGAGCGCCAGCTTCGGCAAACTATACGCAAGACAAGAGCTGCCAACCCCAACGCTAAAATAATATTAACAGGATGTGCTGCCCAAATAAATCCGCAAAAATATGCGGCGATGCATGAAATAGATGCAATAATTGGCAACGAAGAAAAAAGCAAAATTGATACATACCAATCTCTTAGTACTTATCAGGGTGATAAGATAATGGTTAACGACATTATGACAGTCACAGAAACTGCGCCACAACTAGTAGAGGCTTTTGCTGGCAAAGCACGTGGTTTTCTACAAGTGCAAGCGGGTTGCAATCATCGCTGTACTTTTTGTATTATTCCATATGGAAGGGGGAATAGTCGCAGTTTGCCTATAGGTGCAATTGTTGAGCAAGCGCAAAAATTAGTTGATTCAGGTTATGCGGAATTAGTATTAACTGGTGTTGATATTACCGACTATGGCCTTGATTTGCCTGGCCAGCCAACTCTTGCACAAATGATTAGTAGATTATTAAATTTGGTTCCTGGCTTAAAACGCCTGCGCTTATCTTCGGTGGATGTTGCTGAAATTGATAACGAGTTATTTGCCTTATTAACCAATGAAGCTCGTATAATGCCGCACCTTCACTTAAGTTTACAAGCGGGGGATGACATGATTCTTAAGCGGATGAAAAGGCGGCATCGTCGTGCTCAAGTAATTGAGTTTTGTCAAGAAATACGCAAAGAGCGCCCTGAGATAACCTTTGGTGCAGACATCATTGCAGGATTTCCCACCGAAACAGAAGAAATGTTTACTAATACTTGTGGCATTATTATGGAGGCTGGCCTTACATTCTTACATGTATTTCCATATTCAGAGCGTGATGGAACGCCAGCTGCTAGAATGCCGCAAGTTTCGAAACAAATCCGTAAACAACGTGCTGCCATCCTAAGGCAACTCGGGCAAAAACAGCTTCAAGAGCATTTACGAAATCAGCACGGCAAAAAGATAAATGTGGTGTTAGAACAAGGGAATTTAGCGCGTGCGGAAGATTATTGCCAGGTTAAAATCATAGATGCTAATGAAAGCTTTCAGCCAGGGCAGGTATTAAATGTATTGGTAACTAATGATGATGGGGAAAAACTTCATGCTCAGCAAATTTAGTTTTTTTATATTATACATGCCTAGCTTTTTATTATAAACTGTTGTATAGTAGGGCAGCACTAATATGATTTAATTTAATAAAGTTATTGTAAGTTAATGTATGAAATTTTTTTAAAAGTTGTTGATTTAGTGCATGCCCTTGGCTACATAGGGATATTTATTATGACGTTGATTGAGAGCACGTTTATCCCTATACCAGCGGAGATTACTTTGATTCCGGCTGGTTACTTGGTGCAATCTGGTCAGATGAACTTTTTATTAGTTCTGTTAGTTAGTACAGCTGGCACTGTGGCTGGTTCGTTAATCAATTATTATATTGCCTATTTTTATGGGCGCAAACTGCTCTTGAAATATGGTAATTATTTCTTTATCGATGAGAAGAAATTACAAACAATTGAGTTTTTTTTCCAGCGGCATGGTGCAATCTCCACTTTTAGTGGAAGGCTGTTGCCAGGATTAAAGCATTTTATTTCTTTTCCTGCTGGCTTAGCCAAAATGGATTTATTTAAGTTTTGTTTATACACTGCTATGGGCGGTGGGATATGGTCAGGTTTATTAATTGCTTTGGGTTACTATATTGGCCGTAATGAGGATTTAATCCATCAAAATCTACTATTAATTAATGTGGTTGTGGTTGGAAGTGTTCTATGTTTGGCGTTGGTGTATTACCTACGCAATCGTGGTGGCCGCAAATAATTTTTTTCTAATCCTGAAAATTACTGCTTATGCAATAATAATTAACGCAGTGTGTGAGTTTTAAGCACACTGCGTTATAATACTAATTACCAATTATAACTGGGAATTAGTTCTCTGCATCAAACAAGCTTTGCCTCTAATCAGGGCGGCGCGGAAAATATATACGTCTCGCCAATGAAGGTGCTGGTTTTCAGAAAGGAGCGATCGAAGTTAGAAATCAGGAAAGCCCATGCCTCGGCCGAAGGCTCTGGCTTTATGAATCCTGACGCATTTGAGGGAATTTAATTGATATGCCGAATAGAAGAATAACCTTTTTAAAAAGATAGTTGCTAACTGAGGTTAAAATTAAATTACTCCAACTACTTTCCACCCATCTTGCGGCGTAAGAAAGCGGGGATATCAAATAAATCTTCTTTTGGTTTATCTTCGCTATTGTCATTAGATAAGCCTTCTGAAAGGGATTGGCATTCTGCAGCCTCGCTATTTACTTCCCCTTCTTTATTGCCAAACCCAGAGGCAACCATGCCAAGAATATCTGAAAATGAATTTTTATTTGTTTCATTGATAGCATGGGGGGCGGCGGATACTGCTGTTGGTTCTTCCTTGCTGACGCTGCTTTCGCTAGTTAGATTAACTGGCTCTACTGCTTCTTTAGGGATGAAGGTCTCAACAACTTCAGTTTTAGTAGCGGCTACTTTTTTTTCGGGGCTAGTATTAATGCTACTCGCTACAATTGGGGTCGGATTAGTATTTTTATTTGCTAAAGCTACGCTTAACTCGCTAGGTAAAGCAGAGGCTTTAGCTTGCGCTTCAATGCCCGTTGCAACGACAGAAACTTTTATTTTACCATCCAAATTGCTATTAAAAGCGGAGCCGAAAATAATATTTGCTTCGCCGCCAACTTCTTCGCGGATGCGGTTGGCCGCTTCATCAACTTCAAATAACGTCATATCAGAGCCGCCAGTAATATTAATCAACACTCCCTTAGCACCGCGCATTGAGCTTATATCTAAAAGCGGGTTAGAAATTGCCATCTCAGCTGCTTTTATAGCTCTATCTTCGCCTTCTGCTTCGCCAGTGCCCATCATTGCCCGCCCAGCTTCCGCCATTACGGTTTTGATATCTGCAAAGTCAAGATTGATCAGCCCTGGCATGGTGATTAAATCGGTAATACTGCTGACGCCAGTATAAAGCACCCCGTCTGATGTTGCAAAAGATTCTACTAACGTAGTTTTCTCATTAGAAGTACGGAAAAGGTTTTGGTTCGGGATAACGATTAAGGTATCAACAAATTGTTGCAAAGTATCCCTGCCTTGCTCAGCTTGTTTCATACGGCGTGAGCCTTCGAAATTAAATGGCATTGTCACAATGGCAACCGTCAATATGCCACGCTCTTTAGCAATTTTTGCTAAAACAGGTGCTGCACCTGTGCCAGTGCCGCCGCCCATTCCTGCGGCAATAAATAGCATGTCACTGTTTTCGATAATTGTATACAAGTCATCACATGATTCCTCGGCTGCTAATTTGCCGACTTCTGGGTGCGAGCCAGCGCCAAGCCCGTGCGTTAATTTTGGCCCTAATTGTACGCGATTATTAGTAAGTGAATGTTCTAATGCTTGTGCATCAGTATTCACAACCCAAAATTCCACTCCTTCTAAACTAGAGTTTATCATATTTTTTACTGCGTTTCCCCCCGCGCCACCAACGCCAATAACCACTATCTTTGGCTGAGTGCGAATATTTTCAGGCAATCCTAGTTTTACAGACATTTCTTCTTCCTTCTAAATATAGGCGTCTTACTGTCAGCGCCTAGTTTTCATACATGTATCACAAAATACTAGTAATATCTCATCATAAAAACAATCGTTATTTTAAAATATTATTTTTACTGGTTGACAGCTATCTGCAACAAAATATATAACCAATGATTACGTATTTAATTAATTTATTGTTAACTTTTATGCCAAATACACATGCAGAATTAGTAATTAAAGCTGAAGAAGGAATTATTGATCGTTATATTACTCTTCTGATCGGAAAAAACTATAAAATAGCCGAATTTGTTAGAGAGGCGATCGATTTACGCGATGCCGAAGATAGGATGAAGGTATTTAATAAAATAAAAGAGGATTACATTAGCGAGGATGTGGAGCGAAATGTAAGTTATATATCAGCGTATACAAAACTGCTTTATATTACGCGTTCGGTTCGTAAGGTTATGAATGCTAAGCTTTCTGTTGTTGAAAAAGAAGATCGCGAAAGGGAAGGTAATCTTCCGCTAACAGCAGATTTTTTTGAATATGTGCTGGGAAAGATGGCTGAGCAAAAGGTTAAGCCAGAAGATGCGCAAAAGTTTTTTGATAGCAATGCCATTGCAATGTTTAGTTTAACTGCGCATCCAACTAACCCAACGTCAGTTGAATTTACACGCTTGCTGAACGAATTTGAAAAACTATATGCTGATGGTGCGTCATTGGATGAGGTTTTGCTAAAAATCCTAGATACAAGCCCCCTCCAAGGTAAAAAAACAACTTTTGAAGAAATGGAAGAAACGATAATTACTTTGGATTCAATATATAAAGGGGTGTGGCCACTAAAGCAAAATTTATTAAAGGCTCTGGCTAAGTATCCAGAATACGAAAAGTATATTGATGCTGATAAAGTTTTAGTTAAACCAAGCGTGTGGGCATGTGGGGATGGTGATGGTAACCCTAATGCTAATATCGAAGCTTTGCAAAATGGTATAGCTGCGCTTAAAGAAGAGATAAAGAATAGATATTTTGCTGAATTATATGGATTGGGGTTGTCAGAGATTGCGAAGGATCTTGAGCGAGGAAAATATCAAACTCCAGAGGAGTTATTGCAAGATATAAAAAACTCTCAAGCTGATACTGCAGAGTTAGAATGCATAATTAAAACCTTTGGCTTTAATTATGCAACAATTGATATTCGCCATAATGCAGAAGATCTTACCAAAACTTTCAAAGCAATTGCTGAAAAGGCTGGTATTAATTTAACTGAGCAAGATGATTATTATGAAAAATTGTTATCTGATACGGAGGTGATTAATAAATTAAGCGCAGTCAAACCAGAAGATTTGGAGGATGCAGTTGCTAAACGTATTTGGGGCAGATTGCTAGTTGCGGCGCAACATCCAGATATGTGTACAAAATTAATTATTGCGGAAAATAAAACTTGTATCAACGTGCTTACAACCATGCTGCTTTTGCGGGCTAGTGGCCATAAAATTTCTGAAAAAGGCGCGCAAATTGATATCGTTACCTTAAGTGAATCTGTTGAAGATTTGGAGTCTATGGATCATTTGATAGAGGCATTGTTAAGATCGCCAACCTATAGAAAGCATTTGGCAGAACGGGGTTATATAATGCCAATGATTGCCAAAAGCGATACCACCCGCCGTAGTGGGCGCGGCGCTGAAATTATGCAAGCAAATGCTATAGGTGAAATATATGCATCAATTCATAATTTTATAAATGTAAAATACCCAGAACTTAAAGGGATTAAGGTTTGTATCTTTAATGGCGGCGGCGCTGCCTTGCAAAGAGGCGGCGGCAGGATGACGGAAGTTGCGCATGTGCACGGGATAGCGGCGCGGATGTTGAGTGAATTGGGGGTGATCGAAAACACAGGCCCTTCAACTTTAACTATTCAAGGGCATCAATGTGAATTATTATTTAGCCCCCAAGCTGAAAATTCTTTAGAAGCTTTTGTCAGCCAAAATTGGTATGCAGCAATGCAAAATATTGGCTTACTGAAAGCACGAGAAGTTCTATCGAATGAAAAAGTAGATTTATCGATTGACCAGTTTTACGGAATAAGCCAAATATGGCTTAAAACCTATCGTAAATTAATTGGCAATCCAGATAACCGCGAAGAAGAGCCAGGCAACCCATCCTTTAATATTCTCTATGAAAATGCACCTTGGCTATCAATTATTCTTGGTAATTTAAGCTCGCGGCCAGCGAAGCGGGGCGGTAAAAACCCAGGTGAAAATCCAACTGTCTTGGCGATAAAAGGGGAGCATCCGCGTCTATTAGACAATAGGGCAATAACTGTAGAGCGCCTAACTGCCCATTCGGGTTTATTCACCATAACTTACCTTGGAATGTTGGAAGGATTGGTGTGCAATTGGGTTGATTTGCATGAAATTTATGTGGATTCTAAGCTATTTCGCGATGCAATGCGTACCACAGCTATTGCTCTGTTTTTGATGGATTTTGAACATGCTTGGCGTATGCTTTGCGGGGAAGGGAGGCCTGATTTAAAAACATTAATTGTTTTAGCTAATGCTTTTGAAAGCAGAAAGTATGATCCTGACGAATCTAAAGTGGATGATAAATCGACGTTAGCTTGGCTGGAAATAACTGCTTTAAAAACCGCCATTTGTGTGCAAAAAGCAATATTAGACGAAGTGGATTTAGATGTTCCTGAAAACCTTGCTCTGGAGCAGCAAGAAAAGTTTCTTTGGGAGAAGTTAGAGGTATATTTATTAAATAACCCTAAATTTAGTCTAAAAACCGTTTTACAAAAAGCGTATCTAGATTTAGCAAAGCAGTTAGCTTATCGCGAAGGTTTAAGTGAATTTGCTAGATTTATGGAAGCGAATACAACTGTAATAATTAATCGCCCAGACTCTCTAAACAAAGAGCTGACTCCTGAGTTTATTAACTTTTTAAAATGTGTTTACCAGGCAGCTGACTTAACAAATGCGCCAGAAGCAAGTTTAGCTATGGAGCTAACAAGAAAAGTTGATAAAGCTCCGCTAAGCCGTAAGAGTAGTGAGGAAAGTTTAGGAAGGCTTTATCAAGCTATGAGTTCTTCGTCTTCATCTACAATTTTGCCTACATTGATAACGACGGCACCAATTGCGTACAATGATAATGAAGAAAAAAGCAATTATAGAGATGAAAATGCTCAAGTTAAAACTTATGAAGTGCCAAGAGGGTTTCATTCTTGGGGGGCGGCTATCTAATTTAATTTGCGCAATAAAGAAAATTGGTGTAGTAAAAATAACGTAACTAATTGAGGTGATTTGCTATGGAATTATTAAGCCAAATAGCGGCAATTATATTAAAAATAATTATTGTGTTAGTGCCATTAATTGTAGCAGTCGCCTATTTAACATATGCAGAGCGCCGTATTATAGGAGCAATGCAGTTACGGATCGGGCCTAATTTAGTCGGCCCTTTTGGTTTGTTACAGCCAATTGCAGATGCGGTGAAATTATTGTTTAAAGAGCCAATTCTGCCTAATAAAGCTGATAAGGCTTTGTTCTTACTTGCGCCTATTATAACTTTTGTCTTGGCGATGTTGGGTTGGGCGGTTATTCCGATAAATGAAGGCATGGTTATTGCCAACATTAATGTTGGAGTGCTCTATTTATTAGCAATATCTTCACTTGGCGTTTATGGAATAATCCTAGCTGGTTGGGCAAGTAACTCAAAATATGCTTTTTTGGGGGCAATTCGCTCTGCCGCGCAAATGGTTTCTTATGAAGTTTCCATTGGTTTTTGCATTATCACGGTTTTGTTAGCAACAGGTTCCTTGAATCTTATTGAGATTGTAAAGGCGCAGCAGGGTATGCCGCTTTATATGGAGCTATTGTTATTACCGATGATGGTGGTGTTCTTCATCTCTATTTTGGCGGAAACGAATCGTCACCCCTTTGATTTACCTGAAGCTGAAGCTGAATTAGTTGCTGGTTACCACGTTGAATACTCATCAATGGGTTTCGCGATGTTTTTCCTGGGTGAATATGCGAATATGATTTTGATGAGCGCGATGACTGCTGTGCTTTTCATGGGGGGATGGTTGCCGCCATTTAATTTGCAATTTTTAAATTTTATACCTGGAACAATTTGGTTTATTTTGAAGATAATGCTTTGCTTATTTGTCTTCATTTGGGTGCGGGCTGCTGTCCCCCGTTATCGGTATGACCAGTTAATGCGCTTGGGTTGGAAGATATTCTTACCCCTAACATTGGTTTGGGTTATATTAGTTGCTACTGTGGTGTTGTTTATTTAAAGGCGATTTAGCAAATTAATCTTTTCAACCAAATAATGCTTTATTGTGCCTAGTAAATGCAAAATAATTGCGGCGGCAAAAAAATAGCCAGCATAATTATGTAATAGCTGGGCAAAACTGGATAACACTAAATCTTTGCTTACTAAGCTTGGAACTGGGATACCGAAAAACATTACTCCGTAACCGCCTGCGGTAGACATTATATAACCGCTAATTGGCATGATGAACATTAAGCAATAAAGTAAAACTACAACAGCATGTGAAAGTAAGATGTCTCGCCTATTTAATTCTTTAGGATAAGGTGGGATTTTACTAGCAAGCCTAATGCCAAAACGTATGACGACCAAAGCTAGGATAAGCACACCAAAAGATTTGTGCATGCCATAAAGTTCTCGTTTAAGGGGGTTAGCTGCATCCATATCTGTCATTATAAAACCGACGGTAAGGGCGCCGATGATTAAAACCGCTAATAGCCAATGAGCTATCCGCATGTAAATATTATATTTATTAACAGTATTCATGATCACTTCTCTTAATATACAACTTATAAATATACCCTAAACTTTTTTGGAAAAATTTGCAAGCTGGGGCTTGTACTAGCGAAAACTGTAACTATATATCAACCATGATTGATGTTTAATTTTTAATTTGGTGAAAATTATGAGTAAAGTTATTGGTATTGATTTGGGAACAACCAACTCTTGCGTGGCAATTATGGATGGTGGCAACCCAAAAGTAATCGAAAACTCTGAAGGCGCGCGGACAACCCCATCCGTTGTGGCGTTTACAGATAGCGGGGAGATTATAGTCGGCCAGCCAGCTAAAAGGCAAGCAGTGACCAATCCTAAAAATACTGTTGCTGCTGTGAAACGCTTGATTGGCCGCACTTTCAACGATCCTAAAACTAAAGAACTAGCTTCTAAATCATCTTATGATGTTGTTGCGGCAAAAAATGGTGATGCTTGGGTTGAAGCGAAAGGTGAAAAATATTCGCCAAGTCAAATCAGCGCCTATACTTTGAAAAAAATGAAGGAAACGGCAGAAAGCTATTTGGGCGAAAAAGTTACCAAAGCGGTGATTACTGTACCAGCTTATTTTAACGATGCCCAGCGCCAAGCAACCAAAGATGCGGGTAAAATAGCAGGGCTTGATGTATTGCGTATTATTAACGAGCCAACTGCAGCAGCACTTGCGTATGGTTTGGAAAAAGAAGGGAGTAAAACAATCGCTGTTTATGATTTAGGTGGCGGTACATTTGATATTTCTATTCTTGAAATTGGTGATGGTGTTTTTGAAGTAAAATCTACTAACGGCGACACTTTCCTTGGTGGTGAGGACTTTGATTTGCGTATACTAAACTATCTATGTGAAGAATTTAAGAAGGAGAATGGTATTGATCTAAGCAAAGATCAGTTAGCGTTGCAACGTTTGAAAGAGGCTGCAGAGAAAGCAAAAATTGAACTTTCTAGCCGGTTAGAAACAGAAATAAACTTGCCATATATTACCGCGGATGCAAGCGGGCCTAAGCATATGAACTTAAAGCTTACACGTGGCAAGTTTGAAGCTCTTGTGGAAGATTTAATTGCGCGCAGCATTGAGCCTTGTAAAGCAGCTTTAAAAGACGCTGACATCTCTGCTAAAGAAATAAATGAAGTGGTTTTGGTTGGAGGGATGACCCGCATGCCAAAAGTAATAAGCGCAGTTAAAGAATTTTTTGGCAAAGAGCCTCACAAAGGTGTAAACCCTGATGAAGTAGTGGCGATTGGTGCAGCTGTACAAGGGGCAGTGCTTACTGGAGATGTGAAAGACGTTGTCCTCCTTGACGTGACTCCTTTATCAATTGGTATTGAGACTTTGGGCGGTGTATTCACGCCGTTGATTGAGCGGAATACTACCATTCCAACCAATAAAAGTCAGATATTTTCTACTGCAGAAGATAATCAGCCTGCAGTTACCATTCGTGTTTTCCAAGGAGAGCGTAAGATGGTTACAGATAATAAATTGCTTGGCCAATTCAATTTGGAAGGTATTGCCCCAGCACCGCGAGGTGTTCCGAAAATTGAAGTTGTTTTTGATGTAGATGCTAACGGTATTCTGCATGTTTCAGCTAAAGATCAAGCAACAGGCAAAGAACATAAAATTACCATTCAAGCTTCGGGCGGATTGAGCGATGAGGAAATTAATAGAATGGTGAAAGATGCTGAAGCTAATGCAGAGGCGGATGCTAAGCGTAAAGAGCTAGTTGAAGCGCGTAACAATGGTGATAGCCTTATTCATAGCGTGGAAAAAACTTTAGCAGAACAGGCAGGTAAAATTTCAGAAGAGCATAAAAACGAAGCCCAGGAAATGGTCTCTAAGCTTAAATCTGCTTTAGAAAGTGAAGATTTAGAGCAAATTAAAACTGCATCAGACGCATTGATGCAAACAAGCATGAAAATAGGGCAGGCGGTTTATGAAAAATCTAATGCTTCCACAGAGCAAGCAGACGGTGGCACAGAAGCAGCTAATAAGCCTGAGGAAGCTGAGGTTGTTGATGCTGAGTTTGAAAATGTGAATAAGGATGATAAGCGTAGTAATAATGGATAATACCTTTTAATTGCTGCTTTTATCAATAGAGGGGAATGGGCAATTTTTTGCTTGTTGCCCTCTTTAATTTTGATTTTATAAAATGGAATAGTTATTTAAAATTTTTTAATGTATGATTAAAAAATAGGATGTATACAAGTATACCCAACGGGCTTGAGTAGGCTGTATTTTAGGCAGAGTATATAATAATATGAAAAATAATAAAAATTTTGTGACATGGCTAATAATCATTACGGTTTTGATAATGATTTATGACGTGTTAGACAATAGCGGCGGTGCCAAGTCACGCTTAGCTTTTTCGGATTTTTTGCAACATGTTGATAACAACGAAGTTCGTGAAGTTACCATGCGTGGCAATTCTATTCAGGGCGCTTTAAGTGATGGCAGGGTATTTTATACATTAGCTCCTGATTATCCAGGCTTAATTGCTGAGCTTCATAATAAAGGGGTGCGCATTGAGGTAGTACCGCTTGAAACATCAATGGGTAATTTATTTGCTTTATTGCTTTCGTGGTTTCCTATCTTGCTCTTGATTGGCGTTTGGGTTTACTTCATGAAAAATATGCAATCTGGTGGCGGCCGTGCCATGGGTTTTGGTAAAACAAAAGCTCGGTTAATCAGTGATGCGCAAAATAGAGTTACTTTTAATGATGTTGCTGGCGTTGATGAGGCTAAAGAAGAAGTTACTGAAATAGTCGATTTTCTTAGAGAGCCAGCTAAATTTCGGAAACTCGGTGGTAAAATTCCACGCGGTTGTTTGTTAATTGGTCCTCCTGGTACGGGTAAAACCTTATTGGCCAAAGCTATTGCTGGCGAAGCGAAGGTGCCTTTTTTCAGCATTGCTGGCTCAGATTTTGTTGAAATGTTTGTTGGCGTTGGGGCAAGCCGTGTGCGTGATACTTTTCAACAAGCGAAAGAACATGCTCCTTGTATAGTTTTTATTGATGAAATTGATGCCGTTGGCCGCCATCGTGGAGCGGGACTTGGTGGTGGTAATGATGAGCGTGAGCAAACCCTTAACCAGTTACTTGTTGAAATGGATGGTTTCTCACAAAATGATGGTGTTATTGTTATCGCCGCGACAAACCGCGCCGATGTGCTTGACCCTGCTTTGTTGCGCCCAGGCCGTTTTGATCGCCAAGTGCATGTTCCATTACCTGATGTTAAAGGGCGTGAAAAAATCCTAGCTGTACATGCTGCAAAAGTTAAAGCTATACCAGGCTTAGATTTGAGTAAGTTAGCTCGGGGTACTCCTGGTTTTTCAGGGGCGGATTTAGGGAATTTGGTAAATGAAGCTGCTTTAATTTCCGCAAGGCGCAATTTAAATATCATCACCATGGATATTTTTGAAGAGGCCAAAGATAAAGTGATGATGGGAGTTGAGAGGAAATCTTTATCCATGTCCGCTGAGCAGCGTAAGTTAGTGGCTTATCATGAAGCAGGGCATGCATTGGTTACAGTTAGTTTACCTGCTTCTGATCCAATTCACAAAGCAACAATAATACCGCGCGGTGGGGCGCTTGGTATGGTGCAAAGATTGCCAGAGGGTGATCGCTTTAATGAAACAAGGGAGCGTTTAAAAGCTAGTATCGCTGTGGCAATGGGTGGTAGAGTTGCTGAGGAATTGATATTTGGTTATGAAAAAGTAACTAATGGGGCATCTAGTGATATTAAGGCAGCGACTAATATTGCACGCATGATGGTTACCAAATGGGGTATGAGTGATGTGGTTGGGCCAATATTAGTGGGTGAAGATCGTGAAGAAGTATTCTTAGGGCATAGCATTGGCCATGAAAAGATTACTTCGCCACAACTGGTTGATAAAATTGATACAGAGATCCGCCGCCTAGTTGATGCTGGTTATGCGCTTGCGAAAGAAATTTTAACAACAAAAAACGATATGCTGCATAGCATTGCGAAACATTTGTTAGAATTCGAAACGCTAACTGGTGACGAAATAATCAAATTGGTAAATGGCGAAGCAATCCGCCAGGTTGAACGTGATGATAATCAAGAAAATACAGGTGGCAAAAGCAATAATAAAAAGCGTAGCTCAATTCCAACTACTAAACCAGATGATTTAGTTACAGGTGAGATTTAATTTAGTTATTTAAGAATATGAGCGAATTGCAAATAATTATACTAGCAGCAGGGTGCGGGAAGCGCATGCTTTCCTCCTTGCCCAAAGTTTTGCATAAGTTGGCTGCTATGCCAATGTTGGCGCATGTTTTAAATACAGCTAATGAAGTTTCGCCTGAGACTTCGCCTATAGTTGTTGCAAGTGAAGAATTGGCCGCTCAGCCGCAATTTCACATACTACAGCAGAAATATAATTTTAATATCGTAATCCAAAAAGAGCGTTTGGGTACGGCGCATGCAGTTATGGCGGCATTGCCTCAAGTGGCAACAGCGCAAAATATTTTAGTGCTTTATGGTGATGTGCCATTAATTGAATCTTCAACATTACTTAACTTAGTGAAAATACATAAGAAAGAGCAAGCAACTCTTTCCTGTTTGGGATTTGATGCTGTTTGTGCTGATGGTTATGGCCGGTTGCTGGTAAATAATTCCTATGATTTGAATAATATTATTGAAGATAAAGATTTATCTCCCGAGCAAAAAAGTATTACGATTTGCAATTCAGGAATTCTTTTGTTCACCCAGCAAGCTTTGTCTTTACTAAAAAAAATAAACAATCAAAACCAAGCACATGAATATTATCTAACCAGCTTAGTTAATATTGTGCAGCAAAATGGTTTAAAATGCATATATCAGCTAACGGATGAAAAACAGGTTAAAGGCGTTAATGATAAACATCAATTAGCGGAATTGGAATATATATTGCAACAAAAATTGCGCAAGCAAGCCATGATTAAATGCGGTGTTACTATGCTGGACCCGGCTTCTACTTTTATCGCCGCGGATGTTAAATTTGGCAAGGATGTTATTTTATATCCTAATGTACATCTAGGTTCAGGAGTTGTGTTGGGGGATGGTGCCACGATATTGCCGTTTAGTGTGATTGAAGGTGCGGTAATAGGCGCAAACAGTATAATTGGCCCTTTTGCCCGCTTGCGCCTAGGGGCGGATATTGCTGAAGAAGTAAAAATAGGTAATTTTGTTGAAATTAAAAATAGTAAAATAAACAAAGGAACCAAGATAAATCATCTTGCATATGTTGGCGATGCATCGATCGGTAGTGGCTGTAACATTGGCGCTGGTACAGTTTTTTGCAACTATGATGGGGTAAATAAAAACCAAACTATCGTTGGGGATAATGTATTTATCGGCAGTAATAGTTCATTAATTGCCCCATTGAATATTAGTAACAACGCTATGGTGGCAGCAGGCAGTACCATCAATAAAAATATAAATAGCAATGAACTAGGCATCGCCAGAGCTTTGCAAAGCAATGTGAAAGATTATGTAGTTCGGCATTTATCTACTAAAAAAGCAAAAAAGCATCAATAGGCTTAACCAGGGCTTTGAACATCAGTTTAAACCAGCTAAAATTTTAATTTTAGGAATGGCTTTGTCTACTCATTACACTTCGAAAAGATTATTTAATACTATCAATTTGATAATAAATAATATTGTGAAATTACTTTATAAAGCGCAAAAAGGTGATAAAGAAGCTTATGAGCAATTATTAAAGTTCAACCCGAAAAATGAGGATTTATATGAGCTGTTAATTAAGATAAGTAAATTTTATCTTGATTTTTACATTCAACATCAAAAATTTTTAACTGAGGTTGATATTTCACCATTGGGTGTTTACCCCAAAGAAATTAGCGAAGTAGACATCGAAATTATGCAAAATTTTCTTGCTCGTCTAAGTAATAAGGAAAAAATATGAATGATTTTTTAGAAATTTCTTTCCCCAGTGATATTTCATATGGCTCAACAGGTGGGACAGAGTATTTAACCACGGTTTTAGTAACTAGTGACGGCCAGGAGCAACGTTATAGCAAATGGCAAAAGCCGCGGCGCCGTTATAATGTTATTCATGGTGTGAAAAATGCTGCTCAAATGGAGGAGTTGATAACTTTTTTCCATATTTGTAGGGGTAGGGCAGTTGGCTTTCGTTTTAAAGATTGGAGTGACTTTACAGCTAGTAAACAACCATTATTGCCTGTGGCGAATAGCAGTAATAAGTTTCAGTTATGTAAGACTTATACTTTGGGTAATAATAATATCACTCGTGTTATTACCAAGCCAGTTAGTGCAACTTTGGTCATGGAATATCAAGAAAAAGTTTTAATTGCCAACCAAGACTATGAGGTTGATTGCGCAACAGGGATCATAACCGTAAAGGGTGAGTATCAACAACCCACCTTAAAAGCAAGCTTTGAATTTGATGTGCCAGTACGCTTTGATAACGATATCTTAGAAGCCTCTTTAGATGCGCGTGGCATTCATTCTTGCAAAACAATTTCATTAGTAGAGATCAAAATATGAATAAGTTAGGCACATTAGCTAAGTGTTGGTTATTTAAGTTGGATGATGGTAAAGAAATATACTGCACGGAGCACGATTGCCCCATCGAAGTGCAAGGTAAAACTTATTTCCCTAATAATATTTTAGATAGCAGTGCTATTGAATATAAAGCAGACTTAAAAGCTGATAATTTGGAAATACAAGGAGTGCTGAATAATAATTTATTAACAACGGAAGAGTTGCTTGCTGGCCGCTTTAATAATGCCAAAGTAGAAGTTTTTTTTGTTAATTATCAAAATCCAGATGAAGATAGAATTTTCATTCATCAAGGTTATTTGGGGCAAGTAAAAATGGGAAATGGTTATTTTATTGCAATAGTTGAAGGAGAAATGGCTAAGTTCGATAATACAATAGGTAATGTGTATTCTCCTTTATGCCGTGCCCAATTTTGTGATTCAAAATGCAAAATATCTATACAAGCAGTTACCCAAACCTCATCTATAACTAAAATTATTAATAACCATATTTTTTACAGTGATGATCAATTAAATGAAGAAGTAAATTTATTTACGGGTGGTAGCCTTAAATTTTTAAGTGGGTTAAACAAGGGCGCTATAATCCCCGTGAAAAATTATCACCGTAATATAATAGAATTGGCTTTTCCGCCTTTTAATGCTGTTTATATAGGTGATGAATTCTCTATAACTCAAGGGTGTGATAAAACATTTTATACCTGCTCTGTTAGGTATAAAAATGCCAAAAATTTTCGTGGAGAGCCTCATTTGCCAGGGAAAACTAGGAGAGCTATTCTACCTTAGTTTAAATACTCAATACACTGCCCACACAGCCACAAGCAACATATCAACTTAAGTAAGGAAGGTTACCTTCGATAGGGCGTTTTAGGCAAGGGTCATTTATATTACCGCCTGATGAAACGCAAGGGCTGGTAATTTCACGCTTGCTTGGATCTGACGATGGGCTACATCCAGTAACTAAAAAGCCTGCTGCTAATAAAAGTGATAATCGAAAAAATAAGCGCTTTAACATGTTACTAACCTAATAATCTTATTCTATCATTTTAGTAATAGTTTATTTTTCCCAATGCTTCAACAGAATTTTAGGCGAGGTAACTTAGCTATAAAGCTGATGGTCATAATTTATATCTATCTTTTAAATTATTATATGTTTTTTGAAAAACTGGTAAATATGTTTTTATATGCTCAAATATTATCTTCGCTGCTTCTTCTTTATAAGCATGGAAGGTATTATTGCGATCATCTAGCATTGCAAGCCAAAGTGCTTCATCATTTGAAGTAGTTGAAATTTAATCTTACAGTTGTATAATTGAGAAGACAATAACTGGAGGTTAAAAGTTATGAATTTAAATCAAAAA